>Ga0307516_10005860_pt1 | contig 14559 bp, 13 predicted proteins | sample 19_EM_MG_FD_203310 | JGI IMG/M metagenome (GOLD analysis project Ga0307516, IMG submission 203310) | Populus trichocarpa ectomycorrhiza microbial communities from riparian zone in the Pacific Northwest, United States - 19_EM | ecosystem: Host-associated > Plants > Roots > Unclassified | place... | reverse complement strand
TTCATGATCGTGCAATTTAGACGTTCAGCATGACTATTTTGTTGGTGCTGATAAGGCACACTGGTCTCAGATAAGATACCATTATCACGTAACATATTCTTAAATGCGTCATTGATAAACTCAGTCCTGCCATCAAATCGCCAAGTGCCAATCGAGGCATTGTGTTGATTTTTAGCATAGGCAATAAACTGCTGAGCATGGATAATTGTATCAGATTTCTTTTTTAGATTAAATGACCATGCATGGGACGTGAAATCATCAAGGATGGTAAGAACATAATGATAGCCATTAAATGATTGTTTGATCATGTCATTAATATCTGAATGGATTATTTGGAAAGGCTTCATTGCGCACAATTCTGATGGAGGGAAAGAGTGTGATGGCATCTTTCCTTTTGCACAAGCTTCACAAGGCTTCTTAGCCGTGGGTATAGTGATTAGCTTTGGTGCCCCTTTTACTATATCAGGTAATTTCTGGAGTATATCATCACTGGGGTGACCCATGCATTGATACCATATGCTGTAATCAGCGGCATAGACCGTTCCAGTCTTGGCTGATAGTGACTGAACAGACTTGATCATTGAGTTCAGCCAAAATGTAGTAGAGCCTACAACATGCGGTTGACATGTGAGAACAGGAGATTTATTTCTTAAGAACATAAGCTGGCAATTATTGCCAGTGATGAGCTATTTGTCATTTAGAAACTCCCCCATAGAGAGTAAGCAGGTGTTTAATCCGTTAAGGTAATAAACGGGTTGTAGGTGTGTTGTTTTCTCATATGCCTTACCATTCCACAGAAGAACAGTGTGTGTAATAAACACTGTTCCGGCCTCTTCGACTTGAGTAATGTTATTAGCCATCTGAATCATCAGTGGCTGTGCCAATTTGAAGGCATCTACTAAGTCAGATTGTTGGCCTGTGAAGTGCATTGAAGCACCAGAGTCCAATAGCCATTGAGGCTGTTGTGGCGGCTCAGATTGCTTACATCTTGAACATGAACATTTATTAATAAAATTATATTGCACCCCCATAGGGCATGCAGATGCTACAAGGCCATAAAGGCTGACTGGTACAGAGCGTGTAAAAATATTTTTAATAGAGCCAAAGTAAGTAGGCAATGTCACATTACATCATTGAATAAGGCTCTGCTTGATGTTGTCAGCAGTAGGTTCATGATTAACAAAGATGGGGACTAACATGAAATAGTCCGGGTCGAAGTCCCTAGCAAAGATTGGTGGCAGCGTGAGACTGCCAAGTGACACAGTCCCATCATCAATGCATTGACGCTTTGATGATGTCTCACTTCCCGGAAGGTAGGGGAAATTGTCTTCAGTGAAGACAAAATCCGGAGAAGGTGTTTGCCATTTCAGGGAGTGATCCTGAGGTGGGAGGATGACGTCGGTGATCTGAGTCTCAAGATGCTTGAGCATCGAGATCGTCGGAGTTACCTCCATGTGATCAGCTAGATCGTGGGCCTTCTTGGCATTTACCCAAAACTGGGCCTTGTTTTCGTTGAGCTGGTGTATCTTCTAGGTATAGACTTGGCAGCAATAGCTGCTGGAAGTCCTTTTGGAACAAAGGTGGGGGCAGGAATAATCCTACCATTCCTGTTGATGGTCATGACAACCGAAAGGGGAGTCAGAGTAGGAGGTAGAGCTGATGTAGAGGCTATAGCAGCAGGTGGGTTGACTGCCATTGCCATTTCAGCCATGTGGCTATGTTGGCATTCTTTAGCAGCTTCTCAATGTTCCTTTACCTTTTTTCCTGTGTGAGATCATTCTTTCTTCTCCTTGTTATGATTACTGGAGCCACAGCCAGAAGTGGCAGGCTGTTTGTCCTTGAATTTTCCTTTCCAGGATAGTAGTTGATTGGGCTTACGCTTGACAGTGGAGATTTTATTTGCCGATTGTGAGGGTCATGAGACCCCTGCAAGGTGTTGATGTTTTCTGATGATCACATTAGCCACTATGCCATATTCGAGTTTATTGAGCAAGTAGTAGGAGAGGAGCTATATTGAAATCTGATCCCATTTCTGGGGAATTGCAATTATCAGAATCAAGGCTTGGACAAAATCAGGGACAGTGAAGCCGCGTTGCTCAAGATGAGCAAACATGGCAGCGAGCTTCTGAATCTCGCCAGTAGGATCACCACCAGAGAGTCGGAAGCTGAACGCTTTGCAGATCTTCATAAGTACAGACACAGTGGAGGCTTTGTGGTACTTCTTCTTAAGGTCATCCCAGACCTTCTTCGAAGTGTCAGTGGTTGTGGGAATACCTGTGATGATCGCTTCTTGACACTTCATCTTAATGTACCCAATCGCAGATCCATCATCATTGACTCAATCGGCAATTTCCTTGCTATTTGTGATTGGTCCAAGAGTGGTGGTAGCGGCAGGATGGGAAGAAGATGAGCCCAAAGGCTGAGGGGAGGCGGCTGAAGTGGAGATGGTCTCTCTGATTGGAGCCGGCTTAGGATAGGTCCCAGTTACGTAGGACCACACCTTGTTAGTCATCAAAAATTAAGACACACTGCGGGCAATAGCTCCAATGATCGATGACCCAATGTTGACCAAATGCGGGGTTAATTAGCAATATACTTTGCTGTATGATGGCAAGTTATATTGTAAAATAAAATTTCAGTATAACGATCATAATCTTTCCTGTATGATCTATGCTCAAATTTTTCATTTGATTGGGATGAGGCTGCAGAGAATAAAGCAGGACATATTTAAAATATGATCTACAGTATGCGCATGGAGCAGATGGGGAAACAAGATGTATACAAATTTAAAAACTCAACATGGAGTATATAAAGACTGTGCTCTATAATTTCTGCAGGAATTATATTTAAAATAATCTAGCCATGTTCTCCACAATTCTCTCATAGTGATCATTTTTGAGATTAGCTCTGGCAGATACCCAGTGACTATACCTGATGGGAATATTTTCCGTTTTCACGACGATCAAACCAAAAGAGCAAACATGGATCAATTTTACAATGTGATCCAGGTATTCTCATTGAACATATTAGAAATATGTAACCATCCATTTTGATGTCGCTTAGTTACAAACCACTGACCAGTTCGATTCTTGCATAGATTAGATTTTATATACTGACACTATCATATGTTCTAACAAGACTGAATGGGGGCCAGACTTCACCGCTCCCTGCCTCCAATCCTCGTTCACTTTCTTCTAGATCTGACCGTCAAGACCTGGCTACTTCCCCCCCATTCATAATCTCTATTCTGCATAATCCTCCTCCAATTTTTTCATTTTTCCCCTTCCCTTTCTGTTCATCTTGGTCCCCACGAGCTTCACCATGAAGCTGTATTCCCAACAGGTAAGTACAAGCAACGAAACATACAACAATTCAAACAACTCACCAATGCCACCTTCCTCCTCAAAACTGTGACAAGCTGCATGTAGACCACCTTGGCCATCACAACCTGCACCTCCTCCCCTTTTTTGTCTCACAGATCTACTTCGTCCTCCTCAGGAACAGAGGAACCAGTGCTCCTCAACACCTCTTAGAAGAGATACCAGAACACAAGTGTCATTCCACTCTTCTCCTTGTCAATGCCATAATACTCTGGCAGTCTAGTGCACATGAGCAAGGGACACGGGAATATCTGCATCAGGTGACCTTTTATCTCCATCACCACATTTCCATCATGGTTCACCAAGATGTTGAACTCCCAGAGAGTTGGTAGCGGTTGCTGGGAGTGGGGATGGGCACTTGAACCGAGGCCATGCAGTGACATTGGTGTCAGGGGTATGGTTGGGTGTCTATGCCCAGTTGAGACAATATTGAGGATGAGTATGAGGTGGAGTGGTTCCTGAGAGTGACAGGGAAACGATCCCAGGTGTGAGCGTGAGATCAACAACATGCCTGCCAGTTGTATCAAGCCAAAGGAGAAAGGGTTCGGTGCTGCCAGAGCTGTCGGAGAAGGCAGATTTGGACATGAGTTCTCGGAGGGCATCAGAGGCAACAATGAAGGTATTGGGGTGTGTTGCAAAGAGGTCAAGGAGGGGGATAAGAGATATGACAAGAGGATTGATGTCGCTAGGTAGGAAGGAATTGGTGGAGGGCTAGAAGGGGAGCAGGAGACACATGTACCTGGATGGGATAAGAGACATCCACGTAGGGCCAAAAGAATATTTTGAGAGGATTCAAGAGATGATCAGACTCACTTGTATGACCATTGAGACAGCATCAAGATCTAGATGGACTGGTGAATTTACTGACAACAGGCTAAATGTATGACTGCCAACAAGGGGGGGGAAATGCTCACTTGCTTGGACCAAGTAGGTCAGCATTGCTCTCTCCTCTTCCACTACAATGGACAAAAAGTTGTAGATGAATTCGGGCAGCGCAATGCTTCCAGAGAATGTTATGAGGGATTCAATGATCCAGTCCGGCCAACATATCGGCTTCCCTGTACTAGTTGCAGCCAGATGAGGGCATTGTCATCAGCCCATCTATAAAGTGAATATGTGGCCTATCAATACAAAGAGTTTCTGCAAGTTGAACTTAAACAATGATGGATATAATGCACTGTAGCATCACCTGATCATGATCACCATCGATGGGATGAGAAATTCAAGTTCGGTTTGTGGGATATACCAAATGGTAAGATAAATATAGTATGCATGTAAGACAATAACCCTTGCTACAGGTACTGTATGTATGTGCATCAAGACTCAAGAGCATCATGATCATGATGTCCGGTATGGGGATATAGCATGTTGAGGGAAACGGCGTAGATACATACATGTCATGAAATAGTAGTAGCATGCGGATGTATTCAACACTTAATCTAGTTGATGTCCTCCAAGTCATCGCTGAGGGTGGCTTAGCAAAAGATAACGAAATCAACCGCACCACTTACTCGAATACCATAAAATCATGGCTGAAGTCATAAGTGAGAGTGGGCCAAATGAGGGAATGTTTGCTAAGCCAGCCAGCATCATATGCATTCACTGGTAAATTGTTTACAGCGATATCCCGCTGGCTGTATCACGGTGATGCCTTGACATGTTCCCATTTGTGGGGAAGGTCGCCTCTTGAAGGGCCACCAGATCTACATTCCAAGACATGCATCTGGTCAATGAAGCAAAAAAAAGACTGCAGTTTTCCACTGCTGGATTCCCAGAATTTGGGCAGGAGAATACGATATACAGGCTTGTGCAACACGATGGCAGAATTGACCTTTGCCTCTTTATAATCAGATTCATTGCTGGACATTCCTGCGATGCCAAATCACTTTATAATCTGGACGTGTTTATTAAGCCCAGGGACACTCATACATGTTCTTAGGCATCGCTCAAACAGCTGTGGATGGAAATCAGACTAGAACTTTGTAAGGTGAGGAACCCACAGCCACTTTCCACCCGTTATGTCATCTTTGTTGGGCCACCTGATTGGGATCCTTCAGGCTCATAAGGTGGTCCCATCGCAGACTCCTCATTCTTACGAAGAAGCCTTTGACCAAATCATCATAGAGTTGATCAGAGGTGGGAAGGTCATGAAAATGAATGAAGCTGCTAGTGAAGACCCTCACCACGGACTGGTTCCATGCCGAATGTGGTTGTTGAAGATCAATCACGAACATGGCTTCTGTGCAACATGGACCCTTGGTCTCTTCTCCAAAGACGTTGAGCGTCTTTGTGAACACATGGGTCGCAATGGGTGTTATAATTCGGGCATCCAAGTTCCCTTTGCCACCGATGAGATGGAGGAAGTAGTTGTGGATGCCATTCTACAGGGTGGGGTGTCCCATGTGTCAGAGGTGAGGTGAACCAGGATGTGGATCAACTTACATGAAATGCATTCTCCTCTGGAGTACGATGGACCAGAAGGCCTCTCTCTTTAGGTGGGCATCAGAGAGAAGGTCCAGGTTCTGGATGCGCCGTGGATTGGAAATTCCACGATGCAAGCGATACAAAACCCTCAGTCACAACCTTGGTCAGAGTGTTAATTTCCTCTTTGACAGACAACCGGTGGATTTTCTGCTCAGAAGGATGAGCGGGACCTGGCCCCAGATCTCGAGTAGAATTTATGTACCTCCTGGAAAAGCTGCTTGAAGTATTCTTTGAAGTCTTCCCACTTCGCGCTATCATGAGCAGCAAGGTCCTAATGCATGTGAAGAAATACCATTCTTTATATTATGATGGCAGTCCCCACCTCATAATCTCCCCCCTCAGAATCAAAAGAATCTCTTCAAACCCTTTCAAAAGTATCTGGAAGGCCGTCAGGGTGAATGTCGGATGCATGCAACTGTTGCACATGGTAGGGATGGCCATCCATTTCTGCAGGTGAGTCGACTTCGTCCTTCTCCCGAGTTATCTCAAGTTCATCATCGTGGTAGTCGGAAGCGTGAGAGGATCGAGCACGGTATTGCTTGCCCTGGTAACTCCATCTGGCATCTTCTACACCAGGCTGTCATCTCCTGAGTCATTATTGGTTGGTGTCGACTGGGTCCCACTGCCTTGGGTGATGAGTTTTTCTCGAATTTGTGGACCAAAAGTAAAATACATACATTTATACAGGGTGGAGGGAGGTTCTCGAACCACTGCACAGATTGTGCTTTTTCTTTACCTTTCCCCTTCCCCTTTCTTACTGTGTCTGACCGATTGAGCAATAGACTAGGCTCTGCTTCAGCAGGAATAAAATTGACTTGGTTGATTGGCAAAGGAGATGGCATTGGCTCTGCATTAGGCGGGGGCGTCATTGGCCATTCTATTCATATTTTTACTTGGTGGTGGAATACAAGGCAACAACTCACCATGTATTGAACCTTCAGGCAAGAAATATTGACTGAGCTCTAGTGATTCTTGTACAAATCTCTGCATCATAGGCTTGGGAGACGATATCAGGTGGGTGGAAGCTTCAGAAAACCAACTGCTGGGCGAAACTAAGGAGTAAGGGGGTCAATTTGGCAGATTAAAGAAGAGATACTGTAAATATATTATCTCATATAGAGGAGGGATTCTATGAGGATTAATTAGAGCCTCGTGGGTATACTTGTTTCAAATTAGAGGGCTGATATTCAAGATATTTGCTGTGATAGATGGTCAGTGGACAGGACGGACCAAGACTAGAGACTTCTCTCTATTGGATGATTGTTGGAGCTTCTATACCATTAGAATTGTTGAATTAAATAAGAAAGTCCGTGAATGAGAACCTCAAAGAGAGAAATCCTCTTATGAAAAGTCCACAACATCCCCATTACTCATAGAATGTCTTTCAAATTAAACTTGCCCATTCTCCTCTCCAGTGGCTTGAGTTGATTTGGTGCAGGCTTCGGTATGTCATTTGATGAAGTCTGTAGGGCACCCATATCCTGATTGGGCAGGAGGTATTTGTTTTGCACAAGTGGACTCAAAGGTGCTGGGCCTGGAGTAGCTTTATTTATGGTAGCACATGAATAGTCAGATGCATGTACAGTCTCATGAAAGCATACCTGGAGCACTTTGATGGTCCAGAGAACTGCGAAATGTGTGTGCCCTCTTTGAGCATGAGAGTCATCTGCCTTTGAATCAGTTGATGTCAGCAGTGGAGTTTGCTTCATGGTGACCAACACTCATGCTATGCACCATGGCATTCAAGAGAAGGCCTTTCAACGGGGTGTTCCCCACCAACGCTAGCAGCTTTGGGCATCATGAAACAAAACAAGAGTTGCGGTCCAAGAATTCCTTTGTTTTTAGACTAGATCTATAAATATCACTCTAGATCCTTACCATACGTGATCTAATCAGAACGTGCTGCAATATCTGGGACATATCACTCATCCTCTACAGCTCGATGTCACCCAGCTGTAAGCTCTATATCCTGTTGTTATCCAATATACCCACTCCCAGGACTGCCTGAATCGCTTTCCATCTAGATCTGTCTTGATCCCCTGTCACTGCCACTCCATTGCCACACCACCACCACCACCACATCATGTGGGAGCATATATATGGTTGTGGTGCCATTCTGATGCCACAAGCCACAGTGGTGCCATACCTCACCTGTATTGCCACTTTTTCCTATACCTTATGATCAAGCCATCTGATTATTAAAGACTATAAATCCAATTTGAACACCATATATATGAATATAACTCAGACAGGCCCTGCTCAAAAAATATGGATACCCCGATAACACATCCAACATGTCTTCCTCGTTACTGAAAATGTCAACTGAAAATCCCTCCCCCCCCTCATACTACCAATGACATCCATCATACAGCGTGCATGGAGACACAGCTGTGAAAGAACTGTTGAGCATTGGGACTCAGACAGAGTTGCTGGGGAGGGAAGGGGGACTTGCCTGGCAATAACAGGTTTTCGTAGTCGTGAAAACGGGATGCATAAATCTTCCATGAAGAGGGTGGCGGTTTTGTATGAAACCGGGGCAGGGGCAATGGTGCTAGCTGTTGTCATCCCCTGCTCGAGTTAGTGCCATGGGTTGGATGCAGAAATCATGCTTACCTTCACCATCAGCAGCATACCTCTCCATTCGTGGGTGTGTGTGTCACATGTCATGTCCAGGTTGGGTGATGACATACCAGATCGGCGTGTTAGTGTTGATATCAACACCATCTCCACATCTACCATGGTCCCATATCAGTCTGATCAGTTTTGGAGTGGGAAGAACGTGAGGGCATACCTTGGTGGTCAGTTTGTCATTAGCAGTGGCGCTCACATTGGCCCCGGTTGATTCGTGTCATAGTAGCTGGAGTGGTGAGACGCCTGCAGATGTGAGTGAGGCGATGCTCCACTGCAGGTCAGTGCAGAGCGAGGGCCATACCTGACTGTTTGTACTCCTCGTCTGACAAAATGACATGGTGAGGGGGATGTAGTGAGTGGAGAGCCAGAAAATAGTGGTGGTTGGGATTGAAAATTGATACCGGACAAACAAAAACCAAACATTCAACACACAAACCCGAGCGAAGTTTGAAATGACTTGAAAGAATTGATGTCCATCACCAGCTCGATGCGCACCTCCCGCTGCATGCCCAGTAAGCCTCCCGATCGACATCCTCTAACCCAAGCCCACACATCCATCAAATGGTGTCGACACTCATAACCAAAGACACCGTTCATGATGCTTACATTACACAATGAGGTCCCTCCCTCCTCTTTTTCCTGTCAACAAATCCCCACCCGAGATTGCACTGGTCCCCATTTTCATGGTGTCCATGCTTGAGAGTCGAGACCTCCACTTGTCGGATGGCATACTTTTGTTCTAGCTGACACTTTTGTGCTTGCAATTGCCAGCATAACTGATGGATTCAAATATTGTACACAGTAACTACCTAAACAGAAGATGAATTTTACGTGAGATCTCACCGGCAACTGGGACAGGAATGGCAGGTGTGGCAGGTGTGGCTCCAGCCTGCCACATCAACTACATGAGCCACACGCTGCCACACTTTTGTGATTTTGCTGATGTGGTGTGGACTCGACCTCCTCTCCCCCGAACACCTTTCCACTCGCCCGCCATCGACATTTACTTGCCACAACTTCTTCAGCCATCACCATAGATTTGGGCCCCTGCTCAGACCCCAACATCTCATGCCTAATTATTGTTGATTATCCGAAATGGTGACATTTTCCATTGCCTCTGTCATGGTCGAAACATCGTCCAACTTGAATGATAACATGAGCTACAGAAGCCTTGTGAGTCTTAAATAACAAGGCTGGGATTGAGTTACAAACCCGGTCAATAGGCAAGACATGAATTAGATCATCACCTATAGTTGTGAGGGCGATGTGTGAAACTATATGGGTGAGCGGAACCATGGTATACCCAGCTAGGTCAGTTTTGCATAAGAACCCTCCAGTGAATCCAAAGCCTCGATAAACATCTGAGGCAGGGTTTTCGATCGGAACATACTCCTGTATAAGGAGGAAGTATTGAGTAACTTTGTATGTGGCATGATACCAGTATTGCAAAATGAGTGTTATGATGCCCGGTTTTTCATCATAGATATGACCTTCACCATCTTGAGGTTTCCGAAACATAATGGCACTGTTCTGGAATTTTTGCGACCCTTTTGTTGCATATGAAACACCACCTATCGAAATTTCATCTAGGTGTACTGCTTTCCGTGGAAGAGAAACATGCTCGAGATCTCTAGAAGTTTGGAAGAAAGAACAGAGTAATTGATAAGCCTCATCTTCAATCTGTGAGGAGACCGCCTTGGGATTGTTTACGAAAGTCAGCACACTTGGATCCAAGAGAGTTGCATGCCAGAAACTCTGAATATCTTCACTGTTGATGCCTTCCAGTGTGGTGGCCATTTCAACCACATCTTTATGTAGCTCATCATCATCATGAAGTATTGCTTTCAGGTGGGATGTATGACCAGATGACATCATAAATGTCAACTCTAATTCACCTGAAGTAGATGCAGTTCAATTCAGCCACTATGCCAGGTGTTGACAACAAAACTTACCAATCTTCTGGTTAGTATTGAGCTGATGAAAAAAGTTTATGTAGCGCTCATAAAAGAGGGCGCTGATAGCATGGAAGGGCCCAAAATGATCAAGCATGTCCCTGATATGAAGAGCAGCATGAAGGACTGGTTTTAGCGACACATCCAGAAAGAGTGTACTGCAGTGGGTTGCGTAATGGAAAATGAACTTGTTGTAAGCTTTGATCTGGTTTTGTGAGAAAATATGCATGTTTGCTATCCATACCATGCTGACAAGGTCCATGAAGTGGTTGAGCATCTCTCTCTTCCGACCTGTTTTTGTTCCCCATAAACGGATGAGGGTGATAGGGAGATGGATAGTGTAGACCATCCACCATTGGTCTGCACTGAGTTTCCCTCTCTCAGCTGTCCCCCAGTTGGAGGGAGCTGCAGAAACCCAGGTTGCAAGTTGCATCCTCTTCATGTCCTCCCACACAGCCCGCATGACTGTCTGCCCCAGTACGATACAATCTGGTAATTTTGGGGCCACCATGGATGCTAATTTTCCTTGCACATTCTTATCGTCTCTGACCTTCTTAGAGTTCAGCATGAAAGATTAAATGTCAATAGTTGTACATGCACTGAGGTTGTAATAAGGTCAAAAAGAACTGTCTTCGCTGCTCTCCGTTCTAGATATATTTCCGCATGGTCAAGGTTCAGGACATCACAAAGATCAGCAAAGAAACGAGCAGTTCCCTGAGCCTTCGCTTTCCTCAAATCCTGCAGATTCTGGCTGAGAAGATGCTGGGCTATTTTCTCAGTGGTGGCTTTTTTCATGTTGGATGATGTAGGAAGCTTAAGCTTGGTTCCAGGATCTGGCGGGGGGATGGGATGCGTGCCATTGCATCTATACCATATTGCCGAAAGGCTGCTAACTTTTCATTGTCGAGGGTCTGGCGCTGAACCCAATCCTTGAAAATCAATTGAGAGAGAAAGAGAGATCCACATACCCATGTGTAGATCTGATTTGCCAGGATCCATTTCATACCAACGATAGCCATACTCTCACCTCGTCGAATTTCATTATCGAGACAGATCATGAAAAGGACCTTTCGATGGAAATCCAGGAGTGCATACAGAAGATGAGAATGATTTGAGCAGATTGCTTCTACACAATCTTGCAATGGCTTCAACCCCGTTATTAGATGCTTATTGACCAGGGGTTGGGGTGTCACAAAACCATCACCCCCTTCAACCTTGATATTGATTTGAACGAGGTCACAACAGTGGTGTTGAAAAAGACCAAGATCCAGCACGTGCATAGAATCTACGACAGAATACAAGATGGGGTTCCAATAAGGAAGGTCAAGGAGAGCTGATCAGCATATTCCACATGCGTCGAATATTTGATCTTGATATTGTTTGCTAGATGCACCCTTCCACAGTGTCGCAAACTCCTGGACATGATATGGGTCTTTTCTTGGCCATCCCTCTGGTTCTATAAAATTGAGGTCGTCTATGTCGAGGTCACATAGAGTGCAGAAGTAATGGGCTCTTGCACCGCTAGCAATGCTTATGGCCTGCCAGACTATGGGCATGTCAGCAACAAGAGGTATCAGCATTGCCCAGAAATTTCTACCCTCCTGCCAGTTGTAGGTACGTACGAGAGAAGAAAACACCGGGGTCCCAGAATTCCTGCAAGTCCTTGACAACCAGCATCAGGTAGTGGTTAATTTGGTGCATCTCTGGCTTATATAGACCAGGAATCACCCCAGCCAGGAAAATGTTTTCGGGAAGGTAGCGTTCGTGGGGGGGGGAGATTCAAAAGGACAAGCCATATGCCAGTGGAAGAAACAGTCTGCTTCGCTGTCTTGTTGTGGAATGGATTGAAACCATCAATTGAGAGGCTAAATATGAGATGACCCTCATCAGCAGGCCCAGGGAAAAAAGGATGTCTTTTCACATCTCATAGAAGTGAGAAAATCTTTGAAGACTATAGATCAGAAATCAGAGCATCTGAATCAAATAGGGCAGTAGAGTGGCACGCCTCTATTGCATCTTCCACTCCCTTCCTAGACAACATGTGGCCCAGCCAGCATTTGAGATCTTGGTGGAGGTATTTCCGATGCGGCGTACTTCTCATCCGGCCCCCGCCAATGTCGCACAGCTTCTATAATGGAGTATTGCAGGGCTGGCTTTCGGGTGTTTGCTGATACAGACATTTACTCATGATCAGAGGACGGTGGTCTTCCAGCATGTCAATATCGGGGTCACCTTGCGAATGGTTGCCAGGACCATATGAATAAAGACAATGACATTTAGTGCATGACAAGAATTGGTGTACCATGAGATTGAGGCAAAAGTAAGAATATATAGTGCGAGGATCCTTGGGAATCTTTTCTATCGTTTCGGGCGGGGTTCCCGACACTCTGAGGAGGCTACAAAGGCCTGCCAGATGGATGCGAAGGGCTCATCGAGGGGTGAAGAAAAGATTCCCCAATACCAAAGACATGATAGAAGCGGCTTTCACAATCTTATTGCAGGGACCTCGAGGACAGAAATGGACTTCTGGTGGTGATGGCGAAGGAAAGTAATCAATTATCGCTTTAAATGGATGAACATGTCTGTACATACTGGTGTTGACAACAATTTTCCCCTCAATGACTCGCCTGCATTGTTGAGACCATTGGATTTCCTTCTCCCTATTTACCCTATAGATCTCTTGATAAAGCCGATCCTCAAAGGCGATACTCACATCGGAATGCTTCAATGTTGAGAGATAAGAGATCAGCTCGCAAAGACAACTTTCCACCTCCAAAAGAGTGACGTTAGCCCTGGCAGTGGTTTTCAAAGCATAGTGACCTTGGTTAGGCCTGATAATGCTCGTGGTCAATGGCCATATGTACTCGGTGTGATCCATAGGGTTGTTCAAGAAGACCAATAGTAATTCTCGAGTGGAAAGGGGGAGACCTGACAACCAATCGACCTCCCGCTTGATCAGCAACATCCACCTATTGTCAGCATTGTTCAAGTCATTAGGATCACAATCGAGGTCAGGTCTGGGTCTGGCATTGGTACAGGATCGTCATCCACTGGGGGAGGTAGCCTTTTCCTGAGCTGCACACACTTGGTCATCGAGAAGGTGGCGCAAATGTGTGCTTCAAGTTACTTGTTGACCACCCTCGTTCGAGCTGCTATCGGGGTTCCACACAGTGCAATGTGACCAGCACCTGCAAAAGCATGTTTTAGCTCGTGGGCGGGAGTTGACTGGAGGCGGGGGAGCCAGTAGAGGCATTTAAATTGAGGCAGACCAACAGGGTAAAGAATGCCTGAGGCGTCAAGTGAGTTTAAGATAATGGCACATCCGAGTTGATAAGTTACCCCATGTGATGAGAACCCCTCATGAATGTTCTACTGCAGTCGGTGTGAGCATCAGTTTTCCCAATCAGACCTGGAACGCTGCAATGACTTAAAGAACAAGAATAGGTTTATTTCACATGTATTCCCCTCCAGAAACCAATCTACAAATCCACGCCCTCCACATCACTCAAGGTGCCACATCCCATCAATCCATAATCTTGCACACCCTCGGAGTTATTGAGAAACCCTTCACAAAACTCTAGCTTCATGCGGGAGTCAGCAAGTGTGAATGCATGTCCATCCGTACAATGTGGGACTTACTCTGGATAACTCACTTGTAAGATCGCGGGATTTGGGTGCTAGGGTACGGTGGTCATATCCGACAAATAGGTTGAGGCTGGTGTAGATGGAGCAGGTGGAGCACTGTTCAGCATAGTGCTCAGCAAGAGGTGGTTGGGCAGCATCCTTGATCATAATGGCATTGAGTGGGCTGAGGTTGTGAACAATGCAAATGTTGCCATTCTTCTTTGCAACACAGAACCATTGATGGTGGTAAGAGCTGTTTGATGGTTCATAGACACTGGCTGTGATCTTCTGTTTGATTAGGGCTATAACCTTGTTGCGGATGCCAGGTGGGATCGGGAGGCTCCATTTCACCCAAGGTATGTGGTTGACAACTGCCATGATGATGTTAAAGCAACACCAAAACCAGCAAGCTCAATGGCACACTCAACAGTGACCAGAGCACTAGCATTGTAGGCTCACATATAGAATCAAACAATAAAGGAGTGGAA
>Ga0307516_10005859_pt1 | contig 14559 bp, 7 predicted proteins | sample 19_EM_MG_FD_203310 | JGI IMG/M metagenome (GOLD analysis project Ga0307516, IMG submission 203310) | Populus trichocarpa ectomycorrhiza microbial communities from riparian zone in the Pacific Northwest, United States - 19_EM | ecosystem: Host-associated > Plants > Roots > Unclassified | place... | reverse complement strand
TCTATTTCTTCTTTGGTCTTTTTTTTATATATAAATATTTATACAAAATAAACACAGAAGTGCTAAAAATAATGAAATGACCTTAAATTGATTAAATCACATAAAAGACATCCTTTTAAAATTTTTTATAATCTTGAAAATACATTGGAAAATGGAGTCAGAATGGGTTATGACACCAAGAATTGTTGATTGTTGATCTCTAATACCAAATGACGTAGAAAAAAATAATACAAGAAAGACAATTAGTACAAAGAAAAGCAAAATTTTATTAGAAAAAGGTCTCAACTACAAGAACCTTAATTTGAATTTTTATTACTCAATATTTTCTTTAATCAAAATTGGATATTAAAGCTCTTCTAGGTTGCTTATATGCTAGTGAAAATATCCTAAATAAAGTTAGAAAAATAATAAATAAGTCCTAAACTAAATAGGAAAAGAAATTCTAAATCAACTAGGAAAATATAGCAAATCCTAAACAATAAAATATAAGACTAATTTGAGAGTCTTAAAGACCTCGAATGGCTACAAAAACTAGATTATATAGGGGAAAGATAATCTATTAATAAAATTTTAGTCCGATTCAACAGTCAAATTAAAATTTATATTTGTTACTATAAGGCTCGACCAAAATCCCCTATATTAATTTGACAATACACCTTCGAGCTAATTTGGTTAAACCACATCAAATTCAAATTAATACCATTGGTTAAGGAAGTGAGGAACGTTAAATCGGAAGTATTCTCATTCTTAAGAAGGTTGTTGCTAAAATTTATCGCTTCTAGATTTTGGAAGTTTACCAAATTCTCTGTAGGCTCTTTCAAAAGGTCAATACCTAAATCAAGTTTTGTGCAAGCCCTTTTCACTTATTTAGTTGTCTAATGTGAAAAATAGATGTATTGAAGAGATTTTGTAAATCTATTTAGGAATCATTGCAGATAAGTTTTTGAAGACATTCTATAGAGCTTCAATAAAATGCCTAGCTCTCTAAGAATTTCTCTTGGAATTATTTCAATGTAGATTCAAGTCTCTCAGATTTGAACAATGAGTCGGGTTGCTATATCAAGAAATAGATTTTGTAGATGAAATTTTGTGTTCCCTTCAATTTCTTTAATTTAGTATTTGCATTCTGTTTCTGCAATTTTTGTTTGTTTTGGAGTAATCATATAACTTCAAGAAGATATTTGTTTAGCTTCTGGGATATCTGTTCAGTTTCTGCAATTTAGTATTTTGTTTTTCGCTGCTTTTGCATTCTGGTTCTCTTTGATTGTTGATTTATAGCTACTGAAAGAGATGATTCACTTTAGTCTGTGAGTGTGAGGTTGGATGAGAAGAGCTATTCGTATTGAAGTTATGTAATGAAAAGTTTCCTTAAGGGTAAAAAGATGTGGGAATATGTTAGTGGAACTTATGTGATACCTAAGAATACTAAGGATGTGGATGTTGCTTTGATAGATGCACGAGAAACAAACAGTGCAAAGATTGTTATTTGGATTAACAATTCTGTTGAGCATTTTATAGGAACACAGTTGGCGAAGTATAAGATATCAAATGAGGTTTGAGATCATCTGCAAAAGTTATTCATGCAATTAAATTTTACAAAGCAGTATCAATTATAGAATGACATACGAGCTCTTCACCAAAAGAATAAGTATTTAGAAGTTTTATTTTGCTATGACAGATCTTTAGGATCAATTGACTCTTATAGAATCGGTAGAATTAAAGGCATGTGGTGCCTATATTGATCGTAGAGAGTAGCAATGACTAATACAATTTTTAACAGCACTTCACAATGATTTTGAAGGACTTAGATGTTCAATTCTGCATCATTCCTCACTGCTTTCTGTTGACTCTATAGTCAGTGTATTATTGGCTAAAAAAATACGTCTTTAGTCTTATTCTGAAAAGAAAATTCTTTTTGCTTCAAACCTTTCTATACTAATAATATCCTCTAAGCCATTCTCTAATTAGCAGAAGAAACCTTACACAAGGGTTGCCTTCAACGAGTGCAGTTTCTCTAAGTAAAAAGGTTATTGTAAGGCTTAATGTCCCAAGTTGAGACAATAGAATCTAGCTTAAAAGCCTGACAGTCAGTCACAATCTAATGCTTATAGGCCACCTCAAGGTTATAAACCACCACACCATAATACTGCAGCAGTACTTTTATCAAGCTCTATCATCGATCCTAGTACTCTGACTAAGTAATTTCAGAAGTTTGTCTCTTTACATTCACAAGTATTGTTCGCTTCCTCTTCCGAAGGTTAATTGTCTCATAATTCCTTTGGTATGTTACATTTTGAATGGTTCTTGGATTCTGGTGCTTCACATCATATGTCTCCAGATTCTTCATCTTTTACTTATGTGTCCTCTTCGTCCTCTATTTTTGTTATGACTGTTGATGACACTTTCGTGCCCTTAGCAAAGTGTTGGTTCTATTATCACACCTCACTTGTCTCTCCCTAATGTTTATCTTATTCTAAAACTCAGATTGAATCTTGCTTTTATTGGTCAATTATATGATTCTAATTATTATTTAATCACTTTTTCCTCTTCTTTTTCTTGTGTACATGATTTGCAATCTTAGAAGTTGAATGAGATAGGTCATAAGGAGAATGAACTATATATTTTAGATGAGTTAAAAGTGTCAGTTGTTGCTGCTACTACTATTAGTGTTGTTTTGTCTTCTTTTCGTTTAAGTCCTTCCCCTTTTAGCTTTTATTTATAGCATTCTCGTCTAGGTCATGTTTCATCTTCTCGTTTGAGATTTTTAGCATCCACATAAGCTTTAGAAAATTAGCAAACTTGTGATATTTCTGATTGTAGTGGATGTAAACTGGCAAAATTTTCAGTTTTACCTTTTAATCGAAGTATTTTTGTTTTTTCTTCCCTATTTGACTTGATTTATTCTGATGTATGGGGACCTTCTCCTGTTACCACAAAAGAAGGGTCTCGATATTTTATTTTATTTTATTGATGATCATACTCGTTATTGTTGAGTTTATTTAATGAAACATCGTTTTGAATTCTTTGAGATATATACAACCTTTCAAGCTCTTGTAAAAACTCAATATTCTGCTATTATTAAATGTTTTAGGTGTGATTTTTATGGGGAATACACCTCTAATAAATTTTGTGAGTTGCTTGTCTTAAATGAAACCATTCACCAAACTTCATGTACATATACTTTTGAGCAAAATAGAGTTACTGAAAGAAAACATAGGCACATTGTCGAAACTACTCGTTCTCTCTTGTTATCTACTTTTGTTCTTAGTGAGTTTTGGGAAGAAAATGGCCTTACTATTATAAGTTTGATTAATACAATTATATCTTCTCATATTTCAGGCTTTTTTTCTTTTGAAAAGTTGTACGGATATGCCCCTAATTATTCCTCCTTTAAAGTTTTTTGTTGTACTTGTTTTTTCTTCGTCCTCATGTAGATTGTAGTACGTTGTCCTCTCGATCTACTATTTGTGTCTTTCTTCATTATGGTGAAGGTAAAAAGGGTATCGTTGTTTTTATCTAATAATTCAGAAACTTTATATGTCTCATCATATTGTCTTTCTCGAGCATATAGTTTTCTTTTCTATTTCACCCACTACTTATAGCTTGACTAGATCTGATCTTATTCATATAGAATTTTTTTTCTGAGGATTCTGATAGTTTATCATCTCAGGTTCCTAGTACCTTAGATTCTTCTCCCCATGTTCGACCAATTTGTACTCATCATTCAGCAGGTGCTGACACTTTACTCTCTAGCACACCTGAAGTTTCATTCTCATCTATAGTCCCTCAAACTTCGTATGAGATTGTGGATCCACCTTTATGTCAATCCATATGCATTTGTAAATCCACAAAGCTACCAAATTTTACTTATTCTTGTTATTCTTCGTCATTTACTTTCTTTTTAACTTCTATTCATTGTCTCTTTGGGCCCTCTTCCTATAAAAAGGTAATTCTGATCCTATTTGATAACAAGTTATGGATGAGGAACTTTCTACTTTGCATAAGACAGATACTTGAGATTTGATTTCTCTACCTCCTTGTAAAAGTGTTATTGGTTGTCGTTAGGTGTATAAGATCAAGAGTAATTCTTATGGGTCTATTGAGCGGTACAAGGCTAGGTTAATTGTAAAAGGATACTATCAATAGTTTGGCATGGATTATGAGGAGATATTTGCCCTTGTTGCAAAAATTACTATTATTCATACTCTTATTGCCATAACTTTGATTCGTTAGTGGCATATCTCTCAACTTGATGTTAAAAATATCTTTTTGAATTGAGATCTTCAAGAAGAAGTTTATATGATGCCTCCTCCTGGTGTTTCACGTGACTCTGGGTATGTTTGTAAGCTTAAGAAAGCGTTATATGGACTCAAACAAGCACCTCATTCTTGGTTTGAGAAATTCTTCATTGTCATCTCGTCTCTTGGATTTGTTTCTAGTAGTCATGATTCCACTTTTTTTATAAAGTGCACTGATGCAGATCGTATCATTTTGTCTTTATATGTTGATGACATGATTATTACTGGTGATGACATTGATGATATTTCAGTTTTGAAGACAAAGTTAACTAGATAATTTGAAATGAAAGATTTGGGTCATCTTTGATATTTCCTGGGTATTGAGGTAGCTCACTCACCTAAAGATTACCTACTTTCTTAGTCAAAATATATTGCAGATATTCTTGAGCGGGCCAGATTTATTGATAACAAGATTGTAGATACTCCTATTGAGGTTAACACAAAGAATTCTTCTTCTGATGGTTTACCTTTGACAGATCCTACTTTATACCATACTATTGTTGGAAGCTTGGTATATCTCACTATTACTCATCCAGATATTGCATATACTGTTTATGTTGTTAGTCTGTTTGTTGTTTCTCCTACTACCATTCACTAGGCAACTATTCTTTGTATTTTACAATATCTTCGAGGTACAATCTTTCAGAGTCTTTTACTTCCATCCACCTCTTCCTTGGAGCTGCGAGTATACTCTAATGCTAATCATGACAGTGATTCATAGATCACAAGTTTGTTACTGGTTTCTGTATCTTTTTAGGTGATTCTCTTATTTCTTGGAAGAGTAAGAAGCAATCTATTATTTCTCAATCTTCAACTGAAGCAGAATATAATGCTGACATCTACTACCAAAGAGATTGTTTGGTTACACTGGTTACTTGTGGATATAAGAGTTTCACTTTCTCATCCTACTTCTATGTTTTGTGATAACCAGAGTTCTGTTCAGATTGCTCACAACTCGGTTTTTCATAAACGAACTAAGCACATTGAGATCGATTATTATCTTACTCGTCATCATCTCAAGCATGACACCATTACTATACCTTTTATTTCTTCTTCTTTGCAAATTGTAGATTTCTTTACTAAGTCGCATTCCATTTCTTATTTTCGTTTTCTAGTTGGCAAACTCTCGATGCTTGTAGCTGCCGTATTGGAAGTTTGAGGAGAGATGTTAAGAAATAATATTTATTTTGTTTTATTTATTAAGGGTGGAATAATATTTTTAGTTTAGCGTATATATAATCTCTTTGTATTTAGGTTAAAACCTTAGCCTCCTTCTCTCTTGTATTAGTATTTCTTTTATGTTAGTTTGGATTGCTTTAACAATAGAAACATGTATAACTAGATAAAACACCAAGGAACAAAACAAATTAAAATTTCTCGAGTTAAGAAAGTGATTTGTTTAGCTGAGAAACACAAAGTTCCTGTAACACTATTGTGGGATTTTGTGAGAGAAAAAACCTGAGAAAGTCGTGAAGGGTTAAAATGGTTCAGGCTTCAGAGAGTGGAGAATAGGCTATTTGCAACTTGCAGATGGAATCATTTCTGTGGGATATTCTTGACAAGAAGGTTTGATTTCTACTAATGAATCTTTATTATAATGTACTGGCAGGCTAGGTCCATAACCTTAAAAGAGTCTAGTACATTCATTTTGCTAGAAGAAAATGAGCTGCTGCATTCAACATTCAAGTATTCTGACCAAAACAATAAAACAAAAACAAAGTATGCCACTTATCATAAATTACAGCACTTGAGATCTCTCTAGCTGTTAGAGAGAATCTTGGTAATTTTATGCAGTTCCGAGGGAACATCTCCTATATCCATTCTTTCACTTGGCAAATCAGCAGAACATCGAAGTCCAACTTGCAGGATTGATGCCAAGCACTCCTTCACCTTTCCAATGTTGATGCTTCTGCTGCCTCTTGGACCATTTCTCCTTGTCTGAGCTTCCTCTTGGATATCATTTGAGAGTAGAGGATCAATAATCTCCATTACCTGATCAGGAAGGGCTGCTTTAACAAAACTATGCAAGTTAAATTCCCCTGTAAACATGCTGTCGATGGGCCTTTTTCCTGTGAACATCTCCAGTAAGAGAATTCCATAGCTATACACATCACCATGTGTTGAAGCCTCTCCTCCCATTCCGTATTCTGCAATTTAAGCAAAAACTAAGAAAGTCTTTTACTAAGATTTCCTAGATAGCATAGACATCATGTTCGAAATGATGTTATATATCGTCTTCAAATTGGAATTATAAAGCAACACGTCACATGTATAGCAGAAAATACAAACATATTTATTGGATATGTAGCAAGTTGATTTCTAAATGAATACGAGGAAGAGTAATTGCTTAATATTTTACCTGGTGCTACATAACCAATGGTTCCTCGTATGCAAATTGAGCTGGACTCAGTAGAAAATGACTCCCCAAGAGCAGCTAAAAGAATTTTTGCCAGGCCAAAATCACCCACATGAGCAGTAAGGTCATTGTCAAGAAGGATGTTGCTCGGTTTTAGATCACAATGAACTACTGTTGTTTCACATTGGTTGTGAAGATAATCTAATGCTAGGGCCACATCAGTCGCTATGTTTATCCTTTGCAGCAGACTCAAATTTTTGAAATCTTCTGATTCCGTTGAACTTGCATGTAACCAGCTCTCCAAACTCCCATTTGACATAAACTCCATGATCAAAGCTTTGAAGTCATCGCCTTTGAAATCAATGGTTGAGCAAGAATTTACAATTCTAACAAGATTTCGGTGTCTGATATTCCTCAACGCGTTGATTTCAGCCATGAAAGTATTGTTGGCTCCTCTTTGTTGAAGCTTGAATACCTTTACAGCTACTTGATCATCAGATCCAAGTATACCTTTGTAGACGGTACCATATTTTCCGTCCCCAATTATGTTGGTCGAAGAGAACCCACCAGTAGCACGTGCAAGTTCCGAATAGGAAACTCTTTGGTATTTCTTCTCTAATGGTGAGACCAAAGAAGGTCCAATTTTGTTTGTTTTTTTGCTGTGTATAACAGCACAGACAGATGCCAACAACAGGAGAAGGAAAAGTGCAACACTACTTATAAGAATTACTACCTTCCGAGGAAAACCATTCTCTTGTCTCTGTTTTGGGCATTCATGCAATTGCAGTGCCTTGATTCCTCCACATAGCTTGTCATTTCCGGCAACTGAAAATGCACTAGCATTGTTGAAAACTCCTCCAGTTGGCACTTCACCATCAAAACTGTTAACGGAAAGGTTGAGATAACCAAGAAGAGGTAATTCACCAAGAAACTTGGGAATTTGCCCAGACAAATTGTTGCGGGCAAGGTTGAGGACTCGAATACTTCTTAGCTTCTTGAAAGAAGAAGGAATAGTTCCTTCAAAGAAGTTGCCCTCCATGTTGAGGTTTTCCAACATGACACAATTCTCGATAGAACGTGGAATTTCTCCAGATAATTTGTTTTCTGAAATATCCAATTCATTAAGATTTCTTGCATTACCCAGTTGAGATGGTAATGGACCTGTTAAATTATTTAAAGCTAAGAAGAGGCCAAATAGAGAATCAATACCAGCAAGTTTCTCAGGTATCACACCACTAAGATGATTGTATGAAAGGTCCAACACTTCTAGTTGACTGTAATTTGCCAGAGAAACCGGTATAGTTCCCTCAAGAAAATTGTCTGCTAGACTGAGACGAAGTATTCCAGAAAGGTTTCCGAAGGAGGATGGAATATTTCCTGAGATTTTGTTGGTGTAAATATGAAGCTCTTGCAACTTGGAAAGTTTTCCAATAGAATCAGGTAATCTTCCTGTAAGCATGTTTCCATGAAATGCAAGATACTCCAGGTTCTTAAGATTTTCAATCTCTACAGGAATGTCTCCAGTTATGTAGTTAGTCCCCAGTGTTAACCAATAGAGGTTGGTAGAGAGATTTGCAATAGAGATTGGCAATACGCCTCTAAGGTGATTTTCAAAAAACCACACCTCTCTTAAATTGGTGCAATTGGTTAAGGAGGTAAGAAAGGTTAAATCACTCGTATTCTCATCCCCAAGCGGATTGCCGCCAAAGTTTATTGTTTCAAGATTTTGCAGGTTTCCCAAATTATTTGGAACAGGCCCCGTTAAGGAATTATATGCTAAATCAATATCTATGAGGCTTGAGAAATTGACTATAGATTTTGGAATATGACCAAAGAATTGGTTTGTTCCAAGATAAAGAGTTTGCATCTTGGGTAGGGTTAAGCCTATATCATGCGGGAGGCGACCTGTTAATTGGTTGTCCGCAACGGTAAGCAAATTGATGGATGAGATATTGTAAAGCTGTTCAGGAACCATACCAGACAATTTGTTGGAATACAAACTTAGAACTTCTAAGGCTGAGAGTCGTCCAAGTTCAGCAGGAATGATTCCTTCCAGATTGTTCAATTGTAGACTTGCACGCTGCATACTGGAGAGGTTCCCAAATGAAGGTGGGATTGCGCCTGTGAAATTATTGCTGGCGAGGCTCAACCTGCGGAGCCTGGACAAAGAGCCAAGTGCACTAGGAATTTTCCCTCTAAAATTGTTTCCATATAGATTCAGGAATATGAGGTTTGAACAAATACCCAAGGTGGAAGGAAGTTCACCTTGGAAGGAGTTATTTGCTAGAGAAAGATATCTCAATCGAAACAATTGACCAACTTCTGGTGGAAAAATATGATGGAATCTGTTTCTACTGAGATCAATCACCCTGAGGAATGTAAGATTCCCAAAATGGGGAGATAGTGAACCTGCCAGTTTAAGTGAAGACAGATTCAGGGAAGTCACTCTTCGATGTCTGCGACCGCATGTAACTCCTTGCCAACTGCAGAACTGCAGTGAGTTGTTCCATGAGCTTAAACTATTGAAAGGATCCTCTGATATAAGATCCTTAATGGCAAGCAAAGCTTGCTGGTCTGTCTGATTTGTGAAGCCAAAAGTGGCAGTTACAGTGGTGGCTTCTATGTAGTTGATGAACAAAAGAATGCCCAAGAACCAAAGAGATGAGTTCAGTAGCCCTGAAAGCATTTTTCTTTTCTGATTTTTTTTCCGTGTTTGTGCCTGATGAAGCCAGGATGAGCTTAAGCAAGTCAATAAGAAGCCAAGATCCTCCATTTTATAGTTAGAGGATTGGAATCTAAGTGGAAACCAACACGAATCTACGAATGCATACAGGAGCCATCGACTTGACTACGTGAAGATGCTTGTACAATTAACAGTCATCTTCAAAAAGTAGAAAAAAAGAAAAAAAAAACAAAAGTAAGCAGTGTTGATGGTACAGTTTCCACAGTATTGAAGAGAAGAATTTAGTCTTCACGCGCAAAAGCTAGCTTAGCGATAACATCTGCTTGGAAAAGAGAAGAGACACCGGTGTGAAATCAAAGTGGAATTTAGCATTTTGAAAGTGTGGTTGTGATTGTCTTTTAAAATATTTTTTATTTAGAAATATATTAAAGTTGTCACGATCTGATTTTTGAATCCATGACTAGCATATAGACAAATAAAACGATACAGATCCTAATGCTCCACTTATTATGAAATTAATTATATTATTATTTCTTTAACCTAAAGCTCTGATACCAAGTTTGTCACGACCCGATTCCCGGATCCATGACCGGCACATAGATAAGGTTCCCCTCCAAGGTTCTATACCTATGCGAACCCAAACTTACATACAAACTTATCATTTAAATAAGTCAATCAGAGTTCAACGCAGCACTGATAACAAAATAAACTTCATAATGTAATTTAATTGTCTTAATACAAGAGTTTATAGTCCTGGAGCACTAACTAAACATAAAAGGAAGGTACAAATTACAACCAAAAAGCAGGTTCGGAAGGTTCAACAAAAATAACCCGCTAACAAGCTATAAGCCTAAAAAGATAAATAATGAGAGGGTGAGTTCAACAACTCAGTGAGTAGATAACGTTCAATATACACACACGAGGTAATACAACAATGAGAAATATATATACAAGTATGGCTTTAGATTCTTATAGGAAGGTTTATCAAATAGGTCATAACAAGAATATCATAAGGTAAAGCTCGTCAGAAAATCAAAATACAATGAGCATGAGGCTCCGTACTGTGGGATGATCAGTCCACACAGGTTGGTGACTCCCCCGACCAACTAGGGTTCAGATACGATGTGCACAAAGACTAACACTACCCTGTTAACATGGGTATTCTGACTGGCATACCATAGGTTCATAATCATAATCAAACAGACATATTCATATCTTAATGCTCAACTCATGACATCAATCAAATGAGGAGCTATCAATTCAGAAGCCAATTCAAAATATATACTGGTTCACATCAAGAATTCAGATTCAACAATTGATCATGCTTTATCATAACAAGGATAATAATCAACATATATATTATCAAGAAGCATGATTCAATTCATATTAACAAATCAAATATTTATAATATTTCTCATGCATATGGAAAATTATCCATTCACCTGACTCGAAAGCAAACAGAAGTCAAAAGCAGATACCGAAGAAAATCATACTGACGTCCCGCCGGTAGAATATCAGAATTATCTGAATACAAAAGAGACATATTCAAGAACGACTTGAAAGAACATATAACCTATTTAATATACCTAACTAAGGTTATATTCCATAACCCTATATGTTTTTGAACTAACTAGTTAATTTTCTCAAAATCCCAAAATTAAACGGTTTTCCCGAAATCTAATCCATAATAAAACAAATAATAAAATTGATAATAATTCACTAAATAACCCTCAATTATTCATCAAACCAATCTGAAAAAGCTAATATTACAGCTAGGGTCCAATCTGGAATTTATCTTATTTTTAAAGGTCAAATTGTAACTTTTGTCAAATTGAAGGACCAAACTAAAAATATCATAAATCCATGACTATACTAAAATTCTGACCATAATTAATCCTCAATTCTATCCATAATATCTCATTATGCTCCAGGGACCATTCTGGAATTTTTCCAAATTTTTAGGATCAAATTGTAATTTTTGTCAAATTGAAGGACCAAATTGAAAGTGTTAAAATTTCATAACTATACAGGAATTCTGCACATAATTCATCTTTTATTCTGTTCAGAATCTCGGAATATGCTCCAGAGACCAATCTGTAATTTTTCAAAGTTTGGGGACTAAACTGTAATTTTTACAAATTAAGGGACCAAATTGAATTTTCATCATCTTCAACCTCAAACCCAAAATTTTCACAGATTACCTACTGTTCTTTCCAGATTTCTAACTCAAAATTCACCATTTACACAAATCATAACTCAAAATCATCATCTTTACCTACAAATTTCTCAAAATCAACTTAACAATCCATTACCCATGACAATCAACCATATAACATTCAAATCTACAAATGTATGGGGCCATTGATTTTACTGTGCGAAGATGCTTGTACTATTAATAGTCATCTTCATGTTTTTTTTCTTGCTGGAAAAAAAAAATTGTACTACGGCAAGACAAATCAAGGGGGTTTGCCATTGATTAACATGAATTTTCCTCTTTACATATCAGGGTTCAAATCTCACAAGAATTAAAATGTTCATGCATTTCCTAGACAGCAGTGTTGATGAATTTTTTCATGAATTTTCCTCTTTACATATCAGGGATAAAAAATGAAGACTAAAATATACTTTTCCACACCTCATAAAAACAAAAAAGGTGATATTATTCTGTCTATTTATCATATATCATTAATATATGTTATAATATAAGAATAAAGATTTGACATATTAATTGGATGGTGTATCAAATGAAAATCGGAAAGAATGGTGGTTAAATTGTCAAAGAAAAGAAGAATGAGGGGCTGAAATGAAAACAAATTAAAGAGAGTTAAAAAGGAAACACGAAGGGAAGAGAGAAAAAGACTCAAACATCTTAAGCCTATTTCCATCTCTCTCCACCCCTTTAAGAACCCGTTCTTCCATTCACATGGAAGTCATGCTTTCTCGCTGATCAGACCCTCTAAGGCATGACAGCTCCAACACCAGCCCGAAACTTCATGATGGTGACCTACACGACTGTCATAGAAAGGGATAGGTGGAGAAGCTAATGTTTTTCCACCAAAAAACACTCCACCCAATAGCGATGGAGCATTATTCCACGCGTAGATAGTTATGGCGATGGGGGCGGCCTAACTGGTGCAGGGTGTTTTTGATTCTCTTACCCTTTATGTTCTCTAGATGAAATGAATGACAACATGTGAAGAGAGATCAGAGATCTTTCAACTTCATATCTTTTGCTCTTGCACATAGAAGTTTATTTATAGTTTCATATTTGAAGGTATGTTACATGTTTTTTTTTTTATTAATATGGATGTTCGGTTTAATTTATGTGCACTTCGACTAATTCTACGGGTCCTAAAGTTAACGATCATATAAGTCTCCAGTGATCTTGAGGGGACTCGAACTCATGATTATTAAAAAGCAAATTTTAAACCTGACCAGTTGAGGTTGTTGAGCTGCTCTTTAAGGTTTACATGTTTTATACCATCAACTTAATTAAGAATTTCTTATTGTGAAAACTAAAATGTTGTTTTAAAAAAATTAATGATAGTTTACTTCTGCTATATCATACATTTTTTTTATGCAAATTGAGGATATTGAAAAATGTTTAAAATCGCATATGGAAGATTTATTGATTTTGTTTTTCAAAAAGAACTATCATAAATATCTTTCTAAACAAAAGGTTTTTATTTTTATTTTTTTGGAAGTAATACAAAATCATGTTTCCCAAGACTAAGATCATGCAAATACAATTGCAATAAAATATTTTTCGGGTACTGCAAAATGAAAGGATATAAAATTGTAACCATGTGCTCAAAATAAAAAATAATTATATACAAAAAAAAAAAAACAAAGCCTAGGGATTTTATATACAAATATATAAAAATTGTAAAGTGGTCAAACATTATTTGATATACATATGTAATTTCACCTTAACAATGAAAAACAAAATCAAATTAAATTCTTTAGAGCTTTTAGAATCATAATATGGCTAGACTCAAATATTATATTTTTTGGATTTTTATATTTAAAAATTTAATATATGTTTAACTTAAATATTATAATGAGATTTTAGCTGCAATTGTGGTTGTGATTGTTGTCGTACTTGTAAGTAGAAAACAAGTGTATTTGATTAATGATATGATTAGTGGATTTAGTTAGCGATAGTATTATAAAACGATATTACTTATTTTAAAATTTTGTTTTGATTATGTGTTTTATGTAGAATAAAATATAATTAATAAAATAATTTATTAAGATATTATCTTATATAAATGAATTTTAATGATAATTTATTATTGTTGTTGTTATTACTTCTACTAATCTCTTGTATTATTGTGAACACAATATTAATGCACTATTTAAAAACAGAATAATACTCTAATTGTTTTAAAAACTAGAGTCAAAACAAGTAAAACTGGAACTTTATGTTGCAATGCAATATTTCTACACTTATAAAATTGAAAAACTAGTTTTAAAATTTTTCAATTTTGTTTTGAGTTTGAAAAACATATTTTAGAGGTTTTTCATAATTTTTATTTACATGTTTCAAACTCTTTTTCAAATGAAAAATGACATCAATAATACAATTTTTATATACAAACAATTTTTTTTATCAATTATAAAACATTAAAATTATTTTTTATATATAATTTTCACATTTAGTTATTATCTTTAATTTATTGTTTATTATAAATCTAATATAAAAGATTTTCTTGAGTTAAAAAGTATAACTTTTCATGATAATTTTTAATTTAAATAAAATAAAATTATTTTTTTGTTAATTAGATTATACTAGATTCAAAATATCAAGATGATCATTATAAATTATTCTTTTGATTTTTTATAGAAAACAGTTTTAAACTTGACACATTTCTTATTGTTTATGGTGAATAGGGGGGTATTGGAGGATACTCTTGATAAGAATCATATAAATGAGTGTGAAAAGAGATCACTTCTATAAGAATTTAAAATGTTAAATTCTTTAGAGCACTCTTTGAAACCATGATGTGTTTTGGACCAAAACAAATATAATCTTGAGAACCAAAAATTTTTAAAAAGAAACTGTATAATTTTTATTATTGGGGTTTGCACAAAAGGTTGAACAATTCAAGAAGTGATGTTCAATAGTTAGCCGAGTGAATCTGATAGTTTTCCATTAGAGAAGGTTCAAGACCAAAACTACCTTACCCGATGTACATACTTTCTATTGTTACATGATTTCA
>Ga0307516_10005857_pt1 | contig 14562 bp, 11 predicted proteins | sample 19_EM_MG_FD_203310 | JGI IMG/M metagenome (GOLD analysis project Ga0307516, IMG submission 203310) | Populus trichocarpa ectomycorrhiza microbial communities from riparian zone in the Pacific Northwest, United States - 19_EM | ecosystem: Host-associated > Plants > Roots > Unclassified | place... | reverse complement strand
AGGTCATGGATAATGTCGAGCTTAACCAAAAAGTGCTTAGACAGTTTTTCGCCTTTTCCTATTGATACGTGCTAATGTTTTCTCTAGTCGCCATTCACTCGTGTAACGGCATGTCATGTTGCGACATATTACTACGTCGGCTTTTGCTACTTGATGCTCCGACGGTATCCAGATGCCATTCGAACCTTTGTAACGATTCTCAACTTTATCATGCGGATGCGACAATATCATACAAGGAGTTATCAATATGATCAGGTACATTCTTAGCCACTATCTACCTTATCATCGAGTGTTAACTGGAGGAATAGATCAGCAAAACGGCAGATAGGATGTACGCTCTCTTTGCGGTGTGCCATGCCTTGTCGCCAAGTCGAATTGTCGATGAAAATATTGCCAACATTTCGAAGGAACGATACGGAGAGCAGTATGCAAAAATGGCGCGTGGAGGGGAAGAATCTCTTGCTGCATTTGAAGAGCTTTTCCTCTATGCATGCCCCAAATTCATCACTGCGAACCCACCACCTTACGACGAACCCACTGCCCTTGCGCAACTTTTTGATTCACCGACAGACACGTCATCATCGGATCCCACACAGCGGCACTTGAACATCTTCTTGACTGATGTAGCTGCGCAGGCATCTGTCCCCACCTTGCGGAGTTTCTTGAAACTGTACACAAGTCTCGGGGCCAAAAAGCTCGCAAATTTCCTGGATGCCGACGAGGAAGAGATGGTACAGGAGCTGATGGTGCTGAAACAGGCAAGCAAAAACATCAGTCGACTCCCTGGGAGTGGGAGCGGACTGTTGGAAGGGGAGAATGTGAGAACGAGCGATTTGAATTTTTTCATTGATGACGTCAGCTATTTCTCCATTGATTTTCCGGTTCCTCTCATTGAAAGGCTCTTTTTAGAACACGGTGCACATTACTGAATCGACATATGGCAGGCGGTATGCAACGTGGTTCATCAAGAACACGGAGAAGGCGCAGAGGATATTTGACGAACTCAAGAGCACGCCACTCCCGCCGCCGCCGAAAAACAATTCGGCCGGATTGTCACCCACGGTGCCGAACGGGCCGGCGTCGACAAGTGAAGCGAAAGCACCGAGAACTGGGCACAAGGTTGCGTGGGGAGGGGTCAAGGTGGCTTAAAGAAGTAGCAGTGCCGATGTAGCATGATAATTGCAGTGAAGTTGCTGGCATGTCGACGGTTCAGTTGATATCGATGTGACGGGTACGTTTCCAATCATCGCATGTGTTCGAACACTGTTCAAACCATGCCTGCCCTCCGCAATATGCGAGGATCCCATTCTTGAATTATTATTCTTGAGTCCGACATCCTTCGAGTAATTCTCTTAGACAAGTTTCCGGATACTAGACTCCACGTGGTGAAGCTCCTCCTGACTGTACATACATACATACGCGAGCTCACCATCAGTAACGATTGCCCCTGCCAAGTTGCCAAGCTGGTAACGCCGCCGTGGCGGTGTGGCCATGAGTCTGACACGTACCGACGGTACTATGCTATACCTATGCTGTGCACTGGATATCGATCTGGGCTATCATCCCTATGTACCAACGGTGAAGTCCTGATTTCTTGCCTCCCTTGCTCCTTAAGGCCTTAGGTGTCACTTTTTAACTTATACGGTGTTCATTCTTTGGTGACACAAGACGGATTATTGATTGTTTCCCGGTTGGTCGTCACGTCGCCGTGTTTCCGCGTTTCTGCCAAGTTTCTGCCGTGTGGGCTTTGAGACAACCATCACCAACTTACTGGTTCAAACATCCACTTCACTCTCAGGTGTCCAGCGAGTCCCGCCCAAAAAGGGAGGCAGGATCATCCTCGGGGCAGGTCGGGCCAGATCCAGTGTAAGTACGGCCTTCAGTGCCTTCACCCTGAAAGCAATGATCACTGCTGCGCACGGCGGCCGCGGTACGGTACTTGTTAAATAATCATCGATTAGGCGGAGGCGCTCTCTTAACAACCCCCATCATGTTTTCATCATTTCTGCTATGATTGCCCGACTCGCTTTTCTCTACATAAAGTGAAACGCAAGGCAGCTTTCTTCAGGAACTTGTTGGATTCCCCCAGCTTTCTGAACCTTTCAAGATGTTTCTCTTACCGCTGCTCCTCGCCTTCGCCCGGGTCTCGGGCGGTCAATCCATGACGGGAATGTTGCACGAGCGTGCCGCTGCTGCGGCGTCCTATAGTTTTTCAGGCGCCACCGGTCCTCTAGCCTGGGCAGGGATGGAGCCGGAAAAATGGGCCAACTGCTCTACCAGCAAACACCAGTCCCCCATCGACCTGGATTCCTCGTACAGGGTCGTCGGTGCCAAACCTTACTTCTCCGTAGCCGTCACCCCGCCGATGCCATGCTATTACAACGGCCATACATTCAAGGTCAATATGACAGACGCCCGCGTCCTGACTAAATATCGGGGACAGGACTATGCCTTGGATCAGTTCCATTTCCATACACCCGGCGAGCACTTCATCGACGGAGATTTCTTTCCACTGGAGATGCATTTGGTTCACAGTCACGTCACCGGTATGTATAGTCTTGCTTCCCCTTGGGATTCAAGGCCAAGTGTTAATTCATATACAACTTTCCAGACAATACCCATCTCGTCATCGCTGTCTTCTTTTCTCTCACCAAGCGAAGAAGTCACCCTTTCATCATCAATGCTATCAAGAACATCGGTCGCGTTTCTAGACACCAGAAATCCACCACCGGTCGACTCCACTTTACGCTTCTTAACTTACGCTTCGCAATCTCGGATTTCTATGAATACAGAGGCTCGCTTACCATCCCTCCATGCACGGCCGTGACCTGGGTCGTGGCAAAGTCACCGTTGGACATCGATCTGGACGATTGGTATAAGCTGAAGAAGATGTTAAAGTTCAACTCGAGGTTTATTCAGAATGCACCTGGCCAGCCGAATCTGATCGAGTTGGCGGCATCGAATCTTGCGAAATCGAATTCGGGTTAAAACGGTATGTCCAATGCTGGATGTCCTTTATATGTCTATTTATCTCCCTCATCACGCAGATCGTCTGGCTAGGGAAACAGATTGGCGTATGCAATGCTCGATATACCCTGTTAATTTACCTCAGTCAACTACCATCTAATTGAAGCCCTTTCGTTCACCGTAGTCTACAACGATTATTTTCGACCTCCCACCTGCCTGAAGAGACTGAAGAGATCGGAGAAGGTTTGTGTCAACCTGGTTGGCAACTCTGGGTGCTAGGGCCCAGATGTTATGAATGGACCTGTCTAATAGAAGGGCAGGAAGAGTTTTTCTCGATGTTAAATTATCATCGCTGAAGGCGGCGGTTGGGCATTACATAGAGTATATCACCAACTGCGCACATGCACCGTTGGTGAGTGTTGGTGTAATATTGCGAGCGAAGAGCATAAAAATGGAGTCCGAAAATTCCGATGACTTCTGCAAATTCGTCGCATCCTGCTTCGTTGCGTTCTCCAACAACGGCATCGAACGTTGAATATTTGGGATAGCCGCCAATGTCACTACGTAAATGTGAGAGTCATGATCAAATGGACACGAGGCATGAATAGGGGTTATACACGGCTTCCGAGGAATACACAGAGCTGGATCCATGTGCTCGTTCGCGGGCAAGGCGAGTCAAGCGCTCGAGTTTAAGGAGTGTTGTCCAAAGAGTACCTTTCTGTACGACCCTAAACGACTGAGGTGCGAACTTGAATGACAGGGGGCTCGAGCCTCCATGATGCATGATGGTTGAGTTTTGCTGAGCCACCTTTTCACCTCCAATATCTCATCTCCGAGCAGCAGTAAATCCTAAAACGCTTGAGCTCAAAGATGATGGTTGGCAAAAGAAGACCTTTTGGTGAAGGCAAACTCTGGTCGCGGCTTCTAGGATGCTCCATAGCAAATTTGAGCTCCCCTTCCCCGCGACTTCCAGTAAGATCCCGAGGGACAGCTGCCTGAAGACCACATGTAATCCAGCCCATGTGGATTCTTCCCATCCGTGTCAACAATTGCAAGATCCCCACTAATTATAATGTTTTACATAAACTACTCACGCACTAAGCCCTACAGCTACAGTAGTGACCGTGGCAGGATGTTTTTCGGGAGGATCCTGCCATTCTGCCGGCAAGATGGCAGATTCCCACGATGGCAGGATGTGGCAGCACTGGCAAGATGTCGCAGGCGTCGTCACACAGCACAGGGTTCCAAATTTGGCCTCTGTCAATGTTATTTTTAAATAGTTTGCGAAATAATATTTTCTGAAAAAATATTTGCAAAAGTCAAAGAAACGCGAAATTTGATATTTTGCACTGGCGAAAGTGGGTGCCTGATGTTTCACCTCTGCGAAATGTCAAATTTCGCGTGCCTTTGACTTTCACAGCTGCAAAAGTCTTTGTGAATATTTTTTCCAGAAAATATTATTTCACAAACAATTTAGAAATAACATTGGCAGGGGCCAAATTTTGGACCCTGTGCTGTGTCAGACAGTATTCAACGTGTAGTCATTGTTCAGCGTCTAATCATCCATGATTCCCGCCCTCCTCAACGTCCCGAGAGGAACCCATTGTTCCAACCTCATTTGCCAAGGCCTCGTTCATGCTGCGGACCTGTCGCATGCGTGTGAATTGAAACGCCATCAATAAAACTCTTGGGACCACCAAGGGACCATGACTCGTTGAAGTTCCTCCTGACTGTACTCACCAGCAGAGGCCGGTTGCCTCATCCCACTTCCATTGAATTGCGACTCGAGAGCACCATAGCCACCGTATCGTAGTACATAAAAGGTCGACCCTTCGTGGCTTGATGGATGACAAGTCGGCAACAGAATGGATGAAGAAGGTCAGTATTTAAACGTTTATGGCTTGAGATTCGCAATTGCATGCATGCTGATCGAACTGGATGTCATCGGACAGATTCGAACTTGGATTTTTCGGACCGCAACATGTTTCGTGCGAGTCATAATATCATTTCCAGCGCACAGTAAGCTAGATTCGCAGCGAGACTCCAGGTTGCTGCGATGGTATCAACAACGAGTTTACAGACATGAGTTATCTGGTCGAATAGCTCCCAGAAGTGATAGGAATGGGGGTATGGTACCGAATAATTATTTTATCCTGCCACGTCCTGCCACCCCCCCTCAGGCATCCTGCCATTTTGCCAGGCTGGCAAGGTGCCGTGTGGCAGGTTGTGGCAGTGTTGCCACCAGCACTACCTACAGCTTTGTAACTGACCATACTTACGATCGATCGCGAGCTTCGTTTCTCCCGAGTCCTATGGGGTCAAACCTTGCCACCGTGTGCAGTCCTTGACAGAACATTTCTCGTAAGACCTGACCTTCCCAGAGATCCCTCTGACAGAGCTAACTTTCGGGTGAACGGGAAAACATCCACTCCACAGTAGGCGTCCCCCTTTCTCCCGTAACCGCCGAGGGAACCGAATATAGCAGACCCTGGTACTAGCAGAGATAACAACGCCGCGAGGCATCAGGCGAGTTCCAATTAGTTGGCTTGCTTCTCTGCTCTTCATTTGATGGGATCGAGTAATACCAATCGACCCTCCCCTCACCTTGAGCTGGGTCTACTCGATCATTGCCATATTGACTGCCACGAATTACATCCTGGGCATTGCCCTATCCACAATGGTACAAAGCTGTGGTCTGTCGAATTCGTCATCTCGACATCCCTGCGATAGCATATGCTCACACCGCCATCGTATCGGCCCTTCCCATCCGTATCGGCAATCCCCCTCCCTCGTAACTTTTGTTCCTCCGGCGTTCGCCAGTTTTCGTCGTCCGGTTCGCTATTATCGTTATCTTACCACCTCAACCCCTGATACCATATAGCACTATCAGTCTTTTTCATACCGTGCCATTGCATCGTCGCCCAGTTCTAGTCTTACCTCGCATCCTCCCTGTCGCCTCCATTTCAATCCCTCTCGCACTCTGCACAGTCGCCCACTGTCTGAAGGACCAAAAATGGCCGAAGTCATACCAGGATTCAGCTTGGCCAACCGTTGGCTCCTATACACCAGCCTCATGTTAACCCCCGCCCAAGCCATAGCCGGCATCGGCAGCAACTCTCCAAGCAACATTGGTTTTCTCGCCTACAACTGGTACAACCAGTACGTCTGGTACAATGCCATACGACACAAGCAGCTGCACGCCCTCTCCCTCCTCCCCGTCCACCTCAACACCATCTACGCATTGACATACCTCGGCGGAGTCACATCCGGCAACATTGTCATGGGGATCCTCCTTGGTATCGGTACGGCGGGCCTGATGGTACTCAATACCATATCAGCCTGGAAAAGCTGGTCCACAAACCTACCCGAAGGCTACGGCATATACCACTTTTTCTTCTTCGGGTGGCGGACCCTGACACCAGGTTGGCGCAGGTTCATCCTGATGTGGCAAATCGGGGATACATTACTAGCCGTGAATTGTGTCCTGGGGGCACTTGCTATCGCTATCATTCTGCCAATGAAGGGACGTGATATCCATCTATTGTGGGGGAACCGATACTTTGCAGTTTTTTGGGGATCGGTCGTCACATTGTTGTTCACCTGGCCCCTGATTGTGTGGACGGAACTCATCGTATCCCGCAACCACATAAAGTCAGAAACTGACATGGTTGCTGTGTGGCTCTTCATCGCACAAGTGGTGACCATGCTGGTACCGGATATACAATTCGGCCCTGCGTGGCGCAGCTTCAAAGGCAAGATATCATTTTCTTATACAGGCTCGGCTACACCTTCAAGTTCAAGCTCCAATAGTCTACCCCTCAGCAGTTTAAGTAAACCTTAATGTAAATTTTTTGGTCATACGATGCTTTACATACTACTTATTTCATTTTCTCAACATCCTAATATTAATTTAAATAATGAGGGTGGCAAGTTGGTGGTTTTGGCTGGCAATTCCCAAGTTATACGTTTTCGAGTCATTATTATTTACCTACTTACCGTTGATACCCGTCTTTTTTTTTATTTATTACCAATTTCCGCCTTCTCAAGTACTCTTCCACCCTCTTGTATACTTACGTTTTTCTCTCCTTGGCTATAAAAATTCACTCACTCCCTGTGAAAATAACGGCGTTCTACTGCGGCGCGCGCGGGGCTAGTCGCTGAGTAGTACAACGTTGAGTATGACTCGATCGGAAATAGTGTTCGTTCCGCATAGCGTGGGTGTTGAAGCGTTGACGTCAGGACCTTGGCCCTCACCACGCGCACAGTTCACAACTTAGGAATAGCAAGTCCTTGACCAAATCGCCCCAGCGCTCATTCCTTTCGTGCGAACACTGTAATACATCGAGTGGGGCAAACGCGTTGGCTGCACGACCATGGAACCGACGCACTATCCATTCCCCGTATCTAGGTGTCCAAGAAGAGTAATCATGGAATCGATGAGGACGATTTTCAGTGTATCCGATCTATAATTACAAAGCTGTCATCATTCTACCCGCATCCCAGAAAGAAAAGCACCAACAGAAACATTGCAGCGCCACCCGTACTACCCACTCACTCTTTCCTTCCCCCACCTCACCCCTGCACTGATTACTGCCGCAACCAAGAACGACCAATTGAACAGCGTGCCAAACAATTCAAATTCCGGGATGGTCGTTAATAAGTTGGTATTATCCTCCGCAGTCGGATTTGGTTTCGACTCCGCAGGTGGTGGCGGGAACGAGTTGCGGAGCTGGACGATCGTAGAGAGGAGGTATATGCCCTTCATCGAATATATCAGGCGAAACCTCCACAAGACTGCGAAGACAAGTGAGACTGACCATCAATTGCGCAAGGAAGAGCATCATGAACGATGCACCCATGTTCTTACTCGTGATCCTCGACGCCTAAGAAAATCGACATTTATTGGTCAGCTAGAATTCTCGAAAGACGCCAGAAAGGATCTTACCCTCGTAACACCCGTCAACACTCGCCTCACGCTCGTCAAAATAATCACCCCAACCATCCCCAGACTCAGTTGCCTCGCAAAAGAGGCCACGTCTGCTGCATCCAACTCCACCTCCACCCTAGTACGCACAAGCGCCGCCCTCAACATCCTCGCCAAAAGATCAGCCACGAAATCCGCTGTTCTCCAGGCTGGCGACACGGTAGGATTCTCTTGAGAGGGATTAACATGGTGCGATGGAGAGATTAAGTTCATTATTGACTGTTATCTCAGTTAGTCTGATATAAGATACGACAAATAAAAAAAAGAAACATACACTCGCAATCCGAACCACGCAATAGACCGCAAATACCTTCCCCGCGACGCCCGCCAATCTCCCTCGGAATGTCCGCGCATATTGAGCCGCATCCTTTTGCATCTGAAGCGACTCGAGGTTGCGGTTCATTTGGTATTTCAGTGCTTCGAGGCCGCGGAGTTCTTGTACGTTTATGAGAAGCAAAAAATGAGCCCAGAGGAGGGAATGGAAAGGGGAGGGATATGCGCACTGCCGTCATCTCCTCGAATTCCAGGAACGATACGGGATATCCAGGTCCGTTCTGTCTGTAGGATGAGTAACACATTAGAATACAAGAGCAGTATTAAAGAGAAACAGACCGCGCTGCTACTGGCCCGCCTCTCAGCTGCTTCCCTCCTCTCCCTCAAGTCATTCCTCACACACTGCAACGAATGCTCTGTAGTCGATATTTCATGGTCTGTCGGAACGCTCCTAAACTCCAAACAAGAACATTAAAAGGTGGAAGACGCCGATGTGGGCGCATATACACGCACCCAGCCTGTTCCATGAATGGTAAATAACCCCACGCACTGCTCACGGCCCCAAATCCCGAAACACACAGAGAATGATCGTCGCCAGCACGACAAGGCGCGCCATCGCTGCCGTGAACATGTCTGATGCCTCTAGGGCAGGCGGGAGAGAAATCTTAGAAATAAGGAAGAGGTATACGCCAATGAAGAAAAGACTGAAGATGAGGCGAGGGACAAAGTGCATGAAAAATAGGCATCGAAGGACTGAAAAACAAGAATCTGAACGCCATAAAGGATGCAAAAATATCTCGATTGTAGGAAAGAAATTTCCCGGTACGTACTTTCGGCTAGATATCGAATTACTCGTTTTATGAGTTGTTGTTACCTGGCAATTGCAACCGCTCTCTTTCCGTTCGGTTCCACCCAGGAAAAAAAACTGTCCTCGGGTTCACAGTGGTCGTCACCGAGACCAGTCTGGGAATTGAAAAACATGGCCTCCTCGGAGGTTAACGAGTAGACTCTCTCGTCGACCAGCGGTCTCGAATTTGAAAGTGCAGTGGAAGCAAAGACGATTATCCAGGTCCGAGTCCCGGCTTGCCGCTTATGTAATTACGTTAGTCCATTCAGGCTTTTCCTTAGCGTCATACGTTATCTGGTGAACACGAGAACACGGCAAGAAACTGTGTAAGGCCTTCTTCAACGATGGCAATCACTGGCCGACGGGTCAATCTCTCTACTCCTTCCCCCCCCCTATGCGACAAGTTTGGGGAACCTATCAAGAGGCACCTCACTCCTCTGCATCGTCCGAATACGTGTGGCATTGCGACTGTCATTCCGGTTCCGATTCGCCAGCGCTGAATCCATTCTGGTACCTCCTCTGGCCACTCGTTCTCGGCTCAGCACCAGCCTTTCGCATACTGGATTGTTCCCTTGTATCAAGTGCTCCGTCCAGCGTTGAACGACGGAATGTACCTGGCCAGCTGTTGGCCCGTAATCCATACGAGCTCCAACGGTGGATGTGTATTCATATGCATGCATTTTCTCCATCAGGGCTAGCTAAGCTGGTTGCGTATTCTATGGCCAGGGTGTGGCCGATGTCGCTTCGGCTTCGGAAATTGGAATTGCCGACCGTGACGTCGAATCTATTGATTCTATTCACTGCCCCACCATATTCTGTAGTGCCGGCTCAGGGCTGAACAGTTCACTCCTTTGTTCCGACTTGGATGACTACGCTCCCTTTGTCCATCCTGGCCACCCCGCATCCTTCTTGCATCACCAGGGAGCGAGTAACTTTTGGTGCCGATTTTGCATGTGAGGAATTAGTTTGCACTCTTTGTTTAGCGCGTACGTGAACATCAGATATAGGAGGGAGCTACCAGTGGGCTACGTGAGCCCGTTGTGATCCCATCGTAATGCTATCAAGATTTTCCCGTTACTTCGAGTCACATAAAGAATGAAGAGTAAAGATCTTTATGGCATCGCTCCGGATTCACGATGTCACCGCGAGCCCATCGGCTGCTTTCCCCTTCGAAAGTAGACTGGAAGAATTTTGTGTTCGTTAAAGTGCGTCAAGTGCGAAAATAGTTTCGGAGCTAAAAGTGATTCTCGTGTGAACATCAAAGCTGTAAAGTGAGTTTTCCATGTGCAACGCATTTATGATGAATGTCATGTAGTCATATAGGTTGATGTTGACTTGGGAACAAGTCTATTCGTAAGTAGCCCTTTATTGGGGGTGAAAAAATGGCCTCTGCAAGCTTAGATAACGCTGTTGACGCCGATGCAAGACCATGACGAAGAGGGTCATATTGAGCGAAGCGAATTCAGAGTGACGAACTCCTGGGCAGCATTATGCTGGGCGTCGTCCTCAGCACGTAGTAAGATTTCTCAGACGGTACCTGAATGTACGACCTGACATTCACATTCTTGTAGGCAAGGAAGGCAAAGTCGTCTCCGTTGGGGCTATTCGATTCCTCCGGCGATTGTCCGCGTCAATTTCATGCTTTTTTTAGACGGCTACAGTCCATGGCATATTTCGCTTCAAGAGGTTATCTCCTCTAAGACAGCGCCGCCCCATCCAAACCCTCTACTCTGTCAATTCCTGAACGTAATATTCCAACTCGGCTTCCCCTTCGCTCCGACGCATCCTACTATAAAATATGGCCTCGCCAAGCTGAAACGGACATCTTTTCTGTCGCGCCTCTTCCCCCGATATTGCTTCTGCTGCAATGCTCCTCGCCAGCCTGCTCATCTCATCCTTCTTCCTGGTTCACGTCGCCCGTGGTAACCCGCTGTTCGCCAATCTGACGCACCACAAGCGTGAGGTTCATGTACACTACGACTTCAGTTATGTGGGCACCACTGGCCCACTAGGTTGGACAGGGATAGACAAGGCCAAGTTGGCTATCTGTTCGACCGGAAAGCAGCAGTCGCCGATCAACATCGACTCCTCCAAGACGTTCAGCGGCTCCAGACCCCAGTTCTCGTACTTCCCCACCTCGCGAAGGCCTTGTTTGTATAACGGCCATACGTTCGAGGTCGAGATGAGCAATGAGCAGAGAAACCTGACCGTCAAGTACGAGGGAAAGGATTATACGTTGCTTCAATTCCATTTCCATACGCCATCTGAGCATTTCATTGATCGAGAGTACTTCCCTCTCGAGATGCATCTGGTTCATAAAGCTGAGAGTACGTTTTCCCCCGCCTCCTCAATTCCAGACTCGTTGATCCTCCCAAAACCCTATCAGACGGTGATACACTGGTCCTCGGCGTCTTATTCGGGCTCACAAAGACCCCGAGTGTTCCTTTCCTTAGGCATGCGCTTCAAGCCCTGGGTGCTGTTGCCAATGGTGAGAAAGGAATGACCGGCCAACTGGACCTGTCCGCGGTCATCTTTCTCTTCACCAACTCCCGTAACGCTATCTATCAGTACTCTGGCTCATTTACGACGCCGCCGTGCACCGAGGGTGTGACCTGGTTTGTTGCTAAGAGGACTTTGGATGTGGATGTGGACGATTGGCATAAGCTGAAGAAGCTAATGAAGTTCAACGCGCGATACCCCCAGAATACGCCCGGTGGGACGAACCTCATTCAGTACGCGTCCGACAATCTCCCGAAGAAAACATGCCCTACCTAATTTACGGTGAGTAAGCAGCCGCATTGGCGAACGTGCACGCACATGATCTGATATCATAGCGCCTGTCGTTGTTCCAGGATAGCTCATATTGGGTGCCAGTTCTCCAAACTCAATTGTAGGGTCTTCCAGATTATAATATTCGCGGGATATCTTTCTCAGTATGCTACCTCCCGCGATTATCTGGCATTATACTTTTTCGAGTCTTGTTAACGTTGATATCAGTCTTTTTACCAATTTCCACCCTATCATGTACTCTGCCGCCCTTTTCTACATAACGTTGTTACCCATCTTTTTACTAATTTCCACCTTCTCGTGGACTGTTCCCGCCCTTTGTCATACTTCCGATTTTCTCTCCTTGACTTTTCAAACTCACTCCCTGGGTAAATACATCGAGTCACTTTATTCCGAATAGTACAACGTCATGCAATCGAGTAAAGTTCCCTGATTTCCTTGTTCGAAAGGCTTTTGTAAGTATGGCCTGTCGTCCCATCAACGTCGACGTCAGGATCTTGACCCTCACCACGCGCACAGTTCACAACTTAGGGATAACAAGTCCTTGACCAAATCGCCCCAGCGCTCATTCCTTTCGTGCGAACACTGTAATACATCGAGTGGGGCAAACGCGTTGGCTGCACGACCATGGAACCGACGCACTATCCATTCCCCGTATCTAGGTGTCCAAGAAGAGTAATCATGGAATCGATGAGGACGATTTTCAGTGTATCCGATCTATAATTACAAAGCTGTCATCATTCTACCCGCATCCCAGAAAGAAAAGCACCAACAGAAACATTGCAGCGCCACCCGTACTACCCACTCACTCTTTCCTTCCCCCACCTCACCCCTGCACTGATTACTGCCGCAACCAAGAACGACCAATTGAACAGCGTGCCAAACAATTCAAATTCCGGGATGGTCGTTAATAAGTTGGTATTATCCTCCGCAGTCGGATTTGGTTTCGACTCCGCAGGTGGTGGCGGGAACGAGTTGCGGAGCTGGACGATCGTAGAGAGGAGGTATATGCCCTTCATCGAATATATCAGGCGAAACCTCCACAAGACTGCGAAGACAAGTGAGACTGACCATCAATTGCGCAAGGAAGAGCATCATGAACGATGCACCCATGTTCTTACTCGTGATCCTCGACGCCTAAGAAAATCGACATTTATTGGTCAGCTAGAATTCTCGAAAGACGCCAGAAAGGATCTTACCCTCGTAACACCCGTCAACACTCGCCTCACGCTCGTCAAAATAATCACCCCAACCATCCCCAGACTCAGTTGCCTCGCAAAAGAGGCCACGTCTGCTGCATCCAACTCCACCTCCACCCTAGTACGCACAAGCGCCGCCCTCAACATCCTCGCCAAAAGATCAGCCACGAAATCCGCTGTTCTCCAGGCTGGCGACACGGTAGGATTCTCTTGAGAGGGATTAACATGGTGCGATGGAGAGATTAAGTTCATTATTGACTGTTATCTCAGTTAGTCTGATATAAGATACGACAAATAAAAAAAAGAAACATACACTCGCAATCCGAACCACGCAATAGACCGCAAATACCTTCCCCGCGACGCCCGCCAATCTCCCTCGGAATGTCCGCGCATATTGAGCCGCATCCTTTTGCATCTGAAGCGACTCGAGGTTGCGGTTCATTTGGTATTTCAGTGCTTCGAGGCCGCGGAGTTCTTGTACGTTTATGAGAAGCAAAAAATGAGCCCAGAGGAGGGAATGGAAAGGGGAGGGATATGCGCACTGCCGTCATCTCCTCGAATTCCAGGAACGATACGGGATATCCAGGTCCGTTCTGTCTGTAGGATGAGTAACACATTAGAATACAAGAGCAGTATTAAAGAGAAACAGACCGCGCTGCTACTGGCCCGCCTCTCAGCTGCTTCCCTCCTCTCCCTCAAGTCATTCCTCACACACTGCAACGAATGCTCTGTAGTCGATATTTCATGGTCTGTCGGAACGCTCCTAAACTCCAAACAAGAACATTAAAAGGTGGAAGACGCCGATGTGGGCGCATATACACGCACCCAGCCTGTTCCATGAATGGTAAATAACCCCACGCACTGCTCACGGCCCCAAATCCCGAAACACACAGAGAATGATCGTCGCCAGCACGACAAGGCGCGCCATCGCTGCCGTGAACATGTCTGATGCCTCTAGGGCAGGCGGGAGAGAAATCTTAGAAATAAGGAAGAGGTATACGCCAATGAAGAAAAGACTGAAGATGAGGCGAGGGACAAAGTGCATGAAAAATAGGCATCGAAGGACTGAAAAACAAGAATCTGAACGCCATAAAGGATGCAAAAATATCTCGATTGTAGGAAAGAAATTTCCCGGTACGTACTTTCGGCTAGATATCGAATTACTCGTTTTATGAGTTGTTGTTACCTGGCAATTGCAACCGCTCTCTTTCCGTTCGGTTCCACCCAGGAAAAAAAACTGTCCTCGGGTTCACAGTGGTCGTCACCGAGACCAGTCTGGGAATTGAAAAACATGGCCTCCTCGGAGGTTAACGAGTAGACTCTCTCGTCGACCAGCGGTCTCGAATTTGAAAGTGCAGTGGAAGCAAAGACGATTATCCAGGTCCGAGTCCCGGCTTGCCGCTTATGTAATTACGTTAGTCCATTCAGGCTTTTCCTTAGCGTCATACGTTATCTGGTGAACACGAGAACACGGCAAGAAACTGTGTAAGGCCTTCTTCAACGAT
>Ga0307516_10005856_pt1 | contig 14563 bp, 23 predicted proteins | sample 19_EM_MG_FD_203310 | JGI IMG/M metagenome (GOLD analysis project Ga0307516, IMG submission 203310) | Populus trichocarpa ectomycorrhiza microbial communities from riparian zone in the Pacific Northwest, United States - 19_EM | ecosystem: Host-associated > Plants > Roots > Unclassified | place... | reverse complement strand
GTTCTGGCCCGAAAGGTCCGTTTTTCAAACGAACCTCCGTAGATTTGGCCGCTTACATAATCTAACCCTAACCCAAATCCAGCTTACATAAGGGTGTCGGTACCTAACAACATCTACCTTAAGTAGACCAATTAGTAATGACCATATCCTCGGCCGCGACCACGCCCGCCACGACCCCCGCGGCCATGACTGCGATCGTGCCCGTATCCGTAGTCTCCGCGACCATCGCCATAGATGCTGTGCCTGCTATAACCACTGCTATATCCGCTCCGACCACCATAGTGGCTGCCATAATTATGACGACCGCTATCTCTATTGTAGGAGTAGCCGTGGTCTCTTTTCTCGAACTTAAGGATGAACGAACCGGATCAGCACGAACGCTTGAACAAAAAGATTTATGAAACGGACCTCTGTTTCCGCGCCTTGAACATCGTTGCCTTGAAACTCGTCTTGCGAAGACGATGGAGAGGCGGAAGTAAAGGTGGTAACAAGAGCGAAGACGAAGAGGAAGGATTTAAGATAATGCATTATGGTAATTGGAAGTGGTCGGATTTTGTTTGCTTTTGGAGTGTTGCGAGAGGGTAATGGAATGCAGAAAACTACAACGATGTCTTAGCTTTTATACTCTGTAGCTTCTAAGACATACCTATGGTTTCTCCTCTTATTCTGGGAAATTAGGAGTGATTTCCTATGTTTTTGACGCACATGTAATTGAGTTAGGGGTCCACGATTTCGTTAGGCCCCTAGTTTGTGGATGTTAAGGAGGTTCACAAGGAGTAGGACTCCAGGAGAACCCCGCAAAAAATGCATAAGCCCTGCCATGGAATGCGCAACGAAACCTTAAGAATAATAGCTCGCCAAGGATCGTCAAAGACGTCGACGTTTGCGATATTTGTTCAAGACTCACCTTCTTTCACATTAACGCATGCGTCTAGAGGGTAAAAATTTACCAATCTCGAAATCCAAAAGGGCCAAGGATGTCATAAAATGTCGGGTGCCACAAGTCCTCCGTGCAAGAATTATGAATTTGCGCGTCCCGTGAATTGCAGGGCGGGTCGTACTGCTGCGGCTGCCACATGTCGATGCTGAATCGTTCCTTTACATGTGCGCCTCCCATTGTAAATGTATCAAGATGCACTTTGAAACATACCTGGCACCATCCGGAAACTGAAGGGAGAATTGCACACGCATACCTGAAATCATTATGACAAACATATACTATCGAGGCTGCAGGAAAGATTGTCCTTGCACCTCCAAATCGTCAACGAGGAAGCAGGAAGGGGGTCCAGGACAAGCGAACGGTTCCATAAGTAATAATTTGGTGCGCAACGTTCGTTTTTCTTCACTGACATGCATGTAGTATCAGCGCGAATGTCTCGGACGGATAGATATAGTCATCCTATTTTGCGCGTCGCGCCAATATTCTTCGTAGAGTAAGCAAATGTGGCACTAGTCGAGGAAACATACGAATCCGCTGCCCATGAAATTCATTATCGGATTGTCTCATACATCTTGTACTCCAAACTTTCAAAGGGAAATGGGTCACCATCCTTGGCATGGTCCCTATATGTCCAGTTCAGAGGGCCATTTTGTAGGAATAACACCACAAGGACGACGTACTCTACTGCTCCGAGTATGCGCAGCCCACGTACATGGGTGTCTTTTCCGCTCATATGATTGGCCGCAATGATAACCTGCAAAACATATGCGTAAACGGGACGCCTGAAAATATGAATAGCTGCGACGACGACCTCGGAAGACAACTCACAAGCCTTCGCCCTCCTCGTTTGGCTCGGAAGAAATATCAAAAGTGATCCACCCCTCTGGCTTTTCGAACGTCACAACACGCACATCCTGGAGGTCGCCCAGACCTGTCCCTGCGCGTATCGCGAGCGCGGATGGTGTATAGGAATCGTCGGACAGATAGGTAAGGTAGATGCTCAGTTTCTGCCCAAGGTGGACGTCAACAGTCGTAAAGGCTGAAAATGCTATCAACGCGCCTGCATCGCGACCTTGCACGGGAACTCGGCAGTGATATAATGGGGCTGTGGCCCATCGGAGCTGAAGCAAAAAGAGTGAGATGAATACGATGTAGCACAACAACTCACTGCCAGAACGTCTCCCGGTCGCCGTCCCTGAGGCATTCTGCTCCAAATCCAAATTTATAGGAAGAGACGGACCATTTAGCGCGTGAGGAGATGTCGGGCCAAGGGTAATCTGGTTCTTCCTCAGTGGCTTCGTGTGTCGACTCGTCAGCCTTGAACTGATAACGATGCCTATATAATGCACCTGAGTGGACGAGCACGGTGCCATCGTCTGGGGCAGTGACGGTGGCTCCAGGAGGTACAGTTCTCGACATCTTGAAAGTAAGCTGCCGAGTTACATGGGTGTTCGTGTGCAAAATTGATGGTCTTCATGTGCACCACCACCATCACCAGCGTCGCTCTCAATGTTGCCTCTCGACGACTACCAGCGGTATGGCCGACAGATGATTCTCGATGGATTTGGACTGCCCGGTATGGATGCGCTATCTCTTGCTCATAACTCACTTCATCTCTTTCCAGGTCAATTGAAATTGCAGAAAGCGTCCGTCGTTGTTGTCGGCGCCGGAGGTCTTGGCTGCCCGGCTCTTCAATATCTTGGAGCCGCTGGCATTGGTGCGATTCGAGCCCTCGTGTCTTCTGCTGTCTTTCTCAAATCCTGTCTTCCGATACCTTTCAGGACGAATCGGTATCATTGATCATGACCGCGTCGAGTTATCCAACCTCGGCCGTCAAATCCTCCATAGCGAAGAAACGGTCGGGATGTTCAAGTCAGAGTCCGCCGCGCGAGCTCTGAAGAAGTATGTCCATCCTGCCATATCCAAGGGCCGGCTGAAGATCCACTTTTCAGACTCAACTCCCACCTCGTTATCGATGTGATCAACACGTTCCTTTCCCCTGAAAATGCTCTTTCGCTCCTTGAACCCTACGACATCATCCTTGACTGCTCCGACAACGCCCCGACACGGTATCTTCTCTCCGACACTGCCGTCGCCCTCAAAAAGCCCCTAGTCAGCGGTGCAGCCCAGAAATTCGAAGGTCAATTATGTGTGTATAATCTTGGGGAGGATGGCCCATGCTATCGATGTCTATATCCAAAATCCCCAGCACAGCATCTTGTTGGTACTTGCGAAGAAACTGGTATCCTAGGCGTCGTCACAGGCATTATCGGAAATTTGCAGGCATTAGAAACTATAAAGGTCATAACAGGTCTTCACGGTACGCATTTACCCATTATTCATGACATTAGTTACTTACAAATAATCAAAGACAAGAAGCCTTCGCTTCTGATCTATTCTGCCCTCGCCACACCCCCATTCCGGAGTATCAAGCTCAGGACCCGCAAGCCGACCTGTCCAGCATGTGGTACTTTGGAGGAAAGACTGGGCACGATCCAGCAGATTGATTATGTGCAATTTTGCGGAGGCCCAAGACCTGATTGGGAGAAACGAGGCCTCATTATAGGAGACCCTGCCGCTCGGGTGAATGTCGAAGTATGTACAACGACCAGAGTGCTATATCTCCTCCTCTAATTTAGTCTCTGTGAAGGATCTGGACACTGCAGTAAAATCTGGACAACCAATCCATCTACTCGATGTACGGCCCGAGACAGAATACGGAATATGCCACTTATCCTCCTCGATCAGTAAGCCTCCTTCCTCCTTGTCCAATCTTGAATCTTGATCGACATCATGACAGACGTGCCGCTGAACCGCCTCGTCGCTAACCCTAAAGAATACCTCCCAGCAGACGACACGACGCCGACTTATATTGTCTGTCGTCTCGGGAACGACTCGCAGATCGCAGTAGAATCTCTGAAAAGTGTGTCCGTCGATGGTACTGCATATTTGGTTAAAGACGTCGTTGGAGGTCTTCGTGCTTGGTCAAGAGAGGTAGATCCCAGTTTTCCTGTGTACTAATCCCTCTTCCGGATATACATAAGCCCTCGCAAATCGAGTATCCTCCGTTCCATCCTTCATCACTTCTACAAACAATGCTTGGCAATAAAACTCGTCATATCCTCGACCATATCATCACAACACTCATGCCCGACCCCGTCATATACCTGAACCTCTTTCACACCTTTCGCACCTACATCTAACTTCTCTTCCACAAATTCCCGGCTCGCCTCCCATGGAACAAGCTTATCCTCCTTCCCTGACAGTACCTGTATCTGTCTCCCGGAGAAGGGATTACGATTTTGATCATGAACTCTCGCAGGGTCGAAATCCTTCAACGCCTCCTTGAACGACAGAGGAAAACACTTCTCTACGTCTTGCTTCCTCTTCACCGCACGCTTCGTCATGAGTCGGAGGTAATCCGGGCACCCAATGATAGGAATGCCGGTCTTTATCCGAGGCTCTATGTACGGGCATCAGTGAATCCTCACCTCAAGCGGTCTGAAATTTTACCCATGACGAGCGCAATCCACGTCGCATGCCCCCCCAGACTCTTTCCCGCCACTCCCCACTCTGCGATCGGCATTCTCCCAGTCGGATAAAGGAAGGAAGGCAGGAAATCGATCAGGAAAGACACATCTCTCGCAGTACCCACTGTTCCCAGAATTGAAAATCCGTTCTGACTGTAAATGGAGAACGTCTGCCTACCTTGTATAGCATACATGTCAAGTCTGCATCACCCGTTATTTCCTGAGCCGTAATGCAAAGAGCGAAGCAAACACGAACGCATGGTGCTCATTATTCTTTTCTGGGTCCTTGGACCATCCTTCATTACCCTTGGGGTCAACAAGCCTCTTCCCATGATTTCGCTGATCCTAAGAAATTCATTAAGGATCAAAAAGATAACGAAAGCAAAAGATGATCCACTCACAAAAGTGATCACCAGCAGTTCACGACCACGCCCCCTCTCCTTCGCCTCACACTGTTCAACCATCGACCTCGCAACAGGCTCAATCTCCTCGGCAGACCCACCCCGTCCGTGCAAAAAGAAAAAGGCGACCACGTCCTTCCTGACCGGTCCTTCGTCCTCTCCACTCAAGGGCGTCTCATGACTAGAAGAAAAAACATACACCTCGATTCCTCCCACCAATATAGTTTGTTTCGCGACCATTCTTGAAGAGCACCCAGGACGCGCGAATACGAGAAGTGAATCTGAACAATCTGTATGTCATCCATTCATCGATCAAGCTAGCGAGATGTGACTAGTCTCGCGTCATGGATTCGTTCCATATGTACGGACTACCATCTGGTTTAGTTAGCCTACAGGAGAGACGGTAATCGATTTCTTGATATAAGGATCTTAGACCGAACAACTTGGATTTGTCTTGGAAGGCACAATACAGACTATCATGTCACGACACGGCGAGAGGGTGTCTAATCTAGTAAAAGTATATCTATAGTATGGAGAAAGTAGAGATCAATCTCTTGCACTAGTAAACAGACCTGAAAAATGCGGGAATATATACAACGCGTGGAAAGTTCGATGCAGTCGAGAGAAGGGGGTGCATGTAACTGGGAAGAGGGAAGGAGGCATGGCCACGATGGACGGACAAAAACGATGCACGCAAAAAATCATTTACCATCGATCTCCACCCCCACCCCCACCCCCACCTCTGCCGCCATATCCATTATCGTATCCGCCTCCACCATATCCTCCACCGCCTCCACCACCACCGAAGCGGCCTCCACCACCACCACGTCCACGGCCACCTCCGTAACGTCCTTCATATCAAGTTTAGCACTCGTTAACGTAGAGCAAACGAAGAAAATTCACCTCGCCCACCACCACCTCCGCCACCATACATAACCATTTCCTCAAGCTGAGGTGGGACATTCGCCTTGGCCTCCCGTAAAATGGCCACCAGTTCTCGGGCACTCTTGGCATTGTCGGTTGTGAAATACGTATATGAAGTACCCTTGCTTCCAGCACGCTGAAATTAAAATAACCAAATTAACATCAAAGAAAACCAAGTGATATCGAAAACGACAAAACACACCCCAGTACGACCAATGCGATGAATATAATCTTCGCAATTATTAGGGAAATCATAGTTCTGCGAAACCCTCAGTCAGCCAAACAACATTTAGAGAAGAGTGAAGGAAGGGTGGACGCACGAGTACATATCCTACATCCTTCACATCTACATGGAGGGGGGAAAACAGCGCATACAACCAACAAACATACGAAAAAGACACGATGCCAATGCGGTAAGAGCGAACGGACGCAAAGCACACACAAGACAAAGGGCAAGTTCCGTTCCACATCAACATAGACGACCAGGCAGGCAGGCGGACCGAGCAAGCGGGAGGGAAGCCAAGCAGTAAAGAGAAAGACGAAAATAACAAAAAGCCGTCAATATCCAGATACACATATAAAATACAAGCGCTTCGACCAAAGGAAGGGGGGGTAAAGGGTGAAGATAACGAAAGAGAAACCGTCAAGTTACATGTACAAGGGGACAAACCCAGCATAAGAACCACCTCTCTCGCGAGAAATGGCATCAAAGCAAGGCACAAGATGTCCAGGACATAAGACAGGCAAGATAGCTTCACCAAACACGCAATCAACAACAGAAGAAAGCGTCCCGTACGGTTTCTTGATGCTCGAGAGGAAACAGTGGCCAGTGCAACTTTCCGTGACCCGTTCTGAAAACCGGATTCCTCTCGGACTAGCCGCAGGTGTTTTGATGATCTGTTCTGTCAAAGTCCCTCACCGCATGTAATGTCAACAAGGAAGGCTTTCAAGGGGGATCTCCAAGATGGGAGAGAAGGCGAAGCAGAGCCCACACAAGGGAGGCACTGTTCGCTAGAAGGGGGGAAAAGATCGTAGCGCTTGTAAGGAACGAGAGAACGTACCGAGACCACGAGACGCAACGTCCGTGGCAATCAATATCGGAGACCGGCCAGCTTTGAATTCACCCAATACCCAATCACGTTCACGTCTGATGTTAAGATTAATATGGGGTAACAAGAATTAGGAAACCACGAGCGCTCACTGTTCCTTGTCTCCGTGGATAGCAAGCGCAGGCCAGCCATCTTGACGCAGGTACTTTGTGATCTCATCCGCGACGCGCTTAGTGCCGACAAAGATCAGGACCTTGGCGTTCTCGGCGCTAATTTGGTCAAGATGCTTGATCAGCTTGGCCCGCTTTTCGAAGTCGCTGCAGACTTCAACGATTTGCAGGATGTTGTGGTTCGCAGTGAGATCCATGGAGCCGATGTTGACTTGGATCATGTCCGTAAGGAAATCCTACGCATAGAGAGACATCGATCAGGAGACATCGAGAGAGAGAGACATCAAGAATGGGCAATCTCACATTGGCAAGTTTCTGCACATCCTTTGGCCACGTTGCGCTAAACATGAGAGTCTGACGATCCGGTCGGATCTGGGAGACAATTTTCCGAATCTGTGGCTCGAAACCCATGTCCAGCATGCGATCCGCTTCGTCCATGACCAGGTAAGTCACCCGGCGCAAGTTCGTTTTTTGGGTTTCCAGCATATCGATAAGACGTCCGGGAGTAGCAATTACAATCTCGACACCACGCTGAAGGTCTCGAATTTGAGGACCCTTGGGAGCACCACCATAAATGGCAGTGTTGCGGATACGAGAATTCGAGCTACGATAAATATTAACAGATTGGATGAGGGTGAGAGAGAGAAAGTGCGTACCCGAATTTTGTACACTCTTGTTGAATCTGGACAGCAAGTTCACGAGTGGGAGCAAGAACAAGGGCAATCGGACCATCCCCAGGAGATAAGAGTGGCTGGCTAGAAAACATGAAAGCCGTTGGTAATCGCAGAATCTGAATGAATGGAAAACAAACTAACGCATTGATATGCAACATGGCGGGGAGGGCAAAGGAGATGGTTTTTCCGCTTCCTGTCTGAGCGATTGCAACCACATCGCGCCCGGTGAGAGCCATGGGCCATGCTTGGCATTGGATGGGGGTTGGTGCGCTGAACCCTTGTGCACGGATGGAGGACATGAGATATTCGGGGAAACCCGCTTCCTCGAACGATTGAACCGGTCGAGGTACACCTTTTCCTTGTACCTGAGACGAAAGGGTTAGGGACGTAGTACAAATGGAGTCACATATAACTAACCTTGATTTCCTTGATTCGCCTGAATTCTTCGACCTCTGACGAAGAACGGCTTGTGACTCGTTTGTCCTCGACGTAGAAGTTCTTCTCGAATCGCTCCAGCTTGGTGTGTGCCCAGTCGACAGTGCGTAGTCCACCGCCGAGACCTGACATCTTGTCATCACCACCCCATCCACCACCTCCACCTCCACCGCCATAGCCACCACCGTAGCCGCCACCGCCGTAACCGCCGTAACTCTGGTCAATATCGTTTAGTATCAACTCATAAACACCATATAAGAGATTTACAGACCATTTGAGCGTTGTGTAAAGGGTGCGAAAGGAACAAAAGTTGGTCGGTCGTAAATCGAGGCGAGGGTAGGGAAGAAAGTGGCAGTTTGGCCCAAACTAAAATTTCGATAAACAAAGAGCCCCTCACAACAAGGACAAACATCCACAGCCACGAATTAGTCAGCTCATGATCTCTTCCCGCCTCTTCCTCGTGAGCATCTTACTCTGGCTGATCGCCGTCGTCCTATACTTCCCTGCAGAATACCCCATTTTATTCAAAGATGAGCGAGTTCTTCTCTTGACGGCGCATCCAGACGACGAATCTATGTTCTTCGCGCCGACCATCCAAGCGCTCACTTTTGATAGAGTCGTGCACTCCCTGTGCTTGTCTACCGGAGATGCGGACGGACTTGGGGATATTCGCAAAGAGGAACTAGGTCGAAGTTTGGACGTGTTGGGTGTTCATCCAACGAACAGAGCCCTCGTCGATCATCCGTGCGTTTCCAGCCATTGAACAACCTATTAACGTTGGTCAGACCATTATCTGTACAGGAAGCTAAAGGACAATATTACGCTAAAGTGGGACCCTGCTCTTATTTCTGAAATCTTACTTCCCTACATAAACAAGAATCACATCACGACGGTACATGATCCCGCAGATTTCTCTATCACGTCTGATATTCTTACACAGATTCTCACCTTTGACGAAGGCGGAATTTCTGGGCACCCAAATCATAGAGCACTCCCCGAAGGAGCCAAACATCTTGCCCGAAACCTCTCCGTCCCACCACCGAAGCTATTCCTCTTAAAGACACGGCCCATCGCGAAAAAATACACCGGTCTTCTTTCCGCTATATACGGGAAGACCTGGCTGCAATGCAGCTGTATCTATTCCCACCTCCAACCGTGGTTGAAATTGTCCGAGAGTTTGCTTGACAAAGATGTCACCTTTGTCGTGATTGCAGGTGCATCGGAATATATCACGGCCCTACGAGCGATGCGCCAACATTGGAGCCAGCTCGTTTGGTTTAGGTGGTTATATGTCTTGTTTTCGAGGTATATGTGGGTAAATGAGTGGGTGGAAGTACTAGTGAATAATTAATTGTAAATACTGCTTATGTTATTCTTACAACGTGCTCGACGTGCTCCGAGGAAGCTCCAACTCTCCTCTTGTGGCTCCCTCTCGACTCCTTCTCTGATGCGAGAATTCCTCGTCGCCTCCCTCGTCCTCCTCCTCACCATCTCAGCCAACGCCCAGACAACCACAACCGTCAATGCGTAACTCATCACCTCATTCACCTCCTCCAAAATCACCTTACGACCTTCTTTCCAGCGCCGGCCAAACCATCGTCGAAGTCATCACCACCAGTCCCGCTGGCGTGCTCATAACAAAAATCGTGTACGCACCAAATTCTCTGATCACCCGACTAAATCCAACCCCTCGACAGACAAACTCTCACCTCCCCTACTACATCCCCTACCACATCACCCTCCACATCCCCGACCTCACCCTCCACAACCACCACTACAAGCCCTACCACAGCCACTCGCGTCACAGTCACCCCAGGTGCCATCACACAAGGCCCCGTAGGCCAACCCGCAGCCACAATTGGCACAGCAGGCGGTGTCACCCCCTTCACTTACACAACTATCATCAACGGCGTTACAACCGTCATCGCCGACTACTTCACCCCCTCCTTCCCCGCAACAATACCGCCCACCCCGGCGCCGGCAGGCACCGTGCTCGATTACAGCTCGTGGTTGTCAAAATATGGCGCGACGTCCACCACGTCTGCGAATACGGGCGTTCCGGCGCGGACGCTTGATCCCGGTTGGTGGTGGGGTTTGTTAAGTTCCCTTGTCTGTGGAATGGGTGGTATAGGCATCCTGGTGTGGACATAGACTCGAAGGAGGGCAGAGCTTCCTTGGACTCTTTCGGAATACCCTAATTCCGTCGTTGACGTTGTATACCTGACGAATCTATGATGAACTAATGTACGAAGGACTCACCATCTTCTTTTGTTAATTATAATCATTTCAATGCCATTCACGTTAATTATAATCATTTCATTACCTGCTCGATCAAATTTGCAAAAATGGGGGCACCGCGGATTGAACGCGGGACCTTCAGATAAATGTGGCACGCGATGGACTTCAGTCTGCTGCTCTCCCAACTGAGCTATGCCCCCTTGAAAGAATGAGGAATGAGATCTAGATAGTCCCACTTCCTCTCAGCGACAAGTTCTAATTTACAAATTCTCAACTCTACCAAACCGACCTGCTCATCTCCGAAAAAGTCTGCATCTGCAGACGCGCATATCTCTCATAAACCGTAGCCTGCGCGAAAGCAATCTCAGCAGTCTTGATCTACACAACCCGTCATAGCGATTAACACCTCCGAACACGAAACAAAAACAGACACAGAACCGGTACGCACGAGGATATCAGCCGTCAAGCCTTTAATCGGAGACGCCGAGCTTCTAAAGCGGTGCATGCGATAGATAGTATCGCCCAGAGAGGGTACCACGGAATCCGACGTATGCTAACAACGCGACGCCCGGTCAACCCAGAGCCTATCCAAAATCAAGACAAAGACACGGAGACGCACATACAAGTCCGTCTCATACGGCCAATCCTCGCTCCCGCGCTCCACCAACGGCTCACTCCGGGCCAAGTTCGGGTCCAAAATTGCTCTCAGCGGATGAGTAAAAATACGAGCAACCTCGCCTTCATGCGCCTTGAGCTCGCCCAGGATCGACGGCTCAGTCAACACCGCCAACACAGGAACCACAATCATCTTGTACAAAGAGATGCAAGGATCAAGGGTCCCGATGGTGTGAATATGTTGCGAGTTGAGGGGCAGACCGACTTCTTCATTGGCTTCGCGGTACTGGAATTCGAAAAACCCACCCATGCATCTGCATCAACGGGAGCCTTCACGGTTACGGGCGAGAATGGGCTTACGGCAGTTTCTATAAAATCTTTATCCGTCTCATCCACCCGTCCTCCGGGAAGCGCAGTCTGACCAGGGTGAGACCTGAGAGCTTTCGAGCGCGTCGTAAGGAGAACACGAAGATCTCCCGTTTCTTCATATAAGAGTACCAACACCGCCGCTAGTCGCGACGATGAATGCATTGACCTAAGCAGACAAAAAAGTCTCCCCTGTTGAGTTCCGTCATCTGCAGCTGAGTGAAAAGTAACTGACGGACAGATCATATCGTTCTGGCGTGCTCTTCATGAGGCGCTCGATACATTCCCTTGTACTGTCGGTGAAAGTGTCCAAGGCTCCATGAGGAAGGGGAGGGATACAAACCACATTGGTCGTGGACATGGTGGTGTTAAAGCCGACTCGAACTCCGGATTCTCCGATGGCGGCCCAGCCACTTGACTCGGATTCACCTCCGAGCGCGAACCTCATGAATGGAAGAGGTGAAGTGAAGACAAACGTCATTTACAAGCGAAATCATATTGGATCCTTGTTATTTAATAATCAATAGAGCTAAGTAAACCTCTTCATCAGAAAATACTAATATCGGTCCCAACCAGAATAATATACGTATAAGTACGGGGGTTGGGCCACATATAGACAACTGGGGCCCATGTAAGTTATGCGGGGGATGAATGACCCAGTCCTTCTTACGAAAGATACGTCATGAAAAATCTGCAAAATCTGTTGTCCATCAACCCATCTTCATTGCAGTTGGCGTTCAGGATCGATCTTTTCAAACATCTTCTGGTTGATGCTCATAATGAGCGGAGCCGTCTAGAATACAAGGATCATTTCATCTTTCCACACTGCATTCAACGAGAAACAAACCTGTGATCTTCGTTCCGTCCTCGACGACGCAGGCATCGGGATATTTGTTTCAAACGTCTCCTGGCTGATGCTCGTAACAAGCGGAATCGTCTAGAATAGAAGGATCGTTTCAGCTTTCCACCCTGCATTCAACGAGAAACAAACCCGCGATCTTCGTTCAGTCCCTGACGACGCAATTTGAAAGGTAGGCATCGGGATATTTTGGATGCCTGTCATCCTCTCCGCAAAGGAGTCTCGGCTATTGAGCATCACGAGTAGACTCATGAAATATACTGTTTGACGCATTCAAGATATCAGTCGTTTCTTTTAGGACACATAGCAATGCTTACACCCCGCAACGGCGAAAGCAATTGCGACCCATGTGAAATCATTCGGCCAGAGCACAAATGTAGTGAATGAGGCTATGGTGCAAATTCTAGCAGCGAATCGTCAGAAAAGCATCATCAACCCGAGGGAGAAAATGCGCACGCAGACGGAAGGGCTTTGGACGAATTGTTGATCAGTATGTTGACAAGACAGCGAGACACACTGACTTGCGTTGAAAGCGTACATAATGAGTACGTTGACCAAAGAATCCGTCCTATGAAGCCGGACGTTAGTGGACTACCAGTTACGACGACAGCTTGTCTTACTTTCGAAACCCTGTCCGATTATTGAATAACCAAAAGCACAGGGATCCGGCAATGACTCCATCAGCGAAAATGCAAGTCCCAAAGCCCGAATAGAGGAGATACTGGAGAAAATGTGCAACCTGTAAGATACACTTTCCCTTAGTCGCACAAGTAAGTCGGTACTCGCCGGTATTTTCTCAACTTTAGTGATCGTCCCTTTTCTTTGACTATTTTAGCCGCTGCGTCAGCTTCTGCCATGATCTCTCGAAGTCGATGAAATGCTCACGCCTCAGCCGCAACGTCTACAAGTACGCAGATTCCATGCTCAGATATTCTCCAAAAGTGATCTGGAGTTCGAGGGCACTCACAAATGGTGATAACTGGTACGCACATCGTTTCCATCTTGTTCCCATTTACGATAGATCCGACAACGTACCGAAGTTGGACACACAGGCCGAAACCTTTGAAAGGGTCAATATCTCGCCTGTGGAAACCGGGGCAACCACCACTCACCAGAACAGCACCAAAGATGGGGTTACGAGATGTCACTGTCGTTTCAAGGGGTATACGTCAACAACTTAGTAAGGGGATCAAGTTGACGGACTCACAAACCCAGACTCGTCTTCCAAACACGCTGTAAAAAATTGCTACAATGGTTGTTTTGATAGTCAACAATCACGTACCTCCTTATTATAAGATTGGACAAGGCCTGTACGCGCACAAGTTCAATCAAAATCGCCACTACTGGAAGACAAGGACGTACAGCGATATAGACTTGTACCTTGAGGTGTATGTGAGAGACTAACTCATGTTTAACGTAGGCGAACTTACGTTCGTACCCCTAATACACGAAATAAGAAGCCAAGTGCGGGGGAACCCACTGTAAACTTACCATGTCATTTTAGCCACATTGGAGATGTTTCCGAAATTTGTAATGAGATAATAGTAAAACGTTTGTGCGAGGACAGCGACATGTGTGGAGCCTAGCAGCCTATCGTTTATAGTTCGTTGCTTCATTTGTGACGAGGGGCAATTAGTACATACCACAGGAAGGCTATCTATCAGGATTAAAAAAAACGTAAATGATACGTGATGGTCCATTCCAAGTTGACAAAAGCGTACCATCGCTCGGAATATGCGAGAATCTCTTGACGCCGTGGTGAAATAAACATAGGTCTGCGCACATGTAACCCCATAGATTCTGATTAATAGATGAGACCAGCAAGATATTTACCACGGCAGTTGAACTTACATAGACGCTATGATAGTCCCCACATACCCCGCACCTAGAGTCACGGTAGTGTCGAGGTTGACGGGGCCAGAGGCCATTTCGCAGGTTTTGGAGAAAGACAACCGAGTTTCGCTCTCTTGAGTCTTTTGAATGAAAGCGATATGGGAACGGCCGGAGAGTCTCGGCCGCATTTTACGTAGGACTTCTGAGACTGCTCTGATGGTTGCGGCTTTCTATCTAGTAAGCGTCCTTCCAGGGTGGCCGCAGGCCCGCAGCGGCACCGGTGTGCAGGCCCTGCGGGTACTTAATCAGAATGGTTTGCAGAAAAGAATCAAGAATGCTACACACCTCCGAGGTTGGGATGTTCATGCGGATGCCGTCTAGGACGGGCCGTACCTGACGCAGAAAGCGGCTCCGTCGCAGCGGTAATGGGTACACGGGCCTAGAGGTTACTCTACCGACAAAATTTAAACCATACATGTAACGTCCAATATAAGGCTACCGCCTTCGGCGAATAGACTCAACCCAAAAA
>Ga0307516_10005855_pt1 | contig 14565 bp, 17 predicted proteins | sample 19_EM_MG_FD_203310 | JGI IMG/M metagenome (GOLD analysis project Ga0307516, IMG submission 203310) | Populus trichocarpa ectomycorrhiza microbial communities from riparian zone in the Pacific Northwest, United States - 19_EM | ecosystem: Host-associated > Plants > Roots > Unclassified | place... | reverse complement strand
TTGCCACCACCCCCACCCCCCTTCCCTCCCCCCCACCCCCCCCCCGGGGGGGGGGGGGGGGGTGTCATCCTCGAGGAAGTGACCTTCTTTATCTGTACATCGTCACTCTGAGTATGTCCAAAATCAAAAATATGCGGTAGAGCGACTGCAACGGCAGTTTTACCTGTGAACAAGAAGATTGTTAAACGTTAAGAAACTAACGTACCGCAACTCGAGATGGCAACGGGAGCAATAATTGTCTTTTGGAAAGCTTTCTTGTCATGATTATCTTCGACAGTGACCGCATCGTCCGCGCTTGTTTAGTCCCTCGTGGCAATGATCCCTTTCCCTTTCGTGAACTCCGCAAACTGCGTTTGATTGCTTGGACCACCCACTTCATATACAACTTCGTCTCGACGCGTCTCATCTTGGACTAGGGAAGCTTGGCGGTGGACATGGGGTCCTTTGATAAGAGCAGCATTTTCGTGACTTCGTGCCAATCACGGTGCAGGATGCAAGGCCGTCGAACATGATTTTGAAGGAAAAGGAAGATCCAGATGTGTACGGAGATGCGGTCAAGGACTTGGCATTTCCAGTCGGGGGCTCCGTGACGTGAGTCCGCAACGAAACCTTCGACAGGTTCGTTATTCCACTCGCCCGTCAAACCAACATTGATGGCGAATTCCTTGACCTCGTCGATGATGTTGAGTGTGATAGCGATTTTCTAGATGAAGCCCCACTCTTTGGCAAAGGCGTTCACCTTTTCTTGAGGGAGGATCTTGAACCCTTTCGTCGATTTATTCAGGCCATGTAGGTATAAGTCCAGCATTCTCTGGTGGATATCCGAGGACGTGCTCTTCAAACGAATCATTGCACAGCTTGTAGATGGGTGAGCGGATTCGGATAGATGGAGATATGTGAATTCACCTCTGATCGTTGTCCAGTTGTTCTCCCACAAACGGGATTCCAGTTGCTCCTCCGTGCGCCTCTTCTGTTCCAAGTATTTGCGAAGCTATGCTTCGCCTCCCCGTGTAGCTCACAGCAGACCCTGCTACGGGGCCAATGGAATGTTTCGAGGTGATGGAAGTTCGATTGGAGTCAGCGGCAATGAAGATGATGCATCCGTTTGGTTTTACATTAAGATGAGATGTATGGTGGGGCCGTGTGCTCCCCCAGAGCTGGTCACTGCGTGTATTTAGTAACTAGAAGGAGGGAAGAAGAAAGTCAATACGATACGGTACGGTGCCACCAGAGAACCTCGCCGATGTTAGGTAAACAGACCTTAGAGTGAATAACCTGCTTCCATCCAGTCACTCACCCGCAATCCAAGCCCCCAAAGAGTAAAATTGAGACCCACACACCGGAATTCAAAGTCCCACATTAAAGAAAGATATCGATTGAATGGGGAGAAGTTGCTCAATCAATTGTCAATTGTGATTCAGCACTGATTGAGGTCATTCTAGGGGTCATTTTGCAAGGGTAAAAGGTAAAGGATACAGCCTGAGGTGGAAAGTCCGTGGAAAAGCTACAAGAAAGGCTGTCTAAACATTGCAAGTCCAAACTGTGCGGGTATGCCCGAGCGCTTATCACGCGTCGGCACGCTCGCCAAAGGTGGTAGTCTGTGGAGTCCGATGGCACCTGACTGTACAATATGGCAGTGCATGATCAGCTTGCGCCCGCTGTCATGGCCGACACTCAATCCGACGTGCAGTCATGGTGCATCCCAGCCCATCGTCGAGTGTCCACGTCCGGGGCATATTTACTGATGTCCAGGGCGACTTGCATAACCACTACAACGCCGAGATCATAACAATACACAGATCAGAGACAGGTTCGTCGGGGTAAGACCCTGGGCCTCAACTCGTACACTAACTGGGACTCCTACAGGACTCCTCGAACTGTTTCGTGAATCCTCACCCGGCGCAACTTTCGATTCTGCCGATCGGTTTCCCCCTCCCAGGTGTCTGCCTGGAACACGAGAGGAACTCTTGAATGAAATTGAACGCTGGATTTATCGGGACCGGACCAAGGTCTGTTGGATTCATGGTCCTGCCGGTGCTGGAAAATCCGCAATAGCACAGACGGTGTCGGAAGCGTGCTCAGCACGAGGGGAATTGGCTGCCAGCTTCTTCTTCTCTCGCTCAGTTCCTTCTCGCAGCCATGCTCGGTGGTTCTTCACGACGATTGCTCTCCAAATTGCTCACTCTATGCCCCAAACGAGGCAAAGCATTTGTAAAGCCGTCGAGGATGATCTGCAAATTCTCCACAAACAACATTCAGCGCAGTTGATGCAACTGCTTATTCTACCGCTTTTGTCGTCCTCATTCACCTCCTCAGCTCCAAGCCTACCTTTTCTAGTGGTTGTCGACGGTCTGGATGAATGTGATGGGGATCAGTCTATGCTTCTGCTACATATTCTCGAGCTTGTGGAAACCCATTCCCTTACCCTCCGATTTCTCATTTTCAGTCGTCCTGCACCCCAAATATGTCACTTTTTCGACACAGTCGCGATAAATGCCAGTACGAGAATATCGATCTACGGAGACCACCAAGCACACGAGGATGTTCGTCTATTCCTTCGAACCGGATTCAACAGAATCCACAACTCGGAAAGGCATGCCGCTATCATGAAGCATGTTCTAAAACCATGGCCTTCGGACGGGGTTGTCCAGCTACTCGCCGATCGATCTGGTGGTTACTTCATCTACGCCTCGACCGTGCTGAAGTATGTTGACGAGGAATATTCCTCATGCATCGATCGACTGCGAGAAATCCTCGAACTACTCAACTCGTCAGCGTTCGCGGACCTTGACAAGTTGTACACGCAAATCCTCTCAATCTATCCTGATACTGACCTCCTTTTGCGCGTACTGGGAGGGCTCCTGGCCCCGATTAGCGCTCGGATTATTTTAAACGACCGGGAATGGGTGGAATCTCTACAGGCCATCCTGGGTTTACATCCTGGACAAGTCGAGCATATTTTTCGTGGCTTGCACTCTGTCTTAGATATTCAAGTCTCTGCCGTTCACATCCTACGAGTCGAGCCATTCCATGCCTCCTTTCCTCAATTTCTTTTTGACGAGGCCCGGGCAGGAAGATATTATATCAATAAGGAGAATATCAATGCAGTCATTGTCCGAGGCACGGCAGATCTCATGCGAGATTACGACAAACGGAAATCCTCCCTCAGGTAAGCCATCATCACTCAAATACGACCCACCGTTATTTCTACCACACTTTCCAGCACTAACGCAAGAATGGGCCCGATAGTTTATTATCTAGTCAAGCACCTCTCAGCAACCAACCCGCTGAGCCAGAATGACCTTATTGATTACCTTGACGAGAGTTCCCGTGGCTGGGTGTCATGTATTCTGGCGTCAACCAAGTGGCCCAGCCAAGATCAACACTATTTAGTTTCGATGCTTGATGACTTCAAGAACTACCTGAGTGTAATTGCCTCATATTTCCATCGTAATTGTTATTGATATTGGCGAGCAATAGGCCCGTCGACATCCCCCAGCCAAGTTAATCCAGCGGGTCTCATGGTTTATGGATCTTGCCTGTCGATGTCAAATATCCTCTCATCCTACCGCGATTATATCAGCCTTGATCATTGCGATGGAACTGCCATCACTATCGGAACCTACTAAACAGGCCGTGCTGCAGATATCTTGGTCACCGGATAATTCTTACATCGGCAATGAGACGCGGCAGAAAAGCATCACGTTCCTCTTGTGCTGGGTTCGATCGAGGATTCATTACTGGCAATTTTTGGAGGACCGTGCGCGCTGTGGCGACCTGTATCCCGAACGGGCTAAGTGCTATACTCGTATCGTACACTCCTGGCTGCTTTTTTTAGAAGCCCCTCCGGATTCGAAGGCAGATTCACTAGATCACGAGGAATGCCGCAAGATTGTGTCGGCTAACTGGAGCCGGATGTTGTCCAAGTGCGTACCGGGCGACAAGGACTTGATATATCGACTTCGCGATTTTACCCTGGATAACGCTTATAAGGAAGATGTGGAGCGTGTGATAGGATGGTTGGTGGTAAGTATTCTAGTTATCGGTCTTAGTTTCATTGGTTATATTTATCTGCGTAATGTGTTGCAGATGGGCTCACATATACCGAAAGGTGTCCTCACTCGCTGGAAAACCTACCGCTTTCGACGGTATTCGTTACGCCGTCGGATATGGGACAGCTTGTTTGGGCAGAGCCATAGACGGAGGTAACGGAGGAGGTAGATGCGATGGCGTGCATGAGTAGAGTGGTAATGGGCGATGAAGAGAGGACGAGTAGTGTTACCAATAGCTCGAGTGGGCTGGAACTGGGGGATGGAGGAACGAAAGGATTCCTATGAAGTTTCACCAGTGCAAAGATGCCAGGACGTACGTCCTTCAAGATGGCTGCTGCAATGTCAATTTCCTCTTTAATGCCTGAGCCGATACGGGACCCTCTTGTCGAATAAATCCGGTTGAATCGTGTTCGATCTGTCGGGTGACAGAAGTATCGGGGGTGCGAAATGGCAAACTGATTTTCCAACAGACTTGTTTACACTTCAAGTTGGAGTTCGCGAAATATCTATCTGTATGGCGCTCCTGTTAACGCGGTGCGTTGGGTTACTACTTTGCCCGGGCGCTCCGGCTGGGAGGCAGCAATTTATACTCCTTGTGAAAGCGCGCTCGGACCGTGAAGCTCCTTGGATAGGATACAAAGGATCATCATACTACAACTGCAACATGATTAAGTACATATGTACGAACAATTACAGCAATCGACACTCAAACCAAAATGATGAAAAGTACGATATACGTTGCCAAAACTGCTGCAAGCAACCTGATCACGAGAAGAACGATGTTGGGCACAGTCACGACGTTGTAATGCGTGCCAGCAGACTGTAGCATGGAGAACACCGAGGCCGCCGGTGTGTGCCCACCGTAACACAACGACTGATACAACGCCGCAGGGGAACCTGTATCCCGATCAAATTCTCAGCATAAATCATTCCTGGTCGAAGGAAATACATGCCTCCTATGATCCCGCTGAGACCGAACCCCAAGATATTGAGGATGACGAAAATGGCCGCATGTAGGACGACAAGAGGGAGGAGCAAGATCCAGGGGCCGAGAAAGACGAGCAGAGAGAGGCTCAGAGTCAGGTAGGAATGTTCTCTAACTGAGTCAGATGTCAATTGCGTGCGATGAACTTTTGGGGAGAAGACTTTCGCCAATCGTTGAATGCACCCCACGTCGAAACGATGATGGATGTAAATTCGCCCCAGTGATCGACGACGAAAGTACCTGCAACCTTTTAGAAGGTTCAACAAAAGCTGTAACAGGTCATCTCACGAATGGTCGCCGCAACTTTCAATAGCCAGTCAATAAAGACCTCTAATTGCATTGTCATCGTCGTACATAATCAGGCGAGATTGCAGGCTCACGAGTATCCCAGCTGGAGCATAGATCGCGACCGAACTGCCCTGTACAAAACTGGTTTATGGCGCGGCTCTAACGAGGGCGATCGAGTGAGGAATCCGACCAATGCTCGCTACGTTGATAATAACTTCTGCTGGTGATCCTATGGCTGAGACAGAGTATGCTGGCAAATACATGGCTAGCGGTAAACCGTAAGTTGCGGTAAGGCGTCGTAGAGTCGTGTCTGGTTTTAAGACGTGTCGGCTATCACCGTCCCTCGTTCTGATCCGGCGTCGTCCCCTTTTTCGGAAATGTCGAAACGCAGGGCGAAACCCATTGAGCGATGGGGGTAAAGCTGGAGGAGCATCGGTATACGTATCCCTGCAAGTCCGGTATCCATCCTTCGAAAAGTTTAAAGAGAATATGATTCATGAACCTGACGATATCCGAGTCGATCTTCGGCTCTCTGGGTAAAAATCTCCGGGATCGCTTCCCCTTCCAGGTGCAAGAGACTTCACCTCACATCGATTCATTTGTCCAGAATTGTCAATATATTGGGTGTGGATCAGTAATTCTTTCTCTACTCTTATTCCATCGCGACTAGTAAACAGCTTACACTTACTTTATGTCCATCTATGGGTATGATCTAGTCACACTTTCCACCGGGACGCAGCAGTGCTGTGGTCTCCTGGGCTCTCTGTGAAGAGTTACCTACCTCATCGTCGCCATCTTCGTCTCGCGACTGTCCTTCTTCTAGCCTTTCTTCGGCTCCTACCGACGGTCGTAACTTTTCCGGCTGCTTTGAAAGCTATTAATTTATAGTACCAGTGAGAAAAAAGAGGTGGATTTCCAAAAATAGAACACCCACCGCGACATAGAGAGCGGCTGTTATGATAATCGAGGCTCCGATAGCCGACAAGGTAGACGGCAACGTTCCGAAAAAGATCAACTGGAATACTGTAGCAAATACGATCTAAAAGTTACTCAGTTCCTGAAGGTGGCGATCGCCAAGATCGACTCACTTGAGTGTATACTGCCATCACACCCCGAGCCACCTTTTCACGCTGCAACCCCATGGTTAGCAGCAGCTAAAGAGGAACAGTCAGGTAACGGATATTGAACAGAACAGGAAGGTGAACGGGCCTGTGCAAAGAACCCCAAGGTCCCGATCATAAGGAGACAGCCCAGCCACACCCATTCGGTAGGAATGACGAACGGAGTTCCTTGGATGAGCATTCTGTGTCTCGATCAGATGATTTAGAGGGATAGAACTGAAACTGCTCATTCACCCAAAGCTGCTCCCGATGACGGATTGAATGGAAAATGCTACCATGGCATGAAGCGGATGTGCCCGCTTCCCTATGGCTCGGATCGTTACGTCTGTTCAAGGTCAAGGTCGAGAGTCTCTCAAGTACGAAGACGAAAAAGATCATACATGCTCCAGTCATTCCGCCAACCCCAATGAGCGCAACCCTGATGAGTGAAGCGTCAGTAAGATTTTGAAAAAAAAGAAAGAGAAACGCGTCACCCAACAGCAACCAATCGGTACTCAGGGGTTCCTGAAGAAGTGATATTATTCGTTTCGGAGACTCCCCACAAAAAGCTAGGGCGCGCTATCAGCATGACGCCAACGAGGCTAGCAACTTGCGAGTTGTCAATCATGAACGAATGTACAAGAAAAGATCAAACCATGAGACTCACGACTTGCAAAAGCCTGCTTCTTGGTGAAGGTTTCCCCCAGGAAAATGGATCCAGCGATTCCGGTCGTCAATGGGCCGAGGAATGTCAAGACTGTTGCATCCGCCAGCGATAGGTATTGCAAAGAGTAATAGATGCCGACGAGACCGAAGAAACTGCGTGGCCGACATAGGAGTCGAAACAATTATGTGAATATCGAGACATACCCTGAGAAACCGCGTAGGCACAGTAAAAGCCTGACACCCTTTGGACCTATGAAAGGATGGGGCAAGCCCGCATAGATCCTGTCCAAAGCTGTTGGGTGAGGGAAGATGAGGACGCGATGGTACATACATGTATATGACTGAAAAAATCAGTGTTATGCCCTTGGCAGGTTGAGCCTCGAAGCGAGAATAGTGGATGATTCAAACCATACCATTCGGACCAAGATCAACTGAGCAAGTTAGTTTGTAGTAGGCGAAAACTATACGAAGAAAGGCGCACCTGAAACGTTGAGACGGGGGGTTCAATATCGTGAAGTTTCTTCACCGCTACGTTCATGAGGGAGAGAAATCCCTGAGCTGCCAGGATGAGCAACAATCCGGTGTTGCGTTTTACAAACTCTCGGGCTGCCGTGTGGCTTGGGTGCAACCCAGTAGGTTTCCCGTGTTCTTCAAGTTCGGCATCTCCGCTGGCGAGCGGACGAGAAGCGTAATCGGACACTGGAACGCAGGCCTGAGAGGACATGACGTTTGTTCAACACAGGCGTCGATGGGCCTAAGCCAATAGATGAGAAACCCGTCAATTGGTTCCGATGCAGCTCGAGTCAGTAAAATGCACCTGACCTTCCCACAATCCGAGTCGGGCACTCACCAGAACCCCAGAATCCAACCATCGTTGGCCGCTCGTTCCCCATCAGAAATGGCGGTAGTATGTCCGAAGTACGTCCGCATGCTTGGTTGTTTTGAATGAATGCGATGTATGAATTCAAGCGACCCTGACGGTGTCTGGAACTCCGTAGTTAGCTGGCCTCTGCAGTCATGGTGCATCCCAGCCCATCATCGAATGTCCACGTCCATATCCCGAATGGCACATTTACTGATGTCCAAGGCGACTTCCACCAGACCATATCCATACAACGATCAGAGACAGGTCAGTCGGCGGAGAACCCCAACTCGTACACTAACCGACCATCCACAGGACTTCTCGAACTGTTTCGTGCATCCTCACCCGGCGCAGCTTTCGATTCTGCAGATCGGTCGCCCCCACCCAAGTGCCTGCCTGGAACACGAGAGGAGCTCTTGAACGAAGTTGAACGCTGGATTGATCTAGACCAGACCGGGATCTGTTGGATTCATGGCCCTGCCGGTGCTGGAAAATCCGCAATAGCGCAGACAGTGTCGGAAAGGTGCTCAACACAAGGGCAACTGGCTGCTAGCTTCTTCTTCTCTCGTTCAGCTCCTTCACGCAGCCATGCTCGGTGGTTCTTTACGACGATTGCTCATCAAATTGCTCACTCCATGCCGCAAATGAGGCAAACCATTTGTAAAGCGGTTGAAGATGATTTGCGAATTCTCCACAAACAACATTCAGCGCAGTTGAAGCAACTGCTTATTCTACCGCTTTTGTCGCCCTCATCCTCCTCAGCTCCAAACGCACCTTTTCTAGTGATTGTCGACGGTCTGGATGAATGTGATGGGGATCAGTCTAAGCTTCTGCTGGATATCCTCGAGCTTGTGGAAACCCATCACCTTCCCCTTCGATTTCTCATTTTCAGTCGACCTGAACCCCGAATATGCCACTTTTTCCACACGGTCGCAATGAGTGCTAGGACGACCATATCGATCTACGGAGACCACCAAGCGCGAGAGGATGTTTGTCTATTCCTTCGAGCCGGATTTAATACCATCCACGACTCGGAAAGGCATGCCGCCATCATGAAGCATGTTCCCAAACCGTGGCCTTCCGACGAGGTTGTCGAGCTGCTCGCCGATCGATCTGGTGGTTATTTCATCTATGCTTCCACCGTCCTGAAGTATGTTGGCGAGGAATATTCCTCATGCATTGATCGGCTGCGGGAAATCCTCGAAGTATCCAAACCTGGCTCGTCAGCGTTCGCGGAACTTGACAAACTGTACATGCAGATCCTCTCGGTCTATCCCGATACCGACCTCCTTTTGCGCGTACTGGGAGGGCTCCTGCTCCCACATCCCATTTTCACTATTGGTAACTACCCGCATAGGGAGGAATCTATACCAGCCATACTAGGTTTGAATCCTGGACAAGTCGAGCATATCTTGCGTGGCTTGCACTCTGTCCTAGATATCCGAGTTTATACCAATTACATCGAACGAGTCGAGCCATTCCATGCCTCCTTTCCTCAATTTCTTTTTGACAAGGCCCGGGCAGGAAGATACTATATTAATGAGGAGAATGTCAACGCAGACATTGTCCGAGGCATGGCGGACCTCATGCGAGATTATGACAAACGGAAATCCTCCCTCGGGTAAGTCATCGTCACTCAAATACGACCCTCCGTTACTTCTACCACACTTTCCAGTAATAACGCAAGCGTGTCCTTAACAATTCATAACCTAGTCGGTCACCTCTCAGCAACCAACCCGCTGAGCGAGAATGCGCTCATTGAATACCTTGCCGAGAGTTCTCGTGCTTGGGAGTCATATATTCTGGCGTCCAGCAAGTGGTCTGCCCAAGATCAACACTATTTAGTCTCGATGCTTGATAATTTCGGGAAATACCTGAGTGTAATTACCTCAGCTTGCCATCGTAATTGTTATTGATTTTGGCGAGGAATAGGCCCTTGCACATCCCCCAGCCAAGTTAATCAAGCGGGTCTCCGGGTTTATGGATCTTGCCTGTCAATGTCAAATATCCCCATATCCTACTGCAAGTATATCACTCTTGATCATCGCGATGGAACTGCCACTATCGGAACCTACTACACTGGCCGTGATGCAGATATATTGGTTACTGGACCATTCTTACACCGGAAATGAAATCCGGCAGAAAGATGTCACATTCCTCCTGGCATGGGTTCGATTGAGGGTTCATTACTGGCAATTTTTGGATGACCCCGCGCGCTGTGGCGTCCTGTATAACGAACGGGCTAAGTGCTACACTCGTATCGTATGCTCCTTGCTGCTTTTTTTAGAAGCCCCTCCGGATCCAGAGGGGCCGGATTATCTGTACCGCGAGGAATGCCGCCAAATTGTGTTGGCTAGCTGGGGCCGGATGCTGTATAAGTGTGTACCGGGCGACGAGGACTTGATATGTCGACTTCGCGATTTTACCCTCGATAGGGCTTGTAAGGGAGATGTGGAACGTGTAATAGCATGGTTGGAGGTAGGTCTTCAAGATTATTGGTTTGTTGGTTATATTGACCTGCTTGGTGTGTTCCAGATGGACTCGAATATACCGAGAGATGTCCTCGTTCGCTGGAAAATTTACGGTTTTCAACGGTTTTCCTTACTTTCTTACGAAGCTGCACCGGTGCAAATGGTGGGCACGTACGTCCTCGGCGGTGTGAAGGCTGCTGCAATGTCAGTTTTCTCTTTAGTACCTGAGCCGATACGGGACCGTCTTTTCGAATAAATCCAGTTGGATTGTTTTCGATGATTCGATCTGTCCGGATACATTTATGTACTATATCTCCATTGACAGAAGCATCAGGGGGTGTAAAATGACAAATGGATCTTGCAAAAGACTCAAGCTGGACTTGCTTTCGGGACTTGCTTTGGTGAGGCGTGCTTCAATAGTTCGTGACCTTGCCACATGCACACTTGATTTAAATTTGGCAGGCTATGGCGCAACTTGCATCAACTCATCAAGTCAGAATGGACTGGGACGAGGAATATGCAGCGGTCGTATCGCTGGACCGTCGTCGTCCCGAAAGGGCCATGCTACTCGATGATATTGACTGTGAGGTCCCGATGCCGATAGCTGCTCCTCTCCTACAGACCCACCATTCAGGGGTTGATATAGCAATGGACTTGATTGGATGGGATGGAGGCCTTCATTTTAGCGATCTTGTTGGGACCCATCGTGATGACACTGACGAGGGTTCTGCTTTGTCGATGTGACATTAGATCCTTGTAGTATCCTTGTCCATCCGGGGGCACCGGTAATATCCGCACTGTCGCACTGTGGCTACCCTCGATGATGGCGTTCGGCGTTTCGAGATACATGAATCACTTGAGGTGCGATGTACAAGTCGTCGTTGGCTGAAGCGTGTCCAGAAGTGTACATCATCATCGTTGGCAGTCGCCAAGAACGTGGTTTCAAAATGCCGGCGCAGTACCTATAAAGTAATGATCAGTCAATCTGTTGGGAATTTCATGAACATCAACACTGATCTTGAACCGCGTCGACGACAAATCTTCCTCTTCCGGAGTGTCTCAGGGTAATGATCTGGGCACACATTGTTGGATCTAGTGGTCCGTCCAGCTCAGTCGTCCATATCGGGACATTGTTCCCACGTCTCGTACATACACACATTCTGTACTCATCGTGTACTCATTCCGTTCTACATCCATTCGTTCCCCTGCCCTCTGTCTCGACATTCAGTCCATCACACATTGATTCAGAAAAGGAGCAGCTCGTAATTCTCGATGAAGAAATACATCACACCCAAGCTCTGCTCGCCAAACTACGCCTGCAATATGCCCATCGGTCCACTCAGCTCGAGCCTTATCAGATGTGCATCGCGACCTTCCCAGAGAGGTTTTGTCCGAAGTCTTCCTTTGGTCTCTCGCAGAATGTGGGGTTACCGTTCCAAAGAGAGACACGGACGCACCGTGGAAAATCATCCGCGTTTGGTCCCTGTGCGAGGCAGCTTGCGCTCAGCATTCCCAAGTTGTGGGCACGGGTTAACCTTGATCTCACGGGTCAATGCGGTAAAGTCGACATGAATCGCGTAGCAAAAGCGGTCATCGATGCAAGCCAAAATTATCCTTGTTGTACGCGCTAATTTTGGCTCCGCTCCCTCAAATTTGGTCGCTCGAGAAACTATTAACCTCATCTTTTCCAATGCCCATCGCCTTCGAGACTTCTCTTTTCGAGGACACCACTCCTGCCTCGATCCGCTCTTAAACCTGCCCACAGGTTTCCCCAATTCTCTCGAAATTGTTACAATCGCTGGTAGTCCTGACCTTTCCTTCCTGAAAGGCTCCACGAAGCTCTGTGAACTGACAATCAACAACATTAACACACAATATTCATCGATCATCCAACTTCCATTGAGACAACTCACCGCACTTCACCTGCCGTGGTCCCTTCTACACCCCAGGGCTGCTTTATCCATCTTGAGACAGTGCCCTTCTATCATCAGTTGCACGCTCGGTCTCAGCGACATCGATGGCGAGGATGCATTTCCAGATACGACGCCATGTCTTCTTCCTGAACTGACCCATCTTAAGTTCGTTTTCATCGGATCAAATATATCTTGAATATCCACAATGTATCGAAGCATTAGTGCTCCCTCGCCTGACCCACCTTTATCTGAAGGACTTCTATTCCCGCTCTCAGGCTCGGTGGCCCACTGCAGGCAGGCAATGGATCACTCAGTCTGGCACTCTCCAGATTTTGGAAATAGACATAGGTTTCTTCAGCTCGCACTTCGAAGAGCTACTTCGAGCATCACCTTTGCTCGCACAACTTTCCGTACTGGAGGGAGTCTTCTCAGCCTCATGTCTGGAAGGCATCGCGTCAGGAGCTCTAATTCCCAGAGTCCGAAAACTATCGTGCATGGTCGACACTTTGAATTGCCTCCATGCCCATCTTGACATGCTAGAGCGCCGCAAAGCGGATTCTTCACACGCGGTTCACATCGCAGAGGTAACGTTCAGGACTGTAGTTGGTGTCCAAGAGTCCGAACTGAGCAGGTCGGCGCGTTACAGGGAAATGGTGACACTGGGTTGGAAAATCAGCATCATATAAGTAATATAGATAATAGGGCTGAACGTCAAACTTGAAGCTGGATCATGTAGAGCAAATCTTTGGGCCGTATCATGAGGAAGATTCCTGAGAACGGTAATTGATTTATAGGTTGGACCTCTCGGCAGCATCATGATCAACCACATAATGAGACACCACCGATGGCCCCGGAAATGGGATATGATTAAGCACTTACGCGAAACGTGGGAGGGGCTTATATCAAGGTAGGCAGTTCGACGACGCAATGTATTATGAGCAGTATTCCCGGGCCCCTCCTAGTGCTTCACCATACCAGACTCGGAGTAGTATACTCATGACATGAAAATTGAAGCTCTATGTGATGGCTATTCACTGATGTAGTTCAAATGCCAGAATACCAAGGGACACTCTATAAACATGCAACATGAGGTGTCTTGGTAGGATACAGTGATATCGATCTGTATGTCCGAAGCATGGGTTCTGGCATAATATCCGTCGTGTCTCTTCAGTGTCCCCTCCGCAAATATTTAATAAACGAACAAGTCACGACAAGCGTATGCTGCGATCCATGTACATGTTTCGTTGATACTCATACCCTTTGCACGTCAGTCGATTAAGTATACCACTGTTCGAGCAATCTGATGCTCGAGCCATCTAAAAATAATTTTAAGCTTCCTCAGTCTGCGAAGCGGTTGAAAGCCATAGTGAATAATCTGCTTGTCGATATGCCCGACTCCCGCATGGATTTTGATTATCCCAGGACGCTGGTGAGAAGGGCCATGCGAATCTGAAAAAGAATTGGCCTATCAACGCCGTTCAAAAGATACCGGTGAGTGATCACATACGAAAAGTCCATAACGCATCTGCCTGAAGTATACCGCCCGTCTCAAGTCAAAGTCCACTTCGGGATCAATTTCTATTCATATCCATCAGGTTGCGCCACCCGATGCAACCGCAAGACCACGTACCATTGACCCTCGGTAATGGATGCATGACAATCAACTCCTCCTTCGCTCTTGATAACACAGCATGGTCCACTCTGTAAGAATCCTTCATCTGTTGCCATTCCATCTCGCTAGTAAACCGTTCCTTTTGCACCCGTGTAACATACAGGACATCCGTATCAGCGAGGACTTCGTCCAATGATTCGCAGATGGTGACTGGCACCCCTGCTTTGCGAGCAGCAGCCACTACGGTTAATGGCATGGCAAGCGAAGCGGGTGCCACGAAATTCAGGCGCACAGAATACAGGCAGAGCAGAGTGACCAAACTGTGCACGGTCCTGCCATTCTTCAAATCGCCAAGGAGTGTGACGGTACGTCCGTTAACCGTGCCAAGCTCGGATCGGATGGTGTATATATCGAGGAGTGCCTGGTAGTACATTGATTAAAGAATGAAACGATAGAAGAAACTTCAATACTTGCCTGCGTTGGATGCTCCCCAATGCCGTCTCCGGCATTCACGATAGGAACAGGAGAATACTTTGCGGCCAACTGTGCACTTCCCACATTAGGGTGGCGGAGAACGATGGCATCTGCATAGCATGCGAGAGTTCGAATCGTGTCC
>Ga0307516_10005854_pt1 | contig 14566 bp, 15 predicted proteins | sample 19_EM_MG_FD_203310 | JGI IMG/M metagenome (GOLD analysis project Ga0307516, IMG submission 203310) | Populus trichocarpa ectomycorrhiza microbial communities from riparian zone in the Pacific Northwest, United States - 19_EM | ecosystem: Host-associated > Plants > Roots > Unclassified | place... | reverse complement strand
TACTATTGTCTCCATTTTCAAGAAATGCCATGGCGCGTCGCGCAGACGTCCGACACACTCTACGCGGCATACGCCCAGGCATGCACATCCCACCCGCTCAAAGACGCACACTCGCACATCGTCAAAGGCACACTCCGTCTCTAGCTCTACGACGTACTCCAGCAGCAAAGACCACACCAAGGAACCGCATACATCCACATCGTCGCTGTCCTTTTCCCGCGAGCGCGAAAGGGAGAAGGACATGTTTTACCCTGCCACGATTAGTAACCTCTCGCCGCGTGCATGTCGCTCGCTCATTCGCAGAATGCTCGAGCCTGACCCGAAATATCGAAGAGGTGGTGGCGCATTCCTGGGTGGAGGGGATTGAAGTGTGTCATTCGATGGAAGAGCCGAAGCATGTGCACTCGTATGCGGTCGCGCAGGCGCAGTTGGGGTTGGGGGGCCGTGATTTGTGAGTGTGGGTGGAAGGGAGTGGTGGCTGACCACACTGCACAGTGACAAGAACGCGAAAAGGAGAAAGATTATTGCAGGAATGAAGACACCCACGGGTTGGGCAGCGTATCCCTTAGTCCTCCCTATTCATGGCCGGTACGTATCTGTTGCGCAGTGAGCCAGCACTTATACTAACACCAATTTGTTTGAACATGTCAGTAACCCTTCCAGCTCCCATTCACCATTCCCATTACATGCATATGCTCTGGCGAGCTTCGTGCTAACCAGTCTTGTAGGTACTGCAGGTTGGTCAAATGAGCCCTCCATCTCAGGTATATCAGCATGGCAGGGCCCGATCGCCTCTGTCAATGGGTGGGATTGTCTGTCGGAAACCAGACAGAGTGCATTGGGTGAGACATACATCATGGGTTGAGAGTCCTTGTATATCGATCATTGGTACGTGCATTTTGAGAGACATTCTGAAACTGCGTTCGACAGGATCAATTTCTTCGAGACTGACGTGTCTGATTGAGCGACACACTCACAGATTCGACAGTCTGCCCTGTCTTGCCCAGCACTCCAACACTATCGATTCTCGCCGTGAAACTATCTGCCAGAAGCGCATTGAATGGGAGCATAGGCACCCAGTATCAACTTTGGAATTGAGCGTCCATACCATGTTGTTCAGCGCCGCCCATTTGCGGTACACGTGGACGAATACAATCACCGAAGAATATCGGGATAACTAGGATGCAGCTCAGCATGACGATGGTGCGAGTGGGGCAGGGGCACTGTGTCGCAGGTGCGTTCCGCGCTGCACTTGATACATTCAAGGATGAACGCGGTGAAATCAACCACAAGAATCGGCAAACCAGACATGCATCGTACATCCATGGATGGGAACCCATTGCAGGAAGCGCAGTGGCAGGGGGTGCAATCTCACAGTCTATTGAATAGTTGATATGACCGCTACTAACGTACAGCAATATGCCGACATAGATCCTGATACAGGCTCGCAAGCACCTCTACTAGTTTGCCTATAGTCATGCAAAATTCGCGCTGGGGGATATACGTTTTGTCTAAGAGTGCAGACCAGTAAATTACTTGTCCTGGGACATACATACTGTCCTAGATGGGTGATTGGGCATCCATCCCAGTTCTTGCAGTCCCAGATGTGACTCATCCCCCACCCGTGATCTGATATCGACACTTGGGCAATGAAGGGGTCGGCGCTGCGATCCGGTCTGATCGGCTCCGTCGGGGCGTCTTTCACTCTTAGGGATCTTGCCGTGAAGTGCCGTTGACCGACTTTGACTGCACCAGCGTCCTCGACCGTGCTCGTGGCGCGGGCGACGGAGACGTTCGTGACGCAGAATCAAACCCTGAAGGAGACCCGACGGGTGAGCCCTGCAGGTTCATGCCTATCCCCCCCTTTCCACGGATACTATTCCATGCGTCCACTCTTCCTCATCCCTTAGGAGTTCCGGAAGCGTCGCAAGAACGAAGTTGAAAAAGAACACGTCAAGAAGCTTACGGCAGAATTCTGCATCTCCTCCACATTGCATCATGCCAATGTCGTCGAGACCGTTGACCTTGTCCAGGACGAGAACACGGCCTGGTGCGAGGTCATGGAATTTTGCCCTGGCGGAGACCTATAATATTGCGGCGATCAAGAAGGGGCCTGTGTCACTGAGCGAAGTCGAGTGCTTGCACAGTCAAGGCGTCGTACATAGGGATATCAAGCCGGAGTACTTATTCTTTGACACGCAGCGTCATCTCAAGGTGTGCCTTATTTCCCACTTTCTCACCAACGATCAGGAAATGTCACACCTCGGATTCCTTCATCCTGATATTTTTTTCATTCTCATTAGTGTGTACGATCCACCCCACGCCGCCCGTTTAGTCGATATCTGGGCGTGGGGGATCGTCTACTATTGTCTCCATTTTCGAGAAATGCCGTGGCGCGTCGCGCAGACATCCTACACACTCTACGCGGCATACACCCAGGCATGCACATCCCACCTGCTCAAAGACGCACACTCGCACATCATCAAAGGCACACTCCGTCTCTAGCTCTAAGCCGTCCTCCAGAAAAGACCACACCAAGGAACTGCACACATCCACATCATTGCTGTCCTCCTCTTCCCGCGATGCTGGTTTGGTAGGTTGCTACTCGCTGAACTTGCACGTATGGTCAAGAAGCTCAGTCCCTCAGTGATTCATCCCTTATCTATACAGCTCTCATTATATCAAGCGCACACAGATCGCCCGAGTGCCTAACTTGTCAACCTTGACTGATTTACAGTTCTCGCACCGCCATACATCATGTCTAATACACCGAATATACGAGGGGACCCGCACATGCTCTGAGGTAAAGCCGCATGATTTGGACGAAGATAGGATATCATCGTGCAGACGTCCCGTTTCGTACACAAACTCCTGTGGTATCATCGAGGTAGCCGCAGTGAGACAATGATACTAGGTGTTAGGAACCTCTACATCCGTCAGCATGATGCGTAGGTAAGAATCACGCAGGTGTGAATGTATGCATCAAATCTAGAATTAGGCCGTATCTATTCGCTGCAGAAAATAGCACAAGTTCTGATCGTAACGCTGGGATGTGTGATGTGAGTCGCTGGCAGTGGTGGGACATATGGGACCAGTGGAACATCCCACTGCAGCGGCGATATGAAACCGTGTGAGGATGTGGTAAAGTGTTGAGTCGTCGATGCTAGTCCACGGTGAAAGGATCGTTAAATACTGATCAGAGAAGCAATAGAGCTCAGCTTCGTATGTCCGACCTGTGTGGGTCCCATTCCAGATTCTCGCACCAATTGACGCCTCCCCGCACTTCTTCCTTTGCTAGGTATTTTCCGACGATCCACTTTCAAGCGATCCAATGTACTGCACAGGATACCAGGAGAGACGCGAGCAGTGCGGTGGTCAAGTAAGAGGGGTGGGTAGTGGGTACGGTCAGTTTCGTTCCAGAGGCGAGGTAGTGCATTGCGTGTGACAGCGGATTGGCCCAGCTGTCAACGGTAGATATAATTAATAGGTCGAATAATAGGATAATTTCCATTTACCTGCCGAGCAATGAGTAAAGTTGAGCGCATAGATGATGCAATGATTGAGCTCAACGCAGCCGCAGTGGGCGCGAATCATGAGGGACTGTAAGAATGGTGTCAACAAAGTTGCAACCTCCGAAACATCGGTTTTTCTGGTGCCTGCTCACTTCACTATCCACGCCTACAACCTGATCGAGCTTGCGGAAGGCACAGGTAGATGGTCCAAGTTCTATCTCGATCATCCATACTGCCAACCTTGCAACCAACGCGAACACGGGTGCCAGCAACAGCTAACATGAACACGATCCTGAAGCAGGAAGCAAGGAGTACTAGGGCTATATTGGCATTCAGAAGCAGAAGTGGAGATCGAGGAAGCTGCACATACAACGGAGACGCGTTCGCCATGGACCGTTGAAAAGGTGGTTCGACCTTGTAGATGCGATGCAGGTGTCGATGCAGCATTCGAGCCGGCAAGTTTGAATTGGTAGAGAGCTGGGGAGGGCAGTGTCGCATGGCATCAATAATTGGCCCAGAGACCGCCAACAGAGAAGCGACAGGGACAGAAATACACTTAGGAGGATAATACACGTTATAGGTCGAAGTCGTTGCAAATACATAAGTAGAAGATGAAAGACGTACACTGTCCAAGCCTTTACTCAATTGCAATCACTGCTACTCTCACAACCAATGCAAAACGGGTGCTAGCAATAGCAAGCATGAATGCGATCCTGAAGCAGAACCAACGAGTACGAGTTCCAGACTGACATCCGAAAGAAAAGGTGGAGAGTGAGACGCGTTCGCCAGTCAGGAAGTTTGTTGTTAAAAAGGTGGTCTAACCTAACGGAGGCGAGGATACGCGTCAATGCTGCGCAAGTACGTGTGCAGTTGAGCGTGCCAACTCTGCAATGAGGTGAGTGTGGTCAAGGGTGAGCGTGTTGAAATGAGTGCGGTGAGCACGGTCAAGGATGAACGTAGTGAAATCAACACAAGCGGAACGCTGCTGGGTATTCCCTCAGGGGCTGAGCGTGTCTTTCCATATTGGGCCGAGGGAATCGTGTGGTACACAGCCGTCTTCCGAACAGTGCTGTAGCACACGCCTGACTCAGTCCCCACTCATCATCGTCTTTGAAACTACTGATTCGTGCTCAAGGTACACCACTGAAATCATGTCAAAACATAATAGCAATAGGAACCACTTTTCTCTTGGGAAAAATCGGAATCTGGTGTTTTGGATTCACACTTCCACCTCTCTTCAAACTAACCGAAGAGACAGCAGGGATCTTCTGGGAACACCTCTCGTGCAGGCAGGCTTTTGGATGCTGGTCACAAGGTATGCACTTCGATTGTATTACATAGGTACTTGTACTTGTACTGAATTGCCCCGCAATACAGTTGTTCAGCCGTTCTCGCAAGCCCTCAAAGAATACTCTCGTCGAGCAAAACCCAGATACAATCAATTTGGTAAGTGCATCGGGGGTTTGTGGGTGACAATCAACCTCGTGACTGCGCAATTTTGTCCTCAGGCAACAGTGCCTATCCCCGGCACTTCCGCAGCAGACATTGCACTTCCGCAGAGTCAAGGTGTATGTTGTCTTGCATCGTGTTCCGATCTCTATAGTGATACAAAACTAAGGTCGTCAATGCCAACATTGCAACCAACCTTGGTGCTACTCCCGTGGAGTGTGTTCCCATCTCAGTAGATGAGATATCGACAATCGCGCCTCCCTCGGAGGTTCAAAATGTGAGCCAACATGCATATCATCGAGTATTAAGCACCGATCTTATTTGGCTTCATCGATGACAGGATGATCTTGACAATATTGCCACAAATACTATCACCAACACGGCTTCGTCTTCTGCACAACAAGCTTCTGAACTGCAGGATTCTATACCCGATCCTTTCCAGGTAAGGAGTAGAAGTGATATTGGGTTCAGGTTAACAGGTCTCATTCGCCCTCAGGTTCCTCCTACTGATGATGCGAGGAACCTAGTCAGCGGTCTCGAAGTTGCGCAAAAAGACGTATCGCAGATGAAAAATATGCCAGGCAGCATGAACAAGGTGTCTGATGGCGTGAATACATCCCAATCTGTTGTGGATCAGTTCGATAACGTGAATTCATGCCTTCAACCCATTAAAATCTTCACCTCTGTTGTCCAGACAATTTCCGATGTGCGTCCTCTTTCCTTTGGTACACACATCACTAACTGCGCTTAGATCCACCCATATGCGAAACTAGCTTTATGTGCACTATCATGGGCCGCTCAGGTACGTCCCAAAGTTATACGAGGTTGGACTATATGTAATATGTGGACAGACTATCATTAAACAAGACACGATGGATCAGTCGGTCCGCGGTCTCTTAGATAAAATCATCCATGTCTATACTTTCCTCATCGAACCTCGTACCCTTGAAAAGGTCACCCAGATAAAGGAACCTCTGTCGAAAATCTCCGACCTGATGCCCAAATGTGTCAACTTCATCCAGAAATATTCTAAAATCAAAAGCTTTTGTATGTCATACTCACACTTCAGTTTCAATGTGTTCGGCTAATGTCTCTTCATGAAGGGGTAAGAACAGCGAAGCATGTTGGGGATGAAACCAACACTGTGATTACTACCTATGGCAACGCGTTGGATGTTTTGACGCAGCAGTGTCGGGACCTTATGTCTCGGGATACCTGGGCGACTGTTCACGAGCTCGATGACAAGGCTGACCATATCTCAGCCAATGTTGGGAACATTTGCGACGTCGTCGGTGACATTCGCAAAGATGTGGAGCACGTGCACATTGGTGTCAAAGACATACAACAAGAGGTCCGGCGTGTCTTAAATGGTGTCTGTTGCGTGGAAGATGCTATTAGTCATGTCCAGAGCGGTATTGATGAAATTGAGAATAAACTCTCAAAGATGGGTAAGGATGGTTCCACACGGTTGTGACTTGTCCTAAGCAATTATCCATGCAGATCAAGAGGCCACCCTTGGCCAGCTCGCCTATGTGGGGAATGCTACATTTGTCGCCAAGAAAGTCTGTTTGGAAGGCACGAGGGTTGATATCCTGGCGGACATCGTAGACTGGATCAATAATTCGGAGCCTGATACTCCTCGAGTGTTGTGGCTCTATGGCCAGGCAGGCAAAGGGAAGTCAGCCATCGCCCATACGATCGCCAGCTGGTTTAAATCTCTTGGAGCCCTTGGGTCATGTTTCTGCTTCGCCCGCGATCAACAGGCGGAACGTCGCCACGAAAAAATATTCACCACCATCGCACGCGATCTTGCTGATCGTGACCCTACTTTCAAGCGGATTCTGGCCGAGGTCATTGCAGGTGATAAAGCGCTATCCACCTCACATGATGTGGAGCAACACTGGGAGAAGTTCATTTTGGGTCCCATTTCCAAAGCTGCAACGTCTTTGGTTGAACGGGTGGTCATCGTGATTGATGCACTCGATGAGAGCGGTGTCGAGGCCTCCCGGAAAGAAATTCTTGGCGTTCTCGCTTCCGCACAGGTTACCGAGCTCCCGTCTAGCATTCGTATTCTCATTACGTCCCGCCCTTTACCCGATATTACCGAGGCCCTTCAGGACGTTCCACACATCACATGCAGATCCATGGGCGACATCTCTACCGCGAGTGCCGACCGTGATATTCATCTGTACGTTTCTGCTCAGCTAGGAAGAAAACTGATGGATCGTTTCACTGGCCAACAAATCTCACGGCTCGTACACCTGGCGGATGGGTTATTCGAGTGGGCTCGGTTGGCTTGCGAGTTCATCAAATTACGGAAGGGTGGGTTCACACCCATGGAGCGATACGAGTCCCTGGTCTCTGGGTCGCCTGGAGCAGGAAAAGGACTTTTGGACGAGATGTACCTTACCATTCTGAGAGACATCATCGAGGACGACCCGAAGGCACGTGCGCGATTCCACTCTGTGATGCAACAAATACTGTGGACCCAGGAGCCTCTCCCAATGGAGTCGTTGAATGCGATGCGGTGCAACTTCCCCGACAATGATCTTTCTGAGGTCGAGGCGATACTCGACCCCATGGGTGCCCTGCTGAGTGGCATTGCTGATGTATCAACCCCAGTCCGTGCATTACATGCGTCATTCCACGATTTCTTGACTGACCCTGCGCGGAGTATGGAGTTTGCTATCAAAATGCAAGATGTCCATTGTCAACTTGCTTGGGCTTGTGTTCAAGTAATGCAAACTGGGTTGTGTTTCAATATCTGTCAATTGGAAACCTCGTACCTACCAAACTCCAAGGTCACTGACCTGGACTGGCGAGTTCATAAATATATCCCTGCCCACTTGTCTTATGCCTGTCGACTCTGGGCTGTTCATGTTCAGGATGTACAGTTTGGGAGGAACTTGGCACAAGAAATAGAGTTGCTGTTGAAGGACAAACTTTTCTTCTGGATTGAAGCACTCAGCTTATTGAAGGTGCTCAATATTGTGCCTGCACACCTGGCAACTATAGCTTCATGGCTGGAGGTATGTTTATTATGAATCTGATCCTAACCAACACTGCTAATGACATTGTTTAGAAGGATGATACCTTTAAACAGGTGTCAGCAATGGCAAGAGATGCCATCAAGTTTGTCCGTGCATTTGGTGGTGCCATCATGGAAAGCACCCCACACCTGTATATCTCAGCTCTGGCATTCTCTCCAGTAAAATCCATCATTTATACACAGTTCTCACCCAAGTACTCAAGTTTGGCCCAAATTGTTGATGGAGGAGAGCTACACTGGCCAAACCTTCAGCTGACAATTAGAGGATATCTTTTCAGCTCTGTCACATTCTCACCAGATGGAAAGAGGATTGCAACAGGTACATTTGACAACACCATATGTTTGTGGGATGCTGAGACTGGACTGCAGCTGGGTAGTCCTCTCACAGGTCACACTAACTTTGTAACTTCAGTGGCATTCTCACCAGATGGAAAGAGGATTGCATCAGGTTCAGATGACAATGCCATATGTATGTGGGATGCTGAGACTGGACTGCAGCTGGGTAGCCCTCTCACAGGGCACACTGACTGGGTAACCTCAGTGGCATTCTCACCAGATGGAAAGAGGATTGCATCAGGTTCACGTGACAAGACCATATGTTTGTGGGATGCTGAGACTGGACTGCAGCTGGGTAGCCCTCTCACAGGGCACACTCACCCTGTAACCTCAGTGGCATTCTCACCAGATGGAAAGAGAATTGCATCAGGTTCACATGACAAGACTGTATGTTTGTGGGATGCTGAGACTGGACTGCAGCTGGGTAGCCCTCTCACAGGGCACACTCACCATGTATCTTCAGTGGCATTCTCACCAGATGGAAAGAGGATTGCATCAGGTTCCTGGGATGATACCATATGTTTGTGGGATGCTGAGACTGGACTGCAGCTGGGTAGCCCTCTCACAGGGCACACTCACCATGTAACCTCAGTGGCATTCTCACCAGATGGAAAGAGGATTGCATCAGGTTCCTGGGATGATACCATATGTTTGTGGGATGCTGAGACTGGACTGCAGCTGGGTAGCCCTCTCACAGGGCACACTCACCATGTATCCTCAGTGGCATTCTCACCAGATGGAAAGAGGATTGCATCAGGTTCCTGGGATGATACCATATGTTTGTGGGATGCTGAGACTGGACTGCAGCTGGGTAGCCCTCTCACAGGGCACACTCACAGGGTAACCTCAGTGGCATTCTCACCAGATGGAAAGAGGATTGCATCAGGTTCTAATGACAGGACCATATGTTTGTGGGATGCTGAGACTGGACTGCAGCTGGGTAGCCCTCTCACAGGGCACACTCACCCTGTAACCTCAGTGGCATTCTCACCAGATGGAAAGAGAATTGCATCAGGTTCACATGACAAGACTGTATGTTTGTGGGATGCTGAGACTGGACTGCAGCTGGGTAGCCCTCTCACAGGGCACACTCACCATGTAACCTCAGTGGCATTCTCACCAGATGGAAAGAGGATTGCATCAGGTTCCTGGGATGATACCATATGTTTGTGGGATGCTGAGACTGGACTGCAGCTGGGTAGCCCTCTCACAGGGCACACTCACCATGTATCCTCAGTGGCATTCTCACCAGATGGAAAGAGGATTGCATCAGGTTCCTGGGATGATACCATATGTTTGTGGGATGCTGAGACTGGACTGCAGCTGGGTAGCCCTCTCACAGGGCACACTGACTGGGTAACTTCAGTGGCATTCTCACCAGATGGAAAGAGGATTGCATCAGGTTCTCATGACAACACCCTATGTTTGTGGGATGCTGAGACTGGACTGCAGCTGGGTAGCCCTCTCACAGGGCACACTAACTGGGTAACCTCAGTGGCATTCTCATCAGATGGAAAGAGAATTGCATCAGGTTCATATGACTACACCATATGTTTGTGGGATGCTGAGACTGGACTGCAGCTGGGTAGCCCTCTCACAGGGCACACTGACTGGGTAACCTCAGTGGCATTCTCACCAGATGGAAAGAGGACTGCATCAGGTTCATATGACTACACCATATGTTTGTGGGATGCTGAGACTCAATTGCAGCTGGGTAGCCCTCTCACAGGACATGCTGATTCTGTAATCTCAGTGGCATTCTCACCAGGTGGAAAGAGGGTTGTGTCTGGCTCAGATGACAATACTATACATATGTGGGATTGTGCCCCAGATGATGTGGGCAGTCTGTTCTCCTATCACATTCCAACACAGGCCCTTTTCCCACTCTGCTACTCTCCAAACCTATCTCATGCCTTGCTGGATTCCAATGTGTATACCCACAAAACTGATTTTAACACACAGCATATCAGGGATTTAGTGGGGTTACAGAGTGGTGGATGGATTGCTAGCCCAGAAGGTCACCTGCTTCTATGGGTCCCATCATATATGCCAAGACCATCATTATATTTACCCAGTATGTTATTTGTTTTAGGGAAACATACCAAGCTTGACTTGAGCAAGATGGTTCATGGTTCCCAATGGGTAAGGTGCAACTATCCACAGGATGTAGTAGGCACATGACTGTTGCAGTTGCTAGGAGTGCCTTCACATCCACTTTCATATTCCTTCCATTGTATACTTTATTCATGGTCTCATTTCATTGTAATAATGTCTACAAAATTTATGCCCATGTTGAATTGTTTTGGTCCTTAAATTTGGTGTGAATGTGAGTTAGTTAGACAGGGGACAAGTGCAGGTTGGGACCAGTATGTACTCAGGAAGTGCGAACTGCATCAGCACAAAACATGCTTGGTACTTGAGGTAGCATGTCAACAAGTATGGAATTATGAGACATCATAAATACCTAATGAATATGGTATCATGGCAAGCTAAGGCTTCTTTAACTACATCAATTGTGACAAGAGACAGTACACTGTCAAAATGCCATAATGGCAGGTCCAAATATAAACCATCAATCAATCATTCAGCTGATTGTTGGTGAGAGAAGGGGAAAGACAGCAAACCTTGAGATGACCCTGCACCGTGCCAAAGAATAAGTTCACCAGCTTGATATCCCTATGTGCGATGCCTTGACTGTGCAAGTACAACACTCCTGTCAATATTTGCTTGAAACAGCACTCGACTTCCCTTGGTGACATGTGCCCTTTCTTGATCACCGCATATAGGTCCCTGCCAGGGCAAAACTCCATGACCTCACACCACGCTTTGTTCTCATCCTGGACAAGATCAATGGTCTCAACGATGTTTACATGGTGCAATGAGGAGGAGATGCAGAATTCTGCCATAAGCTTCTTGACATATTCTTTTTCAGATTCATTCTTGTGACACTTCCAGAACTCCTAAGGGATGAGGGAAGAGTGATAAGCATACTTGGACCCATGGTGTAGTATCCAGGGAAAGGAGGAGATAGGCATGAATGTACAGGGCTCACCTTGACGGCATACAGCTTCTCTCCCATTTGTGCACAAGCCATGCAACCAAGGTTGTGCCTCTCCCTACCATTGCAACTTTCTGACATACGCCATACTTTTGCGTGAGACTGACCAGTGTTTGAAGGGCCGGTGGTCCTCCGTGGGCAAAGACGTGTGTGGATGATGACAGGACGACAACTGACACCACTGCTGTCATCACGGTGGCGGCTTTCACCTAAATTAGGAAGTAGTTAGTCATCACTTCACTGTAGCTCGAATGATAAGAATCAGTGGACTGTTTTGCACCATTCACCTTCCTCTGCACTATGAGTAGCTCGTCATCTAGTCGTGGGTGGTGGTGGACATATTTTGATGAAAATTCAGGTGTTGGAATGAAGATAGAAGCTGCCTATGCCAATTTCAAGGAGAAACGAAGCAAAGTGATGTGCAAGCAATGTGAGATTGCTCAGATCATCCACGAACAGCAGCAAGACCATGCAGCACATCAGCAAGGTTCAATTAGTGTTGTATGCACTCAAGAACAAATCACTGAGTGGAGTTTGTGTGGTTTTGTCTGCAAACCAACTCACAGCTAACTTACATATTGTCTGATCAAGTGTGGGGCTATGGCTCGAGCTTTAGCAAGGATCCAAGGTGCCCATGGTTACAGGGGCATGCAGATACAATGATCTTGCACCTGAAGAACTGTGGTCGTCAGCCAGATGAGCTTTGTCAACAAGCAGAACAACTAGCCATTGAATGCAAATGGGTTCAGGGTACCAGTACTAGTGTGGCAAGTAGCTCAGTGGTATATCATCCACAGCCCATAGCCCCATCACCCTTTCATCCAATGATGACACATTTCTATTCCCCCACCTCCACAGGCATCCCAAGGGGCTCTTGTGCCATTTCCAGGGTCTTTGATTCAGGTTTCCCCACCAGGCACTTTAGCTAATGGTAAGTTTCTTACTACCACAACATATTAACTTGTCTAACAATGCTACTAATAGGTTATTTCACTACACAACAAATGTTAGTGCCAGAGCTAATGGTAAGTTTCCCACTACCACTACATATTAACTTATCTAACAATGGTACTAATAGGTTATTTGACTACACAACAAATGTTAGTGCTGGAACTAATGGTAAGTTTTACATGTTACCATTGTCTAATAATGGTACTAACAGGTTATTTGACTATGGTCAAACACCACTAGAGGCTATTAGCCTGCTGGAAATTGACAATCACTTTCAACTCTGTAAGTGGTTTGTCTCACTTGATCTAGCTTGTCACTAACTCAACTTTCATATAGGTTAATTGCTTTGTGTAGGTAGTTGTGATTAGGATTATATTATGTAGTGTCTCTAGTAACTACAGCATGTATGTAGTAGTTAGTAATTGCTAATATATTTGTTGCTTTATATGCTAGTATTTGGAGTGCTGTAAGAGTTTGAAAGAGTATGGTAATGGCATTATTGTCAATCCTAGTGTATAGCCCTTGTGCTAGTCCCGGAAACACTAGAACTGTACAAATGGGTGGTGTTTGTATAGGTCTGTACAGAGCAGTACAGACTCTGTGCACTCTGTGAAGCTCTGTATTAGTGGGAACCTTTCTGTGGGCTCTGTGACTCTGTACAAGTCTGTGTGGCACTGTATAGGGAAGGGCTGGTTTGCTGATGATTGTTGTTGTCGCTGATGGTGGTTGCGTCAACGACACTGGTGGTGGTGGTGATGCTGGCTGTGGGTGAGGGGTGTAGTGATGTGGCAAATACTATTAAGAAATTTGGTAGTTCAATTTGCTGATATAATTATGTACACAAACATGTGCACACACACACTTCAAAAATTTCTCTAAGTCTCTTCATTCATCCTCTCTATCTTCCACCACCACCATACCACCCAACAGCCACCACCACCAGCGCCAACAGTGACACGACCACCACCAACATTGACGGCAATGTGGCCACCACCATCAGAGTTGACACGACCACCACCATCAGCGACGACGTGACCACCACCACCAGCAATGACGCGACCACCATCACCACCACCAACATCAATGGCGATGCGGCTACCACCACCAGCGTCGACGGTGACATGACCACCATCAACGTTGATGACAATGGCACCGACCACCACCACCAGCACCATTGACATGACCACCACCATCAGCGATGACAATGACAACCCCACCATGGACAATGGTGATGACACCAACCCCCCCCCCCCCCACACACACACACCACCACCCACCTGCATTGATGATGCGGCTACCACAAATGATGACAACCCCATTACCAGCAACGACGACGATGACCCCCACCACCTCAACGTATATAGTATTTAGTTTTTGTTTTGTATTTTTTATTGAATTGATATAAAATGATTAACATTAACATTGAATGAATTAAGCACTCAGAAAGTTTCAAGTACAGGCAGTAAAGGTAGTATAGCTACTGTTGATAGTACTACTGGGACAGTGCTGGACAGTGCTAGCCAGTTGGGTACCTTGCTAGGAGTAGCTGGGGCTCTGGGTGAACTGGCCAGTACTGTCCAGTACTGTCCAGGGGAGGGTTGGTTTGCTGATGATGCCCCACAGCCCAAGTGACTTGGCTGCAGAAGAGTGCCCCCTTCTTTTGAGAGCAATCACAGTTTCTGAATATTATCAATGCCATAGGCTATAAGTGTATAGGTCACTCAGTGATCACAGTAAGTCACTATAGTACATCAGCAAGAGAACAAGAGACATGTACAGTAGCATATACTCACCTCAGTGATCACAGTAAGTCACTGAGGTGGACAGGAGACACTGCAAGCATTTCTCAATGTTTCATGACAAAACATTGTAAAAAAATAGAAGAAAGAGATACTCTCTTATTTACAATTTTATTAAACAAAAAAGACAAATATCATACCAAATCTTTTTTGTCTTTCTTTTGCCAAGACATGATTTGAGATCATTTCTTATGTTAGCACTATGCAAAATTTAACCTTTTTCTTCTGCCTGTTCCTTGCAAAACAAATAAAGAAAAGACAATGCAACTTTTCTCATAGCAAGTATTTCAGTATGTTTTATTAGAAATAAGACATTATATTATTGTTGAAGACATGTGGAGAGAAAGCAATAAATTTTTCTTCAAGAAACATGATTGTTCCTGAATGCTGATTGGCTGGCTAGAGTGTTATG
>Ga0307516_10005853_pt1 | contig 14566 bp, 14 predicted proteins | sample 19_EM_MG_FD_203310 | JGI IMG/M metagenome (GOLD analysis project Ga0307516, IMG submission 203310) | Populus trichocarpa ectomycorrhiza microbial communities from riparian zone in the Pacific Northwest, United States - 19_EM | ecosystem: Host-associated > Plants > Roots > Unclassified | place... | reverse complement strand
GAACCATATCGAACTAGCGCATACCGAGCCCCTCCGGACCCTCCGAAGGTACTCCGGGAAGCGGACGACATCGAGCAAAGCGAGGAGTACGATGTGGAGGAAGTTTTGTCCTCGGTCGAGCGCGGCCGGGGAAACAACAAACGGGTTCTCTATCTGGTCCGCTGGCTCGACTATCCAGAACGCAGGGACTGGACGGAAGAACCATACGACAACTTTTCGGAAGGTGGCCGGGAGAAACTCCGGGAATTTCATCAGCGAAACCCCGACGCACCGAAGGATTACCGGCTCAAACCACCGGTCGGCCCGACCCCACTCGGGTAGCCACGATTAGAGGACTCGACGTTTACGAAAGCCCTGCAGCGCAGGCCAACCAGGAAGGCCTCCAAGACCACGCCCGACGACGCGGACCTGCAAGGCGGTGGGAACTCGGAAAGGAACGTAAAAACAGTCTCGTCACCCGATTGATCTTCGAGCGCTGGCCCGAACAGCGCGGCTAAGAATGACAGCCGGACCAGCCGCGAGCACAGCGCCACGAGACCACCCCTCGGAAAGAACTCCCAACGATGGTACCCAAAAGACCCCTCGCCGAAAACCGGGCGTCAGGTACGTTTGCGACTAATGTTTGGGCCTCTGCCTGACGGCCCTACGAGGTGCGCCACGTCCCTCTCGACCGAGGAGTCTCCTATCTTTTCCGGACGGTGGAACGTGCGAACCCGAAGACAGGAATCGGCATGGCTTGAAGCGGCGTTTCCCGATACGAACCTACACAACAGTAAGAGTACGCATCGGCTTACTCAGAGGGCCCAGACATTCCGACGGATTAAAAGGCCACGCCTTACCCGATGTCTGGGAGGGATGCAGGGGTGGAGGACTGCATTCAGCGACGCCTATCCTCAACAGCGGTACGCACCAAGAAACCAAACCAAGATACAAGAAAGAGACGGGCTACTTAGATAGAAGAAGAGATCGTTCTCTCGGCTTCGGGACGAAGCTGGAGAAGGGGGGAATAGTGTTACACCTCGGTCAGAACACGGGAAAAGATACTTAGCTAGCTACATAGTCAGGACACGTAAGACTTTACCTAAAAAGCCACTCGAAGAGGAAAGTCGAGGCAGTCGGCTTCAGAGAGTCTAGGCGTGAGATGGCCCGGAGTTAGAGCCTTACGGCCGTAACGGCCTTGAGGGATTTAGTTCCGGTCGGGCTGCAAACGCAACTATGCGGAGAGATAGAAGGGCCTGGCCATCGAGCCAGATAACCTCTCGTCTTCTGATAGGCCGGTAATCCCTCATTGAGGGAAATACGCGGTGCGGGGACCAGTCGGCTTATCGTTAGACCGACCAGGACCAATGAAGTTGTAAGAACCGAGCCCGTGGGGAGCGGGGTCCTGACTGGCGGACCAAACTCAGAGAAAACGGATAGGAAGTCGCTGGTTCTCTAGAGGAACCACGTGATGCCGCAAGAAGCTATATAGCCAGACAGAATCCGCCCCGTCGAAAGAAAGAGAGGACAGTACCGAACGCACACTCAACGAAAGAACCCCACAAACAAGATCTAAGATTATTCCGTTGTAAATTATCGAAAGTAGCCTGATCACCCTTCGATTCTACCTACACTCCGGTTACTAGACAACCCCAGTGTCACAACTTAGAAAAGAAAGAATTAGCACTCGGGACGAGGCTAAGGGTGAGGGGAGGTAGTGTTACACCTGAACAAATTATCACAAGTACGTAGCTAGAAGATTCTGTGGCTAAAAAAGACAAAGGAGGCTCAGGCCATGGCTGGGGAATCAGAGAGTCTAGGCGGGAGATAAGGAAACAGAGTCTAGCCCTTGGTCGAGACACCGGCCGCAGGAGTAGGAACTCCGAGAATGAGGGGAACAATTTGTATAAACGAGTAGCTGCCTTTTTCATGCAGTTCCGGAAGTGGCCACACTACCTCAGGGAGAGGAAGCCACATCACCTCAGGGTGAACGGAAGCTCTGGACCGGAGACCCCGCTCGGCTGCATGGCCCTTATGCAGACCACCTCACCTCAGGGTGAGCGGGGAGCTCTTTGGCTGGAGTCCCCGCTCGGCTGGATCATACATGCAGTAATACAAACGGAAACTCATCTCCCTTATCTACAACCCGACCATGACCAATGAATCTGCCCACGTTCCAAAGAGGGGCAACCACCTCGGAGTAATCCAAGTCCAACCCACCCGTACCTTGAGGAGGAGACACACGCTTCCCCCAAAAGAAAGAGTACGGTCCAGATCACGACTTCTCACTCGCGTGCTCGTGGATAAAAGGAAAAAGATTTCTCGCCTCAACGGAAAGAAATCAGGACGAACACCTTCACCAACACTACCGCCGAACCCACACACAAGATCTAAGATTATTCCGCTGTGAATTATCGAAAGTAGCCTGATTACCTTTGCTTCTCTCCACACTCTGGTTACGAATACAACCCCAGTGTCACATATCCTGTGTCATGTCAAGGAGTCTCATGGTTGATCAACACAGAAGGATGTCGACGCGCAGTACTTCTTACTCTCTTTGGCGATACCGGGTACAATCCAAACCAATACTCGATGTTTAACAGCAGTGTGCCGACATGCTGTGATTCCCACCTTGCGGCTTTCCGTGCCTGTCATAACAATAACAACAGCGTACACAGCCTCATTCCTCTTTTACCACCTGACCAGGTGCCAACCCAGTCTACAGCGATCGCATCAGGCTACAACTCGAACTCAAATGACAAAGAGTGACCTGTCCGGCAACGCCAGCACAACATCAACAGATTGCAGCGTCTGCAAGTCCGTCAGGCCCTCCAGGAGCTTCGGCTACAGATATGGGAGGAGCTTGCTGGAGGCAGCCAGTTCATTCCATATACACCGCATAAGTTCCTGCCAGACTCATACATCGAGCGTATAGTGTCAATATCTGGCTCATTTACTACAGTGGAAGATCTTGCAGTAGCTTTAGCCAAGACATCGCAGCCGTCGTCGTTGCTGATTCCCTTCCTTCCATGAGTCCTTGCCACCACCACCAAGGCCTATGCTGATAGCGTCTTACCTGCAAAACCAGTCGGCTGACCTCTTAAGTTGAGAGCTCCCACGCAGCCTCTCCATTCGATACCTGAAGACGCACAGCTTGACTCTCCTCAAACACAGCAGCTACTTCAGGCTAACGAACAGGCCTGTTTGGAACATGAGGGTCGAGAAGATCAGCTGCAGCTACAATGACAGAAACAGCGAGATTATATCCAGACTCGCAGGGCTCAACGATTCGAATCGCAGACGTGTGGAGACGCAGCTTCAATGGCTATCCACAATCCTTATGCTCACCTGTTACCGGGCTCGATCACAGCATCCAATTCAGGTGTTCCGGCCGACATCTACGATCCTTGTTCCATACGACGTGATCTTCGCAGCAGCCTGCCCGCGCTGGGCCGAGGCCATCCTTCCAGAATAGTACAGGCAGACCGACGCGCGATTATATATTTGTACTGGGTATCACGTGGATACAAGGGAGAATAAATTGAATTGGTCAATAGTGAAGAAGTTACAAGATGATTGATTCTTATTCAAGTGACAGAGCCTAATCCAGGGTAAGCCTGCCACTGTAAAAGAACCTGGAACAGACACATCCTTATATACACACGGCTGTCATTTTCCAATACTCTCGGTTTCCACAGAACACACGATTCTAAGCAGTGAAATGTAACCTGACATTTACCTTCTTTGCTGTACCCCATTATAACGGACGTCGACAAGCGCATCAACCGTAGCTACCGGACACCAGACGTTAACGAGTACATCAACCTTAGCTACTGGACACCGGATGTCGACAAGTGCATCAACCGTAGCATCAACCGTAGCTAACGGACACAGGATATCGGCAAGCGTATGAACTGTAGCATTAACCGTAGCTACCGGACACTGGACGTCTATGAGTGCATCAAACGTAGCTACCGGACACCCAATATTGACAAGCACATCAACCATAGCATCAAACGTAGCTCCCGGACACCGGATATCGACAAGCCCATCAACCGTAGCATCAGACGTAGCTACCGGACACCGGATATCGACAAGCCCATCAACCATAGCATCAACCGTAGCTACCGGAAAACGGATATCGATAAGCACATCAACCGTAGCATCAACCGTAGCTACCGAACACCGGATGTCGACAAGCACATCAACCGTAGCATCAACCGTAGCTTCCGGACACCGGATATCGACGAGTTCATCAACCGTAGCCACCGGACACCGGATGTCGATGAGCACATCAACTGTAGCTACTGGACACTGGATGTCGACGAGTGCATCCACCGTAGCATCAACCGTAGCTACCAGACACCGGACGTCGGCGAGCCCATCAAACGTAGCTACTCAACACCAGACGTCGGCGAGCCCATCAACCGTAGCTACCGGAAACCGGATATCAACGAGTGCATCAACCGTAGCATCAACCGTAGTTACCGGACACCGGACGTCGACGAGTGTATCAACCGTAGTATCAACCGTAGCTACAGGACACCGGACGTCGGCGAGCCCATCAAACGTAGCTACCGGACACGGGACGTCGGCGAGCCCATCAACCGTAGCTACCGGACACCACATAATGACGAGTGCATCAACCGTAGCATCAACCGTAGCTACCGGACACCGGACGTCGGCAAGCACTTCAACCGTAGCTACCGGATACCGGACGTTGGCGACCGTATGAACTGTAGCTACAAGATGCCGAACGTCGACGAGTGTATCAACCGTAGCATCAATTGTAGCTACCGGACACCAGATGTCGACGAGAGTATCAGCAGTGGCAACCGGACACCGGAAGTGGACGAGAATTCAGCCATCGCTGCACTTGAACGATAGCGCTTGCCATTCCCACTGGATACTGGATGGCGATAAGAACGCCTACCGTAGCTGTACGGGAGCTTGCCATAGCTACTGGACGCTGGATATCGTTAAGAGCGCTCGCCGTCTTCAGTGATTGAGTGATATAACAAGCTACTTTGTCACACAACTAACTTCAACCCCCCATCAAACTAGAGTACCTGCTTCTACCTTCCATCTTTCATTCCTTCACATCCTACACCACACCCCACAAATTTTCAGACCCCCTCACCTTCATCCACATCCTCCGGCCCCTCGTACCGACCCTCTCACTACATCTTCCAAGTACATATATAAATGGGATCTGTCAAGCGCAAGACCAGTTCATCAGGCGCTTCTGCCCAAAAGCCCCATCTGTTGGAACTTCCAGCACTGGCTGCCACTGAGGCGGGCGATGCGAGTCCGGTAGCCGTTCCTTCTGGATCCTCCCACGCCCTCCTTTGGCTGAAGGAGGATGTTGCTGGAGTTCTTCCGAATGCCCAGGTACTCAGCCTGTGGGCCTCTGTCGTACGTTTCCCATTTACCAACTTCCTGTACTGGCATTCATACGAACTAATATTTCCAGACGTCAAAAGAATGGTCTGCCAAGATGAGGTGGCTTTTTGCAACGATGATTTATGTCACTCGAGTGATATCCCCACTGGATATTGACAAGATTCTTTCAGTTGTGCCACCGTCAGCTTCAAATGTCGTCGACGTTGACTCAATGAGAAATGACGTCTGTCGAATACTGTCTGAACTTCAAAGCGATATATGCTACACTCACGAACTTGTAGCCCACGCTTGGATGGAGGGCTCACTCGGATTGTTATTTTTAGCGGATCAACAGCTCTTTCGGTTAGTAGAATTATCCCTCTCCCACAAGATGAAATGAGTTATAGAGCTATACTGATTCACAAACTGATGATGCAGGACTAGGTCTAGTGGCACTGGCGAACGCCTTCCAAGGTTACATACGATCACATCTTGAAAGACTTAAATCTTCAGCCTGAGGAGGTTGCTGGCTTGTGGGCTAGTGTCCAAGAATTTGTCCATCCCGACCACTGGAATCCAAGTCGGTGGAAGCTGGGCGGTTGGATTGGACGCTCAGTACATGATGCTATGAGAGACTGCAGCATCAATCTGATTTGCAAGTTCCTAACACAACTCACTGTTGGACCTATTGCACAGTGAAACATCAGTGGAACTCACCGTATGAAGTTTCTCTCGGATCTATCAGACCACGAAGCCACCCCGGTCTATCCCGTAGCTTCTCCCAGCATGTCCTCTGCAGTCAATCGCAAGCGTTGGGAGATCCACCCGCTTCACTACTCCTTGGGATACTGTTCTGCCGCCTTGGTTGCACTGATCCGTCGGCTGAGAGGACTCAATTCTCCAGACCATGCAGCCTGCCTAGGAGTGTTTCTCACTCCTTCCAAACTGCAGCACCATTGTAACCAGACCACAAATTCCACAGTCGATCCCACCAATAACGCATCTCAAGATGACCCCCATCCAGCTGATAATAGAGTCAATCACGAAAAGAAGATACACGACAATGATATTAAAGATGAAGACCCCTTTGAGGCAGTTTCCAATGTTACTAGAGCGTTCTTACAACTGGATGGAGATGACCAGAATGACAAGTTGTACGATAGTGATGGTGACAACTTGCATGTCTTTGGCAATAGCGACACCCAGAACCCGTTTAGTAACGAAGGCAAGGGCCCCAGCGACGTTACTGGATCCTCTGTTCAGACGGTATATGACGAAGACCCTGAGGACGATGGGATCTCAGTATACCGGGACCCACAGACCGGCCGATACTTCACTTCAGAGTACGATCCAAACGAGGACCCTGGAATGAGTATCCAACTTGAGATCCCTGGAGAAGAGATACTTGTGACTCCCGAGATGCTTCAAAGTGCCGAAGCACTTTGCGCCGAGCAGGAAGTAGCCGACACACTTGCCGTCTCAGCTGTTCTCACCTACGGGAGGGCTTGGGCCGAGATCACCCAGCGAGCCATCAGCATTGGCAGACTCAGTCCACTTGCGTTCGCCACACTGGCTCGCCAGTACCTCACCGCTTCAAACCGCCACCTTGATGAACATCTGCTGTACTGGAAGCATCAGCAAGTTCTCATCAACAAGGCTGACCATAACCTTCAAGAGGCCATACTGAAGGTTAAGAGGGACAACAAGCTTCTTGTGGAGATCAAGGGCAAGACCATTGATATGGCTGAAATTCTGGCTGCCAATCAGCAAAAGGAATTGATGGCCTCCAACTTAGCTGAAGTTCATGAGCCGAAGCCCGATCTGTGTCAGCCCACTATCCCTCAGGGTATCTGCAGCAAGCTTGATTTCAAGCGTGGACAGCACCTAATGAGGCATGGTGGTGCAAACGGTGCCAGCAATGGTAGAAGATTCGCAGCAAATCTGCAGGCTGCTTCTGTTGGAACGCACCGCTTTGCTACATCTGTTTCGCGTGGCACTCAGGCTCCCACTTCCCTCTCAGCTATGCACAGTACCAGTCGTGCCTCCTCGGATTCGGTTCCATTCACTGAGTCTCCAACCATTACCAATCACACTCCTACGACCGCTTCGAACAGCACCACCTCATCTCCCACGACTTCCTAGATGGCCACTCCTGTTTTGGCCAATACGGCGGGATGCAATCTGCGTGAGTCCATGGGCTTGTAGTATTACAGCTGAGTGCTACTGTTGATAGCCTGTTCACTAGTTTAGTCTTGTTGAATAAGGTTTCTTTGTCCTTGCGGTGTTCTATTCCGATGGTTTTGGTAGGTTCTTTATTCCCATGTGAAATGTGATTTTACTGGTTTTTCTGGAGTACTTCTTTAGGCCTATTGCCATTTCTATAGTTGTTGCTGTCACTATATGAAGGTCCCCAATTTTGTAGTGAATAAAAAATTCTAATTTAGGAGGGAATTTGGTGCGTTGACAACACCCCCCCTTTCGAGAGCCAGTTCTTCCAGACGTTAGTGCCAAAGGCATAAATTAAATAGACTGCCAAGGCGCTAACGTCTGGTGCGAGACAAGGTTGGCTACTAAATGTACATGCATGAACGAAAATAAAACCTAGCCGCCAAGACTACAACCACGCCACCTGGCAATAATCGTCGGCATCACCGAGTCATCACGCTAACGTCAAGGCCAACCATCCACGTGAGAAACATCGCGGGTGTCACCAAGCCACCATGTCAACGGAAGCGCCACCGATACGTAGAGCGAAACATCTTCTGCCATCATGACAACACCGACGACCGAGCCATCGGGAGAACCATCGAGGGCATCACCGTGCCATCACTCCAATGTAAACGCTACTCAGCTACCGATGAGAACATTGGCTGCATCACCGAGCATCCAAACAACGCCTTTAACACCAAGACATCGAGAGCGTCATCGGCTGCATCGCCGAGCCACCATGTCAACCCGGAATCCTCATCAACATCGAACTCGTCACGTTGTATTGTACAGCTTCCCTCTGTCACTGCCCCTCTGACACTGCCCTTCTGACAGCTGCGCTAACAATGTCTCTTAGAGGGGCGGAGTGAGTAGGAAGTTGTACAATACGGAGCAGCGAGTACGATGTCGATGAGGATTCTGGCGGCAAGGTCGATTGCGAGTAAGAAGCGGCGAGATGATCGGCGAGATCCGTCACATTGTTAGCGCAGCTCTCAGTGGGGCAGTGACAGCTCTCGCAAGTGCTTCCTCCTACCAGGTTTTGCACTGCACAGGTTTTAATGAGGTCGACGAGGGTCAATTGTCTGGTTTTGCATTTGATCATCGCAGGAGATATCAACGAGAAGTGGGGGTGTGTTGGAAATGCTTTTCGCTGCTGCGTACGGAATGGATGGAAAGGCCGAAATACATGACGAGGCCGGAATGGACGACGAGGCCGGAAGGAATGACGACGCCGGAATGGACGACGAGGCCGGAAGGAATGACGACGCCGGAATGGACGACGAGGCCGGAAGGAATGACGACGCCGGAATGGACGACGAGGCCGGAAGGAATGACGACGCCGGAATGGACGACGAGGCCGGAAGGAATGACAAGGCCGGGATGGATGGCGAGGCCGGAAGGAATGACGAGGCTGGAATGGACGACGAGGCTGGAAGGCATGACGAGGCCGGAAGGAATGACGAGGCCGGAATGGACGACGAGGCCGGAAGGAATGACGAGGCCGGAATGGACGACGAGGCCGGAAGGAATGACGAGGCCGGGATGGACGACGAGGCCGGAAGGAATGACGAGGCCGGAATGGACGACGAGGCCGGAAGGCATGACGAGGCCGGGATGGATGGCGAGGCTGGAAGGAATGACGAGGCAGGAATGGACGACGAGGCCGGTAGTGATGACAACGCTGGAATGTATGACGAGATCGGAATGTCTGCTGAATTATAGGTGAGGCCAACATCGGCATGCCTGTGTATATAATGTCTCTATTCTCCTTGACTCTTGTTCTCTATCTCTTAAACAATCCTCTATTTACTCAATACTGCTCTATCTTGCGCACCACACTCAATTCTCACTCAATATAAGATCCGATTGGAATCTGAAGTTCTTTTAAGTAAGACGCGACGAGTAGATCCGCGAGCTTGGTCACATTGTTAGCGCAGCTCTCGGGGGGCAGGGGCTGTGGGAAGTTGTACAATACGACGCGACGAGTACGATGTCGATGAGGATGACGCCGTCAAGGACGATTGCGAGTAAAACGCAGCAGGTATATTACCCTTCGGTGTAATTAGCCATACAGCTCTGTACTAACATGTATCGAAGCGACCGCCATCAGTTAGGAATGCCCGATGTAGGAAGAACCAGGGGGCGGATTCCGCCAACAAGTACGTCGGTTCGATTCACCGGTATGTTACCCCCTTAATACAACATCACCCCAGTATTGACAGGTATTGGGACCAAGCTGCAGGCGGCCTCCTCGCAAGTGGGCGAATGCAACGATGTGACGCTGTACATTCTTCCGCCTGCCTAAAGCGTCCGTCAAGAGCGGCTTTGTACTCGGATCCGGCAACAATATATTCGTCACATGTGGGAAAAGAGCCGCGTACCGGGAATGGACTTGGAACCGTCAAGTTTCCTGACGGTCCCTGATCCGCCGGCGGGGATGTTTCTGCTCCTCGAGGCAGAGATATACCAGTACTACGGCAGTTCACGTATGGCCTACAGCTGCCTGCAACAGTCTCTCCGCCAGAATATAGGCATATGGGCAGTTTCAGCCCTGTGGATGAATCGCTACACGTCGGTAGCAGTACCAACCCACTACGGCCCGACCCGACGGATAGCCAAACGTTGGCCAACAAATAGATGCGGACCCCAATGCCAGTTTTCCCAAATGACAAGTACGTGCTTTGGCCGGGATTAAATATTCATTTCGTACCTACGAAGCTCTGCCATTGGATTGCACTCAACGATGCAAGTATCAAACGTGGATATTCCAAGGCTCTTCCAAAGAACAAAGTGATGGCGATTGTGCAAATCGACTTGCACGAGGGTATTCAGTAAGCAGCATTAAAAAATCCGATATCTAGAGCACTCATCGAAGTATCGAGTTGCGGAGCGATCTCCTCTGCGCATATATTCGGACAAACGCCACCGAGACATCGAGAGAATCATCTGCTGCATCTGCAAGCCGCCATGCCAACGGCAATGCCTCCACGGTATCGGGAGAATCATCGGATAGATATCACACAACCACCATGTCAACGCCAACGCCACCGAGACATCGGGCAGAACATCGCCCGCCCACCGAGCCATCACGACAATTCTAACGACCGAAGTACCGAGTGATACATCGGCGGCATCACCCGGCCGTCACGGCAACGCTAATGAGAGCGAACTATTAAGAACTAGATTGGTGGCTACACCGAACCCTGATGGCATCGCCTGTGTCAGAATAATGGGCGTCCGGAGATGACGGACCGGAGGTGGCGTCCGGACATGACTGAGTCCCCGAGCACCGTCTCGGGGGGCAGTCTTCCGTCCTTTGTCCTGACGGACCTCCTGTAAATAGAGAGATCTTGTGCCCGCATAATACTGTAATAGAATCTTGACGTTTTATTGATCCAAATATTCCAACAGGTTATGAGCCCGGATTGAACGCTCTGCCAATCCGCTACCCATCGATAATCGCTCCCGCCGTACCTGCCACTTTGCGCCTCGCTCCTGCATCTCATCCCTGCACTCTCGCTTTTTAAGCCTCAACAAACATCGCGTCAACATCATGACCGACTTCACCACGTACACCTGCAAGCATGGCTCGACACCCATCCTCAGCGCGAGAAACTACCACTCACGGAAGAACAACATTACGAACCTCCTCGCAATGGGCGACTCCCTTGAAATTGTCCTCGGTACGGAGCTCGCACCTGCTGGCAACGCAAAAGCACAGGCTTGAGACTTCCGCAAGCAGTCGCAACGTGCCTTCGGAATGATCTGGTCATCAACTGAACCCAGCATTCGAACGTTTCTCAATCGCCTCGGACATTGCGATCCGCATGCAGCCTGGGAAGCCCTCTGTGAAAGATACGATGTTGCCACATCCCAATCTGCACGCGTCGCTACCCTTGCCCGCCTTCACTCCGCTGTGATGAAGCCGGGAATGTCTGTATCGGACTACATCTCCTCACTTTCGGATATCAGTCAGGAGCTGGAAGGGACTCCAGATGAAGTCACGGAGTGATACCTGATTATGCGCATCTTCCCGACCCTTCCCGAGCAATTCGCCAATATTGTGGACATCCTCAAGAACCGACCAATCGAAGAACAAACACTCAACTCCATCAATACGATTCTGATTGAACACGAAACCGCACGAGCTCTCCGCAACACCACGACTGGCTCCAATCTCAATCTGGCCGGAACCTCCAGCAATGCCCTGTGTCATGAACCTGGCGTGACAGGCTCCTAGGGGCTACAGCAGGCGCTGCCATCACCCTGGCCAGCCTATGGTTCCTCCTCATCTCCGCTGCCGCAGCCGCGACTATTTTCCGCGCCTAGGCGCCTCGATCATATCACTCTGGTAGCGATACCCCTCAAACCCAACCGCCGGCCGGTCCATATCCTTCTCCTTATTTCCCTTTGGTTATGCGTGCGCGTTCTCTCTCCTTACTGTTACGTATGTTGTTTCCCTTTGGTTATGCTTGTGCGTCCTGTCTCCTATTGTCTCTGTTATGTTGCTTGGGCGTCCTTTCTCCTTACCGTTATGTATGTTGTTTCCCTTTGGTTATACTTGCGAGTCCTTTCTCCTGTCCTCACGAGTAGAGTGTTGGCCGCGCGGCGACCGAGTGCGATCATGTGTTTCGTTGGGCGCAACGATAGTGTCATGATGTTGAAAGAAGGAACTGTGTCAGTCTTGCGGGCAGGCTGTGATTCCACAGAGGGAAGGGAAAAAGTATAAAAGAAGGGCGCGGTAGCAAGTCTGGAGATTCTTTCTCCACGCAATCCCCCACGTTTTCGAAAAGAACTTTCCTCCCCCACCATCGATCTCGCCGAAAACAATCTCAAAACGATCCCTGAGAATTGGCCGACAGCCTCATTAGCTTGAAAGCCGATTATCTTGAGTTTCGTTTCCGACCCTCCCTCGACCCCCCTCTGTGGTGCCCTTGGGCCTGCGTTTTATCAAAATACTCTATTATTTTAAGATTTTGCGACAAAGAAGACAATTCTAATAAATACCAACCACCACGGTCTCACGAAACAAAATCATGTCTTCTTCCTCCCACCGCGGACAGGGCCCCCTGGATGCCTTTGTCCGGCCGGGTGCGGCTGCAATCGCTGAGCACCCCCAACTTCTCCCTACTCGCTCCCGCTCACCTTTGAAACGCGCTCGCGAAGCGCGTGAACCTCTCTCAGATAGCGACGAAGATGACGACAACACAGAACGAATGGACTTTCAGCATGCCGAAAACATCACGGCCACCCAGGCAGTTGGTGACGAGATCCCGGCATATGTTGCGCCACATCTACCCCCTCCCGTGAGCACGGAACACGCAGCTCTCCGCTCAGATTTCGAGATCATCACTCAAGTGGCTACAGAACGCCTGTACATCAGAATCACCGAGGACATTGTGAAATCATTCAAGAAATCAGCCGATGATGCTGCTATCGCCTTCAAGAAGACCACCGACCAGCTGCACAGCCAGATCAGCTCCCTGGGTTCCCGTGTCACCCAGTTGCAACAACAGCTACTTGCATACCAGAAGCCCGTCCAGCCCCCGACGAAAGCGCCAACGGCAGCCCCAGCCAAGAAGGTTCTGAAACTCCAACTGACAAAGAAAACTTCCAGTGAAGGTGCGGCCGGAACTGCTGCTGCTGGAGTTGCAGATACCATTCCTCAATTACCGACAAATACTCCGCAAAACCCCTCCGCCATTACTCGCGGTTGGGAAACCGTTCCTCCAAAGCCAAAGACAAAAGCCTCGATGCCGAAACTCATCCCAACAGAGTACCCACAAGCCGAACGGGAGGTGACATGTGTTACACCCTAGTACAACGGGCTAACAGCTCAACGAGAATGAAAGAGATATTTGGCGCGGAACGTTGACGGTCTCTCGAGTGAAACTCTTCAAACGTCGACGGTCTCGCGAATGCCACTCCGCGACGGCGACGGTCTCTCGAATGACACACTCCTCAACGCCGACAGCGCCGACAGCGCCGGACGTTGACAGCGCCGACTGCGCAGACGTCAACGGCGCCGGCAGCGTCAGACAAGTGACAGCCTGACACCTACTCCAAGGAGTTGGGAAAACAAAAGGAGCGCGAGAGTCTAGGCGGGAGGCAAGAGTGGAAGTAGGACCTCGGCGGCTAAAGTGGTCTGCCGGGGACTACTCCGCGGCAGCAAAGCGGAACCCGTGTGACCCATAGAAGCTATGGGAACGACGAGGTTTGCAGCAGCTGCCGTATCTTGTCGTTGGTACCGGTCAGGACGAGTACGCTCTGGGCCTAGGCCCACGTTCACCTTGGCGTCGGCTGGTGCATACATGAGTGAATTCCTGAGGACGAAGAAGTACGGAATCGGCATGCGCTTGCGCGGCGCTGAAGGACAAAGGATACTGAATCGGCATGCGCTTGCGCGGCTCTGAGGACAAAGGACACGGGATTGGCATGCTCGCAGCGCTGAGGAAAAAGAGAAGGAATTGGCATGCGCGCAGCGCTGAGGAGAAAGATCAAGAATGGGATGTGTGGCGCGCCGAGAACAAAGAGTGGGATCCATATGCGCTTACGCGTCTCTCCATTCCTGAAGACAAGGTCAAAGGATAGAGCACAGCGGCAGCGCACGAGGATTCCGCTCTTATAGACCTCCGGCGCGCCGCGCAAAGGAGGGGGACGACAGAGAGAGAACCTGTAACGACACCCCTTAGACTATTCCGTTGTGAATTATCGAAAACCTGACTACGATATATCGATTCTACCGTGACTCCGGTGACGCGTTAACACACCAGTCTCACACTATTCTAAGGCAAAGAAGTCACCTTTTCGACACTGCACTTATTCGAAGCAAACATGTCGGCAAGCGGAGCCGCATCCTCAACCGTCAACCTACCGTATTATCTCACTTATAAGGTACACCCTATAAATGCCACTATTATAGGTACTAGCGCCGCTAGCGCACGCTAGCGCGCTTAAGGACTAGCGCAATATCAAATCGCGCTTGTGCAAAAGGACC
>Ga0307516_10005852_pt1 | contig 14569 bp, 17 predicted proteins | sample 19_EM_MG_FD_203310 | JGI IMG/M metagenome (GOLD analysis project Ga0307516, IMG submission 203310) | Populus trichocarpa ectomycorrhiza microbial communities from riparian zone in the Pacific Northwest, United States - 19_EM | ecosystem: Host-associated > Plants > Roots > Unclassified | place... | reverse complement strand
CCCGTATTCAAACCCATTGATGGTCAATCCACCCTTCCGATCTCCTTCACGGAGGCCGGTTTGTCTTCTACCACCACCCAGGTATTTACTCCAGGACTCCCTGGCCCCTTCGCTCCCCAAGAACTGGACCTATTTGCTGGTCCACTTTCTGAAACCGCCCCTACCCCTCCCCATTCCGCGGGGGGCAAACTTTTCACCTCTTTCGAATTCAAACCCCTGCCAGATCACACGGTCGACCAGTTCATGAATGGGGAAGGTTGCTCTCCGTCGGCTTGCTCCGTTGACTCCCGTGTATCACATACATCGCAGCCAGGAATCGCCCAACTTTCCCCATTGCCCTCGACCTCCGGTTCCCCTCGTGCATGCTCACGCGGATCGGGCAATCGCACCCACAGCTCAGGTAGAAAGCCATTCCCTTCAACAAATGGTACCACTTCGTCCCAGGGGATGCATCAAGTCTCTGGAATGCAAGAGGAGAGTAAAACACGTGATGTTTCAGATGGCCCCAGTTCGGACCTGGAAACCGTCGAGTTGAACGCGACAAACGACTTCCCCACAACGGGGTACTTCCCCAGGGTCGACGAGAGTGGGCATCATGTAGCGATCGGCGCAGAGAGCGATTCCCATAGACTTGAAGACGAGGTGCGCATTTCATAACACTCCCCTCGCACCTCTCGCCCAATTCACCTTTCCAGTCCATCCGGACCCCTGGGGCAATACAAGGTTTTGGTGTAATGGTCGTCGTTGCCGAAGACGCCTGTGCTGGAACCCTTGCGGTCCGACTAGTTTCAGAAGTATCATCCCTCAGTTGATTCCAGCGCGTTCGCATATGCTCATCGCCACACAGAACTCGGCGGCCATCCTAGGACTTAATCCACGGTACCTTTTCGGTCTCGAGTGCTTTACGGATGTCCTACCAGATTCCCAGGCAGACTTGCTATGGGACAGCGTTCAGTTTGTCAACAACAGCTGGCCGTCGGAGGAGGAAGGTGACTACAGTCCTCACATAGTCGCAATTACTGGGTGGGGTCAACCTGGCTCTGACGATACCAGCGACGACAGCGAACGACGGAAAAGATGGAAGGCGTGGTGTGCTATTCATCGTCCAAGGGTTCCAGAGCATCCTGATCAACTTCCTCTCCTCATACTCGAGTTCGAACTGGAAAACGATGACGTAAATCCTCTTTGCCCCCCTGAGCCAGAGAACTCTCCGCTCGGATCTCCGGCTGGTGGACATACCGAGCCTCGAGCCAAGACCACGGGGGTTTTGCTTGACCAATCTTCGCGGGTGGACGGTGACGCGACAGCGCGGCCCGCCGGGAGCGCCAGCATTCTTCCTGACATCCACGGCCTCGACGGCGACCATGAGTGGCGGCCCAGCCCACAAGATGTACTGGAGAGTACAACGAGTCGATCCAAACCTCTTACAGCACTGCAGAGGCTCCGCAAGCTCAAAACATCGCATAGTGCTCGGGGTACTATTGATAACGATGGGAGCCCCAGCCCAGTCAGAAGGAAGGAAAGGGTTAGGCGGAATTATTCTTCAGGCAGCGTTGGCATGATGGATGTGTTTGCGTTGATGTCACAGGTCAACGAGCAATTCGGGAATGCTCCGGACCTCACGACCCTCTTGAATGTGGTTGTTGGGATTGTCAAAGAGCTGACTCGGTTCCACAGAGTGCTCGTCTATCAGTTCGATGAGGCTTGGAATAGGTCTGTTGTTGCTGAGTTGGTAGATCGGAGCAAGACATGCGGCCTCTTCAGGGGTCTCCATTTCCCAGCGTCAGATATTTCCCCACAGGCCGGTGTTTCAGATCCCATGCTCGTAGACTAGGCTGACCGGTATTGCATATCAGGTTCGCGAATTGTATGCACTAAGTAAGTCTGTCCCTCGACCACCACCGGCCTGCCCTGACTCTCCACCAGACAAAGTGCGATTGCTGTACGATAGGGATCAACAGACCGCACGCCTTGTTGCGAAGAGTGAGAAAGACCTAGAATCACCGCTGGTCTGCCCGTTGCTGTTAGCTTGTGGTTTCCGTTTCTAATTGGTCTGGTGTATAGGATATGACCCACTGTTTTTTGCGGGCGATGAATCCTGTTCATTTAAAATGTCAGACACCTCGGTGGTTGGTCTTCTCTTATTCTCATCAGCTTCGTTAGATCTGGGGGATATGGGCGCCCGCGCGTCGATGTCTATGGTGAGCACAGCCAGTGTACCGGTGGGGGACCACTCGCTTACCTTCCGATAGTCAATCACCGCCTTTGGCCAGCTATGGGGTTTGGTTGCCTGTCACTCCTACGGCCATCATGGCATGCGGGTGTGTTTCCCCATCCGCCAGTTGTTGTGTGTCGTCAGTCAGTCGATATCGAAGAATATCGAACGATTAAGCTACGCCCAGCGATTGCACACCCGCAAATTTGCACGTGAAAATTCTCCTATTTCCCATCGAGAACCACTGACGCCCTGCTGGATAGGTCAACGCCGTGCCCTCGGATCAGCATCCCTCTGGATATATCATATCGAATGCGGACGACCTACTCGAACTGTTCGACACTGACTATGGCGTTTTGGTCGTTGGAGAAGGTGCTAAGATCTTGGGACCCAACGAACACGGCCAGGAAATCTTGATTGTGGCAGAATATTTACGACTCAAGCGTTTCACGTACGTGTACCCACCCTACCCCCTGTTTTGTTTAATTACTGGCCGACGGTGTTTTCAGAACGTTACAGGTATCCCAGGAGGTAATGGCCGACTTCCCAGATCTTCAACCATCATCTGGATTGGGAGTGATCGCCGGTTTATTGTTGATACCGTTGTCTGGGGAGGGACGTGACTTCATCGTCTTCCTGAGGAAGGGTCAACAAAAGAAAGTTCGATGGGCTGGCAAACCGTTCGGGGGTGAGGTGGAATCTACTGCCGCGTCGGAACCACAGAGGTCCTTCAAAGTGTGGTCAGAGACGACGACTGGCAAGTGTAGGCGTTGGACGGATGAGCAACTGGAGACTGCCGGGGTTTTGGCCCTAGTGTACGGAAAGGTATGAGGGAAGGCTCGTATTCATGCAATTTCGGAACGCTGAATATCGTCCCAGTTCATTGAAGTTTGGAGACAAAAGGGATCCGCTTCGCAGACCACCAAACTCACTAACATCCTGCTGTCAAATGCGAGTCACGAAGGTAGGTGAGATGGTGCCCCAAAGCCGGACAGTTTCTCACTATCCGTTGCAGTGAGAACCCCATTGAACCACATTATCAAGTTTGTGACCTGTTTGACCAATCTACGTTATATTGATCCCCGCTCAGCTACTTGGAACTGGCCCTCAACGGACAATTGGACCGAGAGACGAGAGAGAACCTCAACCAATCTCATGCCGCATCCAAGGTACGTGTCTACACCCGAACCACCACCGCATTGGCTCAGTCGTAGGCCAGAGCCTGCTCTTCACGATCAATGATTTGCTGGACCTCACGAAATTGGAGAGTGGTCGAGATACGTCATTCAACGAACCGTTCGACCTGCACCACGCGATCGAGGAAGCGACCCAGATATACCGTAACGAGGCGCGCCGACGAAACCTACAGTTTGTGCTCGAGGTTTCAGGGCCGCGTGTGATGGTTGGAGACTCTCGCAAGATTCGCACCGTAGTTGCTAATCTGACCGCAAACGCCTGTGAGCCACCAAACCTTGCCTTCCTTCAGTCTCACCAGTTTTAACCCCCCACACCAAAGTGAAATACTCCACTCACGGAAAAATCACCGTCGAGTGTAAAGCCTTCGAGGCGCCCGAAGGTCTGCGGCGGGGGGGCACCGTCGCGGTGGAAATTGTCGTTACGGACACTGGTCGCGGCATTCCACCTGAGAAACTCGAAAGCATCTTCCGAGAGTTCGAGCAAGTGGAGTCGGCAGCTCCCCGAACCGCCATCCCGGCTCTGGGTCTTGGATTAGCCGTCGTGGCCAGGATTGTGGAGCAGCTAGGCGGGCAGCTTCGTGTCGACTCTAAAGTCAACAAGGGGAGTCGCTTCTCGTTCCTAGCTCCCTTCGTCCTCGCCGGGGAGATGGGTTCTGGATCATGCAGCGCGTCCTCAAACATCGGTTGCGGCTCGCGGAAGAGTAGTGGCGGAAACGATATCCACGGTTTGGTGGAGGCCCTGGTATCCAACCATACACCGCCCCCAAACTGCCCGCTCAGCAACTTACCTTCTCGAGTGTCGCACGTCGACACAGCCGGTTCCCTTGAAATCCCGGACCCAAACAGGCCATTGCGTGCCGTCAAGGTTGACCCAATTGTCGCCACACTGGGGCATCCTTACAGAGAGGGACCTACCATCGTTACCGCAAAGGGGGACCAAGAAGAGGGCGCGATTTCCATTCTGCCCCGGAGAAGTGAGAACGCGAGTGATACGAAACCAGCCCGGTTGAGAGTTCTTATCGTCGAGGTTAGCCTGAGCGTCCTCATTCGTGCCCCTCGCCTAACCTGTGTGCAGGATAATGCGATCAACTCTAAAATACTAGGAAAGAGAATGTTGGTGGACGGTCACACAGTTGCCTACGCTGCTAACGGCCAAGAATGCGTCGATACAATTTGCTTAGACCATGAGTTCGATTGTATACTCATGGATATCCAGTATGTCGATCCACCTTCCAAGCGTGACCGAGCTCACCGAGGGCCCACAGGATGCCCTTGCTTAACGGATACGAAGCCACTGAACGTATCAGGGGACTGGAAAAGGATTTCGAGCCGCCCCGTAGACTCTCACATCGACTCAATGGCCGGATACCCATATTTGCCGTTTCTGCTTCTCTACTCGAAGAGAAACGCCAAGAGATCGACAACTCTGGTATCGACGGGTGGATCCTGAAACCGATAGACTTCCAACGACTTCGGTCGGTCTTGAGAGGGATTACGGACCCCACCCAAAGGCTAAAGGATCTCTATCGTGAAGACCGAAGTTGGGAACTAGGCGGTTGGCTGCGACAGGGAAAGGCCCCGCCAGAAGCTCCCGCCTCCGAATAATGGCGCGCCATTCACCACCCACAATATCCTTCACGCACATAGTCGTACTTTCTCCCCAGGTTTTGGAACACCACCACACTTTTTGATGTCAATTCCTCACGCTGTTCGAAATTTGTTTGCAACGTTATCACAATTGTACATACATGTATCAACGTACGAGAATATCACGGTACATCGTGGCGGTCAACGTTCACATTGCCGAGTATTTCGGGTTCGCAGGAACATATGCTCGCCGATAAGAGCGACGGACGTAGTAGCAAGTCACTAGGGTCACTCTGCTAGGCTCGAGATCATACTGTAGTATACAGGGTTCTCGTCGGAGTCGGAGGGAGTCCCCATTGCTCCATCATCAAGAGGATAAAGAGACTGCTCCTCGGCCCCGTCCCAGTCCACATTACGCACCACTTCTCTTAACCCCTCTACCCAAGCAGAATCACGCCCCACGCAACCGGCGACCCGTATTTTCTCGAGGGGAAGCCCGCAGTTCTTCCTCGACCGGCAACAACTGAGGATCGTTTCTTTCAGGCTAGGCCCGGAAAAGAATACGTCCAAGATGACGATGTCTCGGAGAAAGGGTAACAACGGTGTCGCTTTGTCCAAGTCCATCGGATGTTCGATAATCTCCGGGCTGATGGATTCGAAGAGGCTGGCCTCAGTGCCCCTGAGCCAAACCGTCAGCTTAGCGAGCCTCGGAATCATCTCGAGGATACCTTCGAGATAGGATCTCGTTCGGAAAATCCTCAACTCGAGCTCGAGATGAAGAAGGTCTCGCAGAATCCCAGTTTCGCCCAACTTGAGTAGGTCCTTGCCCAGAGAGTCCGCCAGTGTCTTCGGAGATTTCAGGATGAGGAGGGGTGCTTGTCGCGGGAGCGGCGGGTCGTTCACGGCGTGTCTACGGTAGTGTAGTATGCGGTCGACGTGATCCGACTCCTGCATCACTAAGTGTCGTATCTTTCCGGGAGAAATTGTGGAACTCAATGTCGCAAAGAGACCTCCAAATGCGTGGATTGTGTCCTCCGGTTGCGCGTGAAGCGCGCCAAATTTGATTTCGTTCAAGTTTGCCGAAAGTTTCAGACATTCCAAAAACCGATGGAACTGGTTGACTTTCCAAAGAGTGGAGATTTCGATGGTCCGTAGGTCTGGTAATGAAATGGTTTCTTGTTCATCATTGAATCCCAGTAGGCACTCGATTCGCGTGTACCTGATGGACACGTGCTGCAGAAGTGGGTTGAGTCGAAGAGCGGGGAGAAGCTCAGGGGATTTGGAGGGGAGTGGATTATATGAACCGAGGGAGAGGTGGGTAAGGTTCCGCGCACCGCCCAACTCATATCCAGAGGGAAAGATTTGCAACCTCTTGACGGAAGGCCCGACAAGATGCTTGATAATTCCGGAGTAGATCGCCATCCCGAACCCGTTTATGACGGAGAGGGAAACGAGGCGGGAAGGGGGCGGGATATCAGGAGGGTAGATGGCGTTTAAAATGAGGTCGTCCCCATCGAAGGTGAACTCGCGAATCCTGTCGGTGAAAGCCGCATCCCGAAAAATGGCGTGGAACGCTAGTGTTTCGAGCGAACTAAACTCGTCAAGGACGTCGAGCATCTCTATGGACAGGTCTAACCGCTTGGAAAGCCGGACGAACATCGGCCAAAGATCGACGTCGTTTCCCAGCTTGCACCAGAGGTGAGGCGTAGCTTGCGCAACGTTGTACCAGCGCCGACAAACAAAGAGGAAGTTGAAGACACGGCAGTATTGTCCGTGTTGAATACGGTGTGGCGAGACGTTATGCTGAAAGATCCTCCCCAGGATCTCCGGTGGAACGCGTGAGAGGGAGCGGAGCACCACGGGCGGATTGTCGTCATTTCCGGACTCTCTGTGAGTGGGGTCAGCACGGAGTTGCAGGTACTAACGGAAAGTTATCGCTAACTTTGGGAGACCCATCATACACAGAGAATGAAAGATGGGTGTGATCGTATCGATCAGGTCGCAGTGGGCTTGAAGCTTGAAGATCGACAAATGATCGTCTGGACTGCGAAGAGGGAAGTATACCTTGATCGCACATTCGCTCCCAGTCTTCAAGGAAACCACGCTAACCAAGGACGGGTACCATAAAGTTGCAATACCTGGCTGGCGTGGAACTCATATAAAACAAGCGCACCAAGTCTTGGCCCGGTTGGTACGGGAACCCCGAAAGGGGCCCATCGCAATCAAAGGCTCTTCCGTGCTCAAGTCTGCGGTTCACCGCCTCCCCCACTGGGCTTATCAGAACAAGATGGTGCAGGCCATTAACCGGGTTACCGCCCTTGCAGATGTGAGGTAGGGAATGTGTATGCAATGAAGGAATTGACAAAAAATCGTTGACGAGAACTTCTAGTTACACAGCAGTGATGCCGGCTGCCTTCAATTTGGCGACCAGCTCATCGACGGATTCGACCTTGGACGCGTAGTTGAGCTGGGGAGTGAATTTTCGGTAGAAGTGGGACTAACCTTCGTCCCTCCGACCCGTTTCGGCGGTTCAGTAACTTTGAGGGTCTCCAAAATTGGAGTCACATCTACGCCAAGGTCGGAGGGTTGGAATTTCTCGATCTGTTTCTTTTTTGCCTTCATAATGTTGGGTAATGAGGCATACCGGGGTTCTGCGGCAATGTTAGTATTAATATAGCTGCGTGAGATGAGGTGGAACTGGCCGTTCAGACGTAAATCAGTTGTCACAACAAGCGGAAGCTTGCACCTGACCTCCTGAAGTCCGCCGTCGATTTCACGTGTTACGAGTGCCACCTGGTTGGCTTCGTCGACCTCGACCTTGCTGGCGAAGGTTGCCTGGGACCAACCGAGGAGGCCGGCCAACATCTGACCTGTCTGGCCTGCATCGTCGTCAATTGCCTGCTTCCCCATGATGACCAGGTCGACGGGCTCCTTCTGCTTCTCAATGGCAGCCTTGATGAGCTTAGCAATGCTGAGTGGCTCCGGGGATGGCGCGGTGTCCGGTAGTTCAACATGAATACCGGAGTCGGCACCCATAGCCAATGCTGTACGGAGCGTTTCGGTCGCCTTGGGGGGTCCGACGGTCAAAACTTTGATCGATTTGACAGCGTCCTTCAACTTCTCTCGAAGCCGGACGGCTTCCTCAACCGCTACACGCATTTCGGGTGAGCCCGAGGAAATCTGATAACCACAGGTTACGAACCAATTTCGTCAAAGGGGTTCTATAAGAAAAAGTGAGACGTGAGGTGCGGCGTGGACGTGGGCATTGCTCACCATGGAATGCTTGACGCCGAGTTCAATGCCCGTCTGGTCCGGGTTGACGCGGACCTTTACCGCATAGTCGACGCACCTAGGATGCGTCAGGGGTAGGGTTAGTCCAGGGTATATGCGCATACCTCTTGACGGGCACCAGCAAGTTAAGGAGCCTCGCAGACGTTGGCCGCATGCTAACTCAAAGTCAAACGGAGAAGTGATCCGGTAACATCCGGAGTTCGGTGATGCCGTCGTCCCAATTTGGCAAGCGCGGCGGAATCATCGAAAACCTCCCCTTCATCCCCCAAGGCCATCCTGATCAAGGTGAGCACCGTTTCACAAAAACTGTAGCCTGGGGTGGGAGAAGTCGCACCGGTGGTGCTGGGTCGGCGGTTGCTGAGCAGAGGCTGGTCGGTTTTGGCGATGGATTGCGATTGATACACTTGGATGGGACATGTATCTCTCCGCTTCTCCCACCCCGTTTCTCGCCCTCGACGCCCTCTTCCTTACAAACATCCGATACCCCTCTAGACTACGTTCAAATGGCGACCTCAAAATCTACCAAGGGAAAGACCGCCAGTACGATCACCTTCCCAGGGCACTCGGTCCCCTGTTGACTTTATTTCCAGCCAAGACTCCTCCTTCGAAGGAAACCAAGGCCAAGAATGCTAAAAAGGCTGCCCTCGTTGGCGCTCACTCAACGACCAAGCGAAAGGTCCGAACCACCGTCTCCTTCCACCGACCAAAGACCCTCCGGTTGGCCCGGTCCCCCAAGTACCCCAGGAAGTCCATTCCCCATACTCCTCGTATGGACCAACACCGGGTGATCATCTCGTAGGCATCCCCTCAGAATCCAGCTCGGCAGGGCCCCTCATTGTTTTGTCCCTCACCCAGGCCGCTCAACACAGAGTCCGCGATGAAGAAGATCGAGGAGAACAACACCCTCGTCTTCATCACAGACCTCAAGGCGAACAAGAGACAGATTAAGGATGCGGTGAAGAAATTGTATGACGTCCAGGCGGCCAAAATCAACACCTTGATTCGGTACGCGACGCTCCCCCTGTTTCACTGTTGCTTTCTATCCTGACACATCCACAGCCCCGACGGAACTAAGAAGGCTTACGTGCGACTGACACCAGATCACGACGCCCTTGACGTCGCGAACAAGATTGGTTTCATTTGAGTATACTCTGTAGTACGCTGTGTATTCAAACGGTTTTTGTTGTTGCATCACGGATCGCTTTGCTATGCGGCTGCCTGCTGTGATTGTGTCCTTCCGCCCTCCTGCACTGGGAAACTGTTGGGATCTTCCAAACAAACATAGACCTCTGGCACTTGTTAGCTGGTGCTGTACACTACCACATGAGGGCGAGAAGCACATTTGGGAGATCTCTGATGGTGATGGGAGTACGTTCGCACAGCGGGCGTGAGATGGGAAATAAACACAAAGGCTCTGTAGGTAAGTATGGGTGGTAATATAAGTACAACGTATGAGGCGATGGGGGTTCTGCTCCTATAAACTCTTATCGTCTATTATAGCACCGTTAATTGGCCAGGCCCTTGGCGAAGTGGAAGAAGTCAACGCTGGAACCATTAACACCGTACTTGTAAATCTGTTTCCGTTGCGCTCTGAATGAGAAAGAGTCAAGAACCAGTAAGACAGAGAGACTCACGAATCGGGAAGCGGCCCAACTAGAGAAGATGGCCCTCTGGTAGGGCTCGGGGAGCCGTTTCAATAATTCATCCAACCCGACCTTCTCAACAAGGGTCGCGGGGATTGCCCTCTTCATGACACCCTTCCTACTGGGGATGTCGTCGAAAAGATCCGAGTTTTCCAACTCTGCCTGCAGGTTGTTCAGAGTGCTCGACAGTTCGTCAGAGATGACGGTACGAGGCTTCGACCCCGAGAGTCTCGCGTGCTCCTTCCATAAGCACTGGAACTCGGCGGCAGCGTTCTCGCTGATCTTCTTTTGTATGTCCTTGACGTAGCTCTGGTAGAATTCGGACGGTTTGCCATCCTTGAAGATCATCAGGTCTAAGTACTCCTCCGTGGTCAATGCGAGGCCAGCAAGCACTTCCAACGAAGAGCTGGTAACGCCACCCTTGTTGGCACTCGAGTCTTTGAACAAAACGACCTTGCGTTGTTCGAGGTATAGCCGGGCCTGCTGCGTGAAGAACAAGTTTGCTCCCTCGACGACGTAGCTGAAGTGCGGCTTGCCCTCGGAGTCAACTAGGGCGGCGACGTTGGAGATGTTGACCGCTTCAGGGCTACATGCGTGGAAAACTGTCAATGGATGCCTCGAATGCGTGGGGAATTACATACCGTCCACCGCAAGGGACGAACATATCAGCCTTGAACCTGAGATGAGCAGAGTTCCTGAAATCGGTTCCATCCAGAACGGTTTCTCCAGCTACAAGGACAAGTTCAGGCAGGGGGGAAATGTCCCGAGGGTATGGCCAAAAACTTACAAGGTAACTTGACATCCTGATCCTCGACCTTGACAAGGTACCCATCCTTGGTCAACTTTGACTTGTCGAAGAAGGCGACGGGTTTCCTGGCCTTGGCGAGGCGAACGAGTTCCTCCCTGTTGATGCCAGCGGGGTCTGCGAGAACACCGCTCCCATCAATGATAGCGACGGTCTTATCATGGCTGAGAAGGATTTCATCTGTGGGCGCGCTAAGTATTCATTCGGAAAATATATCTGGGAGGGGTACACACTGGATCCGAGATCTCCATCAGGACCCCCCGTTTGAACCTTGGTGATGTCCTTCTCCCGAAGCGCAAGTTGTTTGTAAATTCCGAGCACATACTGTCGAATTGACAGCGAGGTCATTCCGTAAGTATCATGAGGGACACCGCCAAGCTTTTTCGCGCTCTTTCCAGTGGTGAAAGATTTCCACCATTCAGCACCCCGGGACTTGGCGTGCAGGGCAGCCCAGTCCATCATGTCAGCGGTACCCTCTGCATGGCTGTTGGGTAAGTAAAGGTTAGACGGGGCCGTTGGGTGGAACCGTACCGTCGGGACCAAAGAACAACAGTTCGGGCTTTCCGTAAAGATCGACGAGGCGCTCCTTGATCCCAGGGCTTTGGCCAGGGATAAGAAGGTCCAAGATAGAGTCGACGTATTTCTCAAAGCAGAGCCTCGGTGTAGCTCCAAGGCTGGGCAGGATTGTGCCCTTTGCACCTCCTTCGGGGATATCCTTGTTCTTCAAAGTTTGAGTCGATGCGAGGCCGTAGTTTTCATCGAACCTGAGATCGAGAAGTTAGCGTCCACGGTGAGCTAAACAATACATAAAAAGCGCACAGCATCCTCTGGTTGATGGAATAATTCTCTCTGTTCCTCGACATGACGATTCGAATCCCACCTCGTGCAACATCTCTGAATCTGATGTGGAATCCCCGGAACTCGTTCCCGATGACGACGAACATCCCATGCGGCTTTCGAGGGTACTCGATTTCTGGCAAAAATTCTGGGGCAAGCCTGAAAGACAGAGCGACCTTGGTTGGTTGGTAGAAGTTTGTCTTCATCACGTTCCTGCCACGGGTTCAGTCACCAGAGCTCCAACCGCAAATAAACTAAACGCGAGACGCACCTGTTAAAGATAAGCAAGGCCTCGAGAACCTGTAACTCGTGCTTGTTTGAGACTGTCTTCCGGATTTTGTCGTGCAAGTCCTTGTCAGTCAACGGCTGGAATGTTTGCAAACGCTGATAGGACAACGTCGGCCTAAATTGAGGTTAGGATCACCTCGCACCATGAACGAGGAACACATACATCAGTTGGGCGCCGTCAGATTCCGGATAATGGATCATGGCGAAGTTGACGTAGAGAAGTCGGACCTACACCAGTTCGGATCGGTTGTCCGCTTCGGAAGTTAATATAGTTCACGCACCAGCTCAGGGTGAGCTTGGAGAATCTGCTCGATGTATTCACGGGTAAAAGTCTCCTCTCTGAACCTCCTCTTGATGTCGTTCAAGACCTCCGCGTGATCGGGATTCGATTCGTCCAACAGGTTCCTGAGAGCTAGGTAGGAGGACCCTAAACGGTTGCAGAAGTGTTGGGCGAAAATCCAACCGCAGTCTGTTGGGGGTTGATAAGCGTCGTCGATGAGTCTCGGGTGGGAGTGTACGAATGAACCTACAGGCATAGGTGGCCTCCTGGACCGCATGGCCATTTCCAGGGGTGAAGAAGGGATTGTCAGGAAGACAATAAAGGAGGGAAGCCTCCTTCATGATTTGGTGTATCGAGTTCTCGATCGGGGGGGCGTCGTTCACGTTGGGTAACGGGTTGAGGTAAAGAGAGATGATCGTGATGCCGTTCGAGAATTGTTCTGGTGGTCGGTGAACATGCATTGGTCGTACTACTGCGGGAATGGTGTGACTTACCGACATATTTCCTCGCGGAATAAAGTGAGTAGAAGTGATAGAGGTTGGACAAGGTACTGGATTTCGATCAGGATGAGGGGGAAAGGGTCGAGCGGTGATCTCATACCTGAAGAATTTGGTCGTGCCCCCTCGCTTGTAACCGATAACGAGACGTTTCTCCCTGGTTCCCTCGACCTCAAAGACCTCCATCACAGGGCCATAACGAGACTCGACGTTCCAGAGAATCTCCTGATAAATTTCGAGGGTGTTATCAGACGCCTTCTCGAGGAAGACGGGGTCGGAAACGGTTCTGATGTCGGTCTTTCTGCAAGGCGTTTGTGGCGGTTAGGAATGCTAACAGAGGAGATAATGGTGTGACTAACCCGTCCGTGCGGGTGGATGCGGGAGGGGGGTTAGGGAAACTACACTTGTTGACAAAATAACACCGTAGTTGCTGGGAAGCGGTCGCTGATATGGATCCCTGCGATCGGTAGGTTTCGAGCCGGTAGGGTTGATCGGATTTAAAGTTGTCAAGGTACAACGCATCAATCCTACACGACACGAGACATTAGATTGAGAGGCGCAAGAGGAGCCGAGGAGACAAGCACCTGGTTTCGCAAGTTGCCCCGGGACCTTCGGTGGCCGTCTGACCAGGAGGACTGGTATGGATGAAGATGGAACGATTCTCGCCAATCTTCTCCAGGTCGATGACGAGTTTTGAAGGGTCATGCTTGGTATATGCGAGGACCTTGGCGCCAAAGAGGGCAATGATATGATCCGAGATTACTGGGACGGATTCGTTGCTGAAGTAAGTGTCGTCGATGCCCAACTGGGAGTAAAACCAGTTGACTTCATTCGCGACGAGTTCTCTCGGGATGAAACCCTAAGGATGGGTTTCCCACAAAGGTTGAGCATGCGGAACGGATCTAGAGGGAATCGACGTTGCGCACCTTGGACGCGACCTCGACCTGAACCTTGGCCCTCTGTTCTTCTTTGCCTTTGAAGACGGGGGTGGTGTAGCCGGGGAGATTCTGTACTTTATTGTTGATGGACGAGTCGCTGCTACCGCGAGAGATCCCGGTGGGGGGTGTGGGCACCTGTAGGTGCGATTGCTCAGACATGGATGTCGACAGCGATGACTGCAAGGGGCGTGGGGGGAGATGTGCAAGGTGGGGAAGGCGATGGAGAGAGAGAGAGAGGAAGGAAGGAGATCGTTATTTATATATGTTGTCGCTGGCTGGAAATCCTATGCCCGAAATGGGGGGGGCGGAGGGCCGTTATACATTGCCTGTTGCGCATTTTTTTCTTTCCATTTTCCTGTGCGTCGATATTTTCCCCTTAAGTTCAAACCGTTTCAAGACATGCGTAAGATTTTATGCACGTATACAACTTCTACTGCGCCCGGATTTGGTTCCAGGTGATCGTCAAGGTGAAGAACGTCGGGGGATTTCAATCCCTGGGGTTCGTTTCTTGTTTCTGTGATGCCCTCCAGCGAATGGCCGCATCGCACGTTCTGCGCGAAGTCGGTTGGCCGGAGCTTGACCTTATTTCCATGTGAAAGGCCAGCCAGCTGACCGGACGGAGCAAGTGCTGGCGGCAATGGATCGATGCGACAGCACGGAGAAGACGTAATCAGCAGTCCCGTAAATACTCGTAGCTGAGCGCGGTGCAAAGTAGCATTAGGAACGAACTCTCTCGTCGTCCAACCTGTACCGCACAACTTCAGCCGGAGAGATAGGCTGGAACAAAGATCACGACCCAGACGTCTCGCCCGAACCCGACGGTAGCCCTCGGTGACCCTCAAGGTCCGCCTCGAACCATCCCTCGCATGGTCATGATCCGACGTTAAAACGTTCCAGGCTCCGTAGATCCGGGAGATTGAAGCGTCTATTGCCGTGCCGGTCATTCCTCTCAGAACGGGAGGATCCATACGTACTCACCGCACGGCGCGTCA
>Ga0307516_10005851_pt1 | contig 14569 bp, 19 predicted proteins | sample 19_EM_MG_FD_203310 | JGI IMG/M metagenome (GOLD analysis project Ga0307516, IMG submission 203310) | Populus trichocarpa ectomycorrhiza microbial communities from riparian zone in the Pacific Northwest, United States - 19_EM | ecosystem: Host-associated > Plants > Roots > Unclassified | place... | reverse complement strand
TATGTATCGCTATTCTTGTATTTTGCGGATGCCAACGAAACAATCATCACGTCGAGGATATTTACCAACGATTGAGATTCACCCCTTTTATCGTGAAGCTAGACTTGTTTATGTGCGGCTCTTCTCTGTCTCACGATATTACAGCGTTGAAAACGGCCCTTCTTCCGCGTGGAAACACTCTCTTGTAGAATCCGGACTCAGTCAAACGTGCTAACCTATTGACTTGTTGCCATTTTGCGCGTTGCCGTATCACCGCGCCTATCAACAGCTCGATGATAACCCGCGGCTCAACCATTTTCACCTAGCAGCTCCCGATTTGACTGCTCGCGGCCAGTTCGGTGTGAGGCACCCACACAAGATTACCGCCCACTACAGCGATTTACGGTGCGCAATGAACCGGACGCCTTTGCGACCAGGGATCGCTACATCTCCGCGCCATGACTTTTCTTGCCCGCTTACCCTCAAAGAAATAATGTAGGAGTCTCGCTTTTCTTTCCCACAGCCGTTCGCAGGGCGCTGGGAGAAAAATTTCGGCACCAAAAGTCGGCCGTTACTTAACGTAGTACGTGCAACGATCATCGCGTTTCACTCGTCTTCGCGCTGGACGTGGAGTCATTTTTTCTCTTCATTCATTACTCGCACGGGACGTATCAGATCACGGCCATGTCAGAATAAGGTGGCGTCCGGAGATGAGGAGGCGTCCGGACATGAGAGATGAGGAGGCGTCCGGAGATGAGGAGGCGTCCGGACATGACTGAGTCCCCGAGCACCGGCTCGGGGGGGCAGTCTTCCGTCCTTTGTCCTGACGGCCTTCCTGTATATAGAGAGATCTTGTGCCCGCATAATACTGTAATACAATCAATTCACAATCTTCATCTCTATCGATCCCTATATTCCAACAGGTTATGAGCCCGGATTGAACGCTCTGCCAATACGATACCCATCGATAATCGCACCCGCCGTACCTGCCGCTTTGTGCCTCGCTTCTGCGTCTCATCGCTGCACTCTCGTTTTTTAAGCCTTAACTTTTTGGAGCCGCGTCGCGTCCGACGACATCGCCAACCAGACAACGCATCACTATCCGCGGCATAGAGGGGCCTACCAGCCAACGCGACTGCCCAGACTTGAGCCTTGCGCATTGAACGGTGCAACCATTCATCAGTGAGCATCACTCAGTTGCCATCCGAGCGAAGCATTGGCCTGCTAGCTGAAGGACCTTCGGATACGGCGACCCCACGAGCAATTGCACGAGCAATTCCACCAGCGATCTCACAAGCGATCCCACAAGCGATCCTACGAGTGATCCTACGAGCGATGATATGAACGATTCTACAAGCGATTCTACAAGCGATTCCATAAGCGATTCTACGAGCGAGCCTATGAGACCGAGCGGTCCTACATGCCATCCTACAAGCCATCCGAAAATGAAGCTGTCGACCAACAGAGAACCACTCGGAGATTTCCGCTGCTGTAGCGCGATTGACGGAAACTGTGGATTCGGCCACTTCAAAGGATTTGGCGACTTCGGCATAATCGCTACTGTTGGTATATATGGAACGATAAAAGGTGAAGATTGTGTTGCAGCATTATGCGGGCGCAAGATCTCTCTATATACAGGAAGGCCGTCAGGACAAAGGACGGAAGACTGCCCCCGAGCCGGTGCTCGGGACTCAGTCATGTCCGGACGCCTCCTCATCTCCGGACGCCACCTCTGGTCTCTCATGTCCGGAAGCCTCCTCATCTGCGGACGCCACCTCTGGTCTCTCATGTCCGGACGCCTCCTCATCTCCGGACGCCACCATATTCTGACAGCTACTCCAGCGGTTTTCGGTTTTGCTCCTGAATCGGCTTTGCTCCTAAGTGGGCTCTCCACCGAGATACCGATTGAGCAAAGACCATGTGTGGAATCCATTCCAAAAGCTGAGTATTCATTCCAGACATGAAGACATCTACTGAAATATCCAGTTTCAGAACAGTCTCGCTGCTCAGCCATAAACTACATCCACGCCGGATCTGGGTGGAAGTGCAACCGGATTAAGCAAATCCGTCAAGCAAGCGGATGTCCTTCGAAGCTCCTATCACTGCCCCGGCCGGTGTACCAAGAGTGGCAAATAGCAAGAATTATGGCGAGACCGAAATCTACTGCGAGACCGATATCGACGGCGAGGATGCCATTGATGTGGAGCCAATATCCACAAATAGCCGATGTTGATACGAGGACGGCATCAACGGCGAAGCCAAGAACCGATACAAGACCCCCATCGGTGGCAAGTCAGATATCGTTGACCCTTCAATACTAATAAATGGACACGTACTCGCATACTTCAGCACAACTGCGGAAGGCCTGTAGGGTGGATGTGGACTCGTCGCTCCGAACGGACGGGACTCGTCTCGGACGGACTCGTTACCACGATGGTCAGACTCGATGCCACGCCGGTCGGACTTGATGCCACGACGATCGGACTTGATGCCACGGCGGTCGGACTCTGACTCGGACTCTGGATCCCGGTCAAGTCAAGCAGATACCCAAACCTGGCACCGACGCCTTGGCCATCTCAACCTTAGCGATGTCGGAAAGCTATTATCTAAGCAATCTTATGATGAAACGGAAACTGCACCCACTACATGCGATATCTGCGTCAAAGCGATGGCAAAGGAGAATACGACAACGAAGCATTTCGATCGATCCTTACAGAATTTAGCGTTGCCTTCGAGCCATCACCGCCATACACACAGCACAAGAATGGAGTCTCCGAAAGGATGATTCAGACCCACAATGCAAAAGCCCGTGAAATGCTACTGGACTGCTCCCTCCTACCAAGTATGTGGGTAGAAGCTGTCTCCACAGCAAACTACTTGTTATGCTCGAAGCCCGAACTCATTAAACAATGTACCACTATATGGCACTTTTGGGATCCCCGCCGGAGGCTAGTAATCCAGGCATAAAACGTCACCTTCTCAGAATCCGACGTCTCAGGCGGACTCGGACTCGACACCTCAGCTGTCGGACTCGGACTCGGCGCCTCGAGTGGACTCAATTCCTCAGGCGGACTCGGACTCGACGCCTCGCCGGTCGGACTCGGACTCGGCGCCTCGAGTGGAAGTCTTGGCAATTTGGAAAGAAACACCGGCCGGTATGATCTTCGGAAGAGACCTAGAGCGGTCGCCCACCGGATCCCGGTGGAAGAGGAACCAATGGATTCTGCAGATCCGGTGTCCTACCGGGAAGCCATTGCGCACCCGAGGTTTGGCCAGAAATGGTCTGATGCGGTTGATGAGGAACTCAGATCTTTCGCTGAAAACTCAACCTGGGACTGCGTCGGGCTGGAAGACGTTCCAGCCGGCGTCACGCCCATTAGCTCCAAGTGGGTCTTCAAGACCAAGGAGTTGCCAGGAGGCGGCATTCGGTATAAGGCCAGGCTTGTTATCCGAGGCTTTGAAGAGCAGGCGGGGGTTGACTTCGATGAAACTTTTGCTCCAGTAGCAAAGTTGCAAAGCCTACGCATTATGCTAGCCCTCGCTGTTGTCCACGACTGGGAATTCAAACAAATAGATGTGGTCACCGCCTTCCTGAATCCCAAAGTTGACGGCGACGTCTATATGGCTCTGTCGCAGGGTATTGAGGCGGACAAACCTCAAGTCTGCAAGCTGAGAAAGTCGCTTTGCGGACTTAAGCAGGCCCCCCGTCTCTGATATGTGCCTCTTGACCACTTTCTCAGATCTCTCGGTCTCCAGCGATGCGAGTATGGTCCAATTGTCTATCTCGGCAAGCACCACCTTAACCAATCGAACCGATTCCCCACTGGCCATCTGGAATTCCAAGCAATCGGCTCAAAAGGACGCACCAATAATTCTACTGCTGCACGTAGATGACATGCTACTCTTCTCTCCATCGGCCAACCGAGTCACCACAATCAAGCACCTCCTCCGCGCCAAGTACAAGATGACCGACCTCGGCCCAGTTCGCGGCTTCCTCTGTATAGAGATTGAGCGTGACCGATCACGACGGATACTGCATATCCACCAACAGCGCGCTGTCAGGAAGCTGCTTGTGGCAAATGCTCCAAAGATCAGATCCAGAGTCAAATCCGACAAACGGCACAGCAAAGACTCTTGACTCTGATGGTCAACAACGTTATCAGTCAATCGTTGGCAGTCTGGTGTGGCTAATGCTATGCACTCGGCCGAACCTCGCATTCACCGCCTCCATGCTCAGCAAATCCTCCTCCACCCCGACTGCCGAGTACTTGTCAGCAGCTACCTATACGTTACGATATCCGCGACACACGGCCAATCTCGCTATCCAGTACAATGCATCTGACTCCGAAGCCACCATGCCCGCCGGCTACACCGACTCAGACTTCGCCGGAGATCCCGATGACCGAAAATCAACATCTGGCTCTGTATTCATGCTTGCCGGAGGTGATATTACCTGGCGTGCTCATAAGCAGCCGCTCGTCGCTTTCTGAACGGTGGAAGCCGAATACATAGGTGCGTCCGACGCCGTAAAAGAAGCCATCTGGGTCCGCTCCTTATACGCTCGCATATTATATGGCAACGCTACCGCGCCCCAGCAAATCGTGGTCGATAACCAAGGTGCAATCCAACTTGCAAAGAACCCGAAGTTCCATGAGCGCACCACGCACATTCGTGTCCGCTTCCACTTCGTCCGTGATGCCTGCGAAAGGAACGCCATCAAAACCACATACCTTCCGACATCCGACATGCTCGCCGACATCATGACGAAGAACCTCCCTCGAGACACTCATTGGAAGCACGCTCACGGGCTTGGGCTTGTAAGCCGGGACTCAGGGAAAGTGGTTGACAGACCACGCGTTAAGTGGTTGAAATAGTTTTCCCTTTTTTCTTTCCCTCTCATCTTCCTGCTCTTTCTTTGGAGGATGCACTCTTTCTCCTATGTCCATGGTTTCTCCCTCGAAGGGTTTTTTTTACACGGTTACGAGTTTTAACGACGCATCCCAGGATTCTGTTTTCTCATTCTCTCCTGTGTTTCCTTTGCATTTTCCGTACGAGGGGAAGTGTCAGAATAATGGGCGTCCGGAGATGACCGACCGTAGGTGGCGTCCGGACATGACTGAGTCCCCGAGCACCGGCTCGGGGCGCAGTCTTCCGTCCTTTGTCCTGACGGCCTTCCTGTATATACAGAGATCTTGCGTCCGCATAATGCTGTAATACAATCTTAACCTCTTATTGATCCATTTATTCCAACTTTGGGATTTCTCTTTCCCCTGCCCTGATTGTATCGGTGGGCACCTTCCTTTTTCGGCTGAACAGTACTGCCTCACTCTTGCTGTGGTCAAAGGTCACCCCATTCTCATTTCCCCATGCCACTGCTGCCTCTGATGCTTTCCCAAATTTCGCCGCCACCTCTTTATCCGTTCTGCCCTCCGCCTACAATGATATGTCGTCTGCGAAGGACAGTGCCTTCACTCCTACCACTCTCTTTTCCGCTTCCTCGAATATGCCTGAGAGATAGGTGGTGAATAGGATGGGGGCCACCGGTGACCCCTGCGGTATGCCCGTGTCCACCTCGTGGGCCTTCCCTTCCATTCCGTCTAACACCAATCGGACTTTACTTATGGAATTGTGTACTGACCTCAAAGTGATGACTGCAAGGTGTCGGAACGTGCGCACAGCTGTTGAAAGTCTTGTATCTGATATTTTCGGGCACGTCGCCTATGCACGATTAATTAAGTACTCTTTTGATTGCAACCTCTCGGTGGACTGTTGCAACCAGTTGTGAAAGCCTCACTCTAGCACAGTTTGCCCCTTAGCCGCACTCGGGTTGCAATGTCATGACCGTCAGAAAGCCTGTAGTCAGGCTTCTACCTCCACCATATTAATACGGCCGCAGTGGTGGCGGTTCGCGACGAGATTGTGGTTGAATATAGTGCCCTTCGGGCGCTGTTTGGTCGGCACCACTAGCGAGTCGCACGAGACGCAACCGATTCCGACTTCGCCATGACCGCCCACTCGTCCGGCTGAGCCAGCGCTGATCTCCCATTCCGCAGCCCACGAACCATCCGAAGCAGAAGGGCGCACCAAAGTAGGCCATGGAGTGAGGCCTCTACTGCTGGTTGCAACTGGCAACCGAACGGTTCCTACAAGAGCAATGATTAAAGGAGGGTCACGAAGTGTCCGAAAACATCAGATACGACACATAGCAGATGTGGGCACGTTGGACGAGTGAGCCAGTTCGCCAACTTTGATTGCAACTCACTCTACACGCTGTCATCACATTCAGGTAAGTACACAAATTCCAAAATGCCACTCCCTAAGCACAAATATAATAACCGGACCTTCGCCAAAGGGCAAGACATTTCACCAGTCAGCATCCGGTAATAGCGAACGGATTACGAGACCTCCCACAGAAGCGAAATTCCCAGACTACACGCCCTCCAACGGCCAGGCCTCAATGATGGAAGCAGGAAGGGTATGGCCAATGGACGTGATGATGGATATGGTGTCGATGGTTTACGTTGTTCAAGAATCGAGGTTTTGCAGGAAGCTGCCCCCTTCCGCGATCACTCATTTCATGACGTCCTAAGTGGTGGTACGTAGTTTCAATGGTTGATGGAGTGTGATTCAGCCTTCGCAGGTGCCAGACCTCTCAGTAGGTGACGGCCGTCCGATTCTCCGAGCACCGGCGATGCTGGCAGTTTTTCGTCCATTTCCCCCTGGCAAGCTTGTCGCCCGTTGTTTGCGTTGAGAAGGTTTTGCATTTAATATAGATAATAAATCCAACAACCACCTATGTTTCTATCCATACCTTGCTTCCAACAAACGGCAACGACACTAACGATCAGCATTCGATACCAGCTTCATCTCTACCTCCTCGGCCGGAGTCTCATCTTTTCCTCTTCATATTCCCCCATCGCGTGCTTGAGCCGCAAGACGTGAACTTCCCGACTGAGTGATAGGCGCAGCGTTCATTTGTGCGTACATGCTCTCTTCGTTCTGGCATCTCGGGACGCAAGGAATTTGACTCGATTCGTTGCAGTTCCTTCTCCTACTACGAGGGTGCTGGGCAGCGGAATCGCGCGACCCCGGTCGGCGTGTGCGACTGAGTTATTCAACCCCGCGGGCGTCTGACTCCTCCGGCGCGATCTTGACCAACTTATTGGCGTCCAGCGGCGCCCTCGTGAGCCAGGCACCACCGAATCTGAATAACGGCCTGGCGTGTCCTTCCCGAGCACCGCGATGCAGGGGACTCAACAGTGAGGCCGTGCTAGTCCTGGAGGAAGCGAAGCAGGAATATATATATCACTGGCGCTGCCCAAAGATCAGCGACGCTTTTCTGTGGGAACCGCGCTCAATCTCGTCTCGCTCCGTCCGCCGAGAAGCTACAAAAGGGCCGAGGGACTCGTTTTCCGTCGGACGTGTTTCTCCGGTTCCTTCTCCTGCTCTGGCTACTGCCCGCTAAACTTTGCCGCCGTCACGTCGAACCCTCATCCGCCGCACCCCAGCCACCGGCCAGAAACGCCACGCCTCGCCGCATCCATCCGCCCATCGCCCGTCCCCAGCCACTGCCGCTCTTCCATGCTGCTCTCTGTTCCCCACACACGCCTCCTGCTTCCTACGCCTATCTGCTCTCCCGCGCCTCCACGTTGGAATCGTTGCAGAAGCTGAGCATAGAGTAGTTGCGCGCCCTCGGTATTGTTCGATAGATACCGTTAGTGCCCGGTGCACATGCTTGTTTTCCTCCCGGCTGACGCTTGCACACGTTCCATCCATCGCCGCCCCGTCGCCGCATCTTCGCCGCCTCGGCTCGCAGTCGCGCCTCTCTCCCGCCCTCCGCGGCCTCTGTCGCAGCCCCCTCCGTGACCTACCCCTCCCAAGACGAGATCCTCGTCCGAGCCCGATTGCCGTCGCACAGAGTCGTCAACTGACGGCGTGCAACGAACCGCATCCTACACCGCCCACATACGCCTCGCATTATCCTCGCACACCATCTGCTCGAGCTAATACCGGAAAATAATAAAAATTAAAGTACCCACTCATTGCGCGATTCCACCGCTTCAGCCTCCGCCCGCCAAACTCCGAAAAAAAAAATGGAACCTGCTCCAAAAATCTTCGCTAGTCCCCGGCTAACCAAGCATCCCTCCCATTCTGAGCGCTGCGGTGTTTGTCGTCCAGGCCTTGTTCCCGCAGACCGCTACAGTCGCCACCATTTCGCTCCTACCCACATCCTACCTGTCCGCAACTTTAAGCTCCCTCGAACAGAATCCAGCCGCAATTCCTGCCACGTGGACGTGTCTGTTCGTGACCCGTTCCCTCGGCAGCATCAATTTCTGCGTCCCATTCCGCCCACCTCCCTCGTGGCAACCCCCGGCCCTCTCCTCTCCCGACATGCGAACATGCAGAGGCTTTACTCTCGAAGCTCCTCATCTCTCCGCTCTCTCTCTCGGGGTCCACCACCGCCACGTCGTTTCCGATCTTTGACTACTCCGCTGTCACTCACGACGACGATACCTACTGCATGGCGAGTCCGTTCGCACGCCCGCCGCCCCCTTACTCGCCAGAACACCCACATGTCATCCTCGACCACGAGAAGCTGCCGTCTGTCATGGCCGACCTTCCTCCGCAGCTGCCCAGCGACTCGCCCAAACCCAGGGGTCTGAGGGGGAAAGACGGCGACATTTTCCACCTTGCGCCGTCAGCCGCATTGACGTTGCTCGCACGCTACACAGAACTGCTCGTCAGAATGACCGGCGATGTCCCGCCGAATCCTCCGCCAAGCAACCCCACGACTCCTGCAAACTCATCCCAGGATCGGCGCCATTCCGGGGGCGGATATTACTTTGCCTCCTCCGCTAGCAGTGTCGTCGACGGAATCCGGATCAAATCGCCGATTTCAACGCCAGAGAGCGAAGGCGACGATGTTTTCGGGCAGGGGAAGAGTATTATCCACTATGGTAGCGTGGACGACACGACGCACTATGGGATGATCTCACGCAAGTTCTGGTGTAAGACGGCGCCAGAGATTCCGATTGAGGAATATCTCTTCAGGTATGTCTCACCACATCTCATTCCATCACATCACTATGCGTTCTCGCGCACGCCATCCCCAATACCGCACAACCTCCCGGGCCTAGATTTTCTCGTTCCGGTGGGTTTCGCAACTCTTGTTTTCTTCATCTTTCTCCTATGTACATAGTCTTCTCCCGATACCCCGCCGCGCATACGCTGTGGCAAGACGGTGTACCCTGAAAGCGGTTTCCATGCATAATTGACCTGTGATTGTTCCCGCAGGATCCACCGCTTCTGTCCTCTCTCCACTGCCGTGTACCTCGCTGCATCGTACTACCTGCATCGGCTCGCCATCACCGACCGCATATTACCCCTAACGCGATTAAATGCCCATAGGCTCGTGCTGGCCGCTCTGCGAATAGCAGCGAAGACACTCGAGGACCTTAGCTACCCCCACAATCGATTCGCCCGGGTTGGGGGTCTTACCGATTTCGATCTCTCGCGATTGGAGGTGAGCTTCTGCTTCCTGATGGACTTCGAACTGAAAGTCGACCGTGCCATGTTGGAGAAACACGTCGAAATCTTGAGGAACAGTGTGGAGGCGCAGGTGATGCTGGGGAAAGATGGGCTGGTCGTTGCGAGCAGACATTCTGATCCTGCATGATCTCTGGCAGACCCGTCCCGTCCAGACAGGACACAATTTGATTTGTCAGTACCACCCTCGCGCCATCATCACCACATTGCCGTCAAATATCAACAGCGATCTTTCCGTCCGTGGAATCTACCCTCAGCGTAGCGGATCTATGTTGAGTCCAGATTCATTCCATTTTTCCGTTCTACTATCAGGCTAGCCAGCCTGCCAGCCAGCAAGCCAGGTGTGGAGACATAATTTCCATCAGTGGCTCATTTTTTTGTCCTTCTCTGCCTTGGTGACTTCTTTGTCTTAATGTGGGCGCTTTTGCTGTTTTTTTTATTTTATTATTATTTCGGTCGACTTTTTTCTTTCAGTGCATCATGCACGCACCATCAGGGAAACCTGAGTGCCGAGCATTTTTCCTTTTCTGACACTATTTCCTTTGGGTAGCGACTGCTGCATTCTGGGGTTGGGGTTGGGGGGGTGGGCGGGGAGGGAGGATTCCAACATTTTCGACACTGCATGTATTGGGCCAGGGACTTTGGGCTCGGGCGGTTCGACAGCATTTCTTGCGGAGGGATGGTACCACTGGAAACGAACTGGATGATGTATCATACTTCTCATATTATTTTATTCTTTCTTGCATTCGGCCACGACAACCTCGAGGGCGGGAGAAGGAGCAGCTTCATGCAGAGCATAGAGTGGCATTCTATCCAATGCGAGATGGCGGTGATGGAGAGATGGGTTCCCAGGGCGCACCCGACGACGGTCTATGTGACCAGTCCGTGCTGGCTAGCCTGAACTAAAATAGGTAGAGTTACAGTATGTTGGAATATATGGATCGAGAAACGTGAAGATTGTATTACAGTATTATGCGGGCACAAGATCTCTCTATACACAGGAAGGCCCTCAGGACAAAGGACGGAAGACTGCCCCCCGAGCCGGTGCTCGGGGACTCAGTCATGTCCGGACGCTTCCTCATCTCCGGACGCCACCTTATTCTGACACTTCCCCTCGTACGGAAAATGCAAAGGAACACAGGAGAGAATGAGAGAAACAGAATCCTCGGATGCCTCGTTAAAACTCGTAACCGTGTAAAAAACCCTTCGAGGGAGAAACCACGGACATAGGAGAAAGAGTGCGTCCTCCAAAGAAAGAACAGGAAGATGAGAGGGAAAAACTATTTGAACCGCTTAACGCGTGGTCTGTCAGCCACTTCCCCTGGGTCCCGGCTTACAAGCCCAAGCCCGAGAGCGTGCTCCCTGTGAGTGTCTCGAGGGAGGTTCTTCGTCATGATGTCGGCGAGCTTGTCTGATGTCGGAAGGTGTGTGGGTTTTGATGGCGTTCCATTCGCAGGCATCACAGACGAAGTGGAAGCGGACACTGATGTGTTTGGTGCGCTCATGGAACTTCGGGTTCTTTGCAAGTTGGACAAAGATTTGCTGGGGCTCGGTAGCCTTAGAGTCGTAGTCTGAGCATAAGCAGTGGGGGCATTGCTCGGCATGCTTGTACAGGATCTTGCCAGATAATATGCGAGCTTATAAGGAGCGGACCCATATGGCTTCTTTTGCGGCGTCGGAAGCACCTTCGTATTCGGCTTCCACCGTTGAATAAGCGACAAGCGGCTGCTTACGAGCACGCCAGGTAATAGCGCCTCCGGAAAGCTTGAATACATAGCCAGATGTTGATTTTCGGTCATCGGGATCACCGGCGAAATCTGCGTCGGTGTAGCCGGCGGGGATGGTCGCTTCGGAGTCTGATGCATTGTACTGGATAGCGAGGTTGGCCGTGTTTCGCAGATATCGTAACGTGTAGGTGGCTGCTGACAAGTGCTCAGTAGTCGGGGTGGAGGAAAATTTGCTGAGTGTCAGAATAATGGGCGTCCGGAGATGACGGACTGGAGAAGGCGACCGGAGATGACGGACCGGAGGCGACATGTCCAGAGATGACAGCCTCCCGGGTCTCCGAGCACCGGCTCGGGAGACAGTCTTCCGTCCTTTCCCCTTGGCGATTACCTCAGGCGCGTTGTATATAGAGAGAATGTTTTTCCTTCGACTTTGTATCAATCAATCAGTTCACTATCTTCGTCTCTATCGACCATATTCCAACACTGAGCATAGAGACGGTGGATGCGAGGTCCGGCCGAGTGCATAGCATTAGCCACATGAGACTGCCAACAATTGACTGATACCGTTGTTTACCATCTGAGTCAAGAGTTCTTGCTGTGCCGTTTGTTGGATTTGACTCTGGATCTAATCTTTGGAGCTTGCTTCTAGTAGGCTGTGGTGTCCAGTGGCAGTTGCAGTCGGAAAAGCCATTTGTCGCAAACAGCTTCCGGACAGCGCGCTGTTGGTGGATATGCAGTATCCGTCGTGTTCGGTCATGCTCAATCTCTATACCGAGGAGGCAGCGAACTGGACCGAGGTCGGTCATCATGAACTTGGCGCGGAGGAGGTGTTTTATTGTGGTGACTCGGTTGGCCCATGGAGAGAAGAGCAGCATGTCATCAACGTACAGCAGCAGAATTATTGGTGCGTCATTCTGAGCCGATTGCCTGAAGTTCCAGATGGCCAGCGGGGGATCGGTTCGATCGGTTAAGGTGGTGATTGCCGAGAGGTAGACGTTCGGATCATACTCGCATCGTTGGAGACCGAGAGATCTGAGAAAGTGGTCAATATGCTCATACCAGAGACGGGAGGCCCACTTGAATCCGTAAAGCGACTTTCTCAGCTTGCAGACTGTTGGAATATAGGGGTCGATAGAGTCGGAGAGTGTGAACTGATTGATTGATACAACGTCGAAGGAAAAACATTCTCTCTATATACAACGCGCCTGAGGGAATCGCCAAGGAGAAAGGACGGAAGACTGTCTCCCGAGCCGGTGCTCGGAGACTAAGGCTGCTGTCATCTCCGGACATGTTGCCTCTGGTCCGTCATCTCCGGACGCCCATTATTCTGACATTTCCCCTCGTACGGAAGATGCAAAGGAACGCAGGAGAGAAGGAGAAAACGAAACCACCAGTAGAGCAACAAACAGTTGCAGAGAAAAGAAACAAAAACATGAAACCCAGTATCCTCGGATACCTCGTTAAAACTTATAACTGTGTAAAAACCTCATGGGAAAACCACGGACATAGGAGAAAGAGTGCATCCGCGAAAGAAAGAAATGAGAGGGAAAGGAACCTGTTTAACCACCTGCACGTGCTTCATGTGAAGCTTCCCCTGGATACCAGGCCGATTCGCAGGCCGATACGTTGGATAATCTGTCCATTTGACAGCATTGAGAGTACACAGCAGCTCCGGTATGGGGCGCCTCAGCAGCTCCAGCATCAGCGAGCGCGTACAGAGCAGCTCCATCAAAATCAAGCGCGGACAGCAGCTCCGGTATGGGGCGCCACAGCAGCTCCAGCATCACCAAGCGCGCACACAGATCCGCCCAAACATTTTGGGGCGCCGACGACATACCTGCAATCGGCTACAAGCCGTGGACCACAACCTCACTCGGGCAGTCCCCGAAGTTCACCTGGGCAGTTTGTGCGGAGGGTCGCCGAGAGCTTCTTTCTTCTTTGAGCCGCTCTGCCTCTTGCTTCACCCGGCAGTCACTTTCCTTGTGTCCTTCTTGTGTGCAGTAAAAGCATCGTAGCCGTGAATTGCTAGGCCCTCTGTATGGCTTCCGATTGCCGTAACCACCGTAGCCCCGTCGCTTGCTTTGCTGAGTTCCTGCTGCGAGTGCTTGAAGGGTAGTGCCGGCGACGTTGAGGTTTGAACCAACTTGGTCATTCCTCCGTAGGAGCGATGTCTCTTCCTAGATAAGGCCTACAGTAACAGCATCCACGGTATGCTCCTCCGAAGGTTTTTTTTGAGAACGCCGACGGTAATTGCGAAACGATTCAGGTACGGTTCGAAGGAGGTGGCAGACGACTGTGGTCGTGATCGCTTTTTCAGTTCAGGCCAATTCTTGGCGAATGAGGAGCAGGCCAGAGATGTATTCGGCGACCGATTATCGTGAAGGCAGAGTCGTAGCCCTGACTAAGGATTTCCCAAACACGGGCTGCAGAATCGATTTCGTTCGCGGGAGGACTTCGGATGAAGGTTCGAATCGTGGGTTCAACCGATAGGTGGATCGTCGAGGCAGCGCGGTCGTCGCATTGACTGTAGTCACGGCCTCAGCAGTAGGGAATGATCTCATGCCGTTCTCCACAAGCGGTAGTTTCGGGTGTTCGGTGGCTGCAAACGTGACGCATTGTCTGGTTGAGACCATCTTGGCGATGTCGTTAGTCGCGACGCGGCTCCAAAAGTTGAGGCTTAAAATACGAGAGTGCAGGGATATGATGCAGTAACGAGGCAGGTGCAGATATCGGCGGGTTCGATTATTGATAGGTTGCGGATTGGTAGAGCGCTCAATCCGGGCTCATAACCTGTTGGAATATAGGGGTCGATAGAGACGAAGATAGAGATTGATTGATACAACGTCGAAGGAAAAACATTGTCTTTATATACAGTACAACGCGCCTGAGCAATCGCCAAGGGGAAAGGACGGAAGACAGTCTCTCGAGCCGGTGCTCGGAGACTAAGGCTGCTGTCATCTCTGGACATGTTGCCTCTGGTCCGTCATATCTGGACGCCCATTATTCTTTGAGGTTTGTCCGCCTCAATACCCTGCGGCAGAGCCATATAGACGTCACCGTCAACTTTAGGATTCAGGAAGGGGGTGACAACATCCATTTGTTCGATTTCCCAGTCATGGATAGCAGCGAGGGCTAGCCTCATACGTAGGCTTTACAACTTTGCTACCGGGGCAAAAGCTTCATCGAAGTCAACCCCCGCCTGCTGTTCAAAACCTCGGATAACAAGCCTGGCCTTATACCGAATGCCGCCTCCTGGCAACTCCTTGGTCTTGAAGACCCACTTGGAGCTAATGGGCGTGACGCCGGCTGGAACGTCT
>Ga0307516_10005850_pt1 | contig 14573 bp, 12 predicted proteins | sample 19_EM_MG_FD_203310 | JGI IMG/M metagenome (GOLD analysis project Ga0307516, IMG submission 203310) | Populus trichocarpa ectomycorrhiza microbial communities from riparian zone in the Pacific Northwest, United States - 19_EM | ecosystem: Host-associated > Plants > Roots > Unclassified | place... | reverse complement strand
CCATGTTCACAAAGATGAGGCTAAGTGCTAGTGCCAAAGCAGCAGCTACTCTTGGCATTTCCATTTTTTTTTCTTCTTTTTCGAACTACTAATATTGGATATGGAAACAAAGCACATTCTGCTTTCTTTTTATAAGGAATTGATCAAGATGATGGAGATATGGAAACCTTGCATAACATGAGGTTGAAATGGTGTGCATGATCACTAGTCATTGTCATTAGACGTGCAGTCCTCTAAGGATATATGATGCTGGTGCTGGCGCCAAACGCTGGGAGATACGTAGCATTCCAAAAATTATTCTAAAGAATTACAGCTAGCTGGCTGCCTTGCCCCGGAGATCTGGAGCTGATATGCAAGAAGAATACTATAATGGAGGAAATTGTTGCAGTGAATTATTGACCAATAATCTAATCTAAGCATTTTTTTTCCTGAATAATATAATCTAATCCTGTTTGACTCAAAAACTGTGCCAATCAAACATTTTAAACCTTCATGTTTCCCCACGAGGAAAGCTGTTCTAATGACATGCGCATGTGGTTCACGAAAGCAATGTGGTTCCAATTTCGATAATTGGACTTTGGTTCGGCTCGGCAGCGTTAGTGACCCATACTAACGTAGATGAAAAGCAACACAAATAGACAAACAAGAAGTAAAAACAAAAAGAATTGTTACAAAAAAGAACTATCAATACAAGAATTTTAATTCATATTTTATCACTCAATAATTCTCGCTAATCTAATTTTATAACTCTTTAAATAGTTTAAAAACCAACTCTTACAAGATTAAAAAAAATATTAGAATCCTAATTAAAAAGATAACATAAAATCCAAAATTAAAGTAAAATTCCAAAAAGAAAAGGGAAAAAAAATAAAAAAGTTAGCCCAAACAATATCTTTAAGGGTCTTTTGGACCTTAACGAATTACAACAAAATTTGATCCAATAACCGGATTAAAATTATGGACATTTCTTGTCATGAAGTTTGTTTGGCATGAATAAATCTGTTATTGGGTGTAGCTTTGTCCAATATACAAGTTTTGTTAGACTTTTTTTTTTTATTTTTATCATCCACTAGCGGCAAACCCATAACTTATTGTTTAGAATTATCAAATTCTTCAAACCTGCTTATATTAATTAGTCCAGTACTATGTACCTTTAATTTAATTATCCACTAACCCGTTGTAACACTTTGAATAGCCCAACCTGATGTACCTGTAATTTTTGATTAGATCCTAAAAGATACCGTTTGGATCTAATTCATATCATAACATAGTCTCCAACATTAAATTTATTATATCATCTATGTAAATCAGCTTGAAGTTTGTATTGCACATTACTTGTTTGGATATGCTTAGTGATCTCAATATACAAATTCTGAATTTTATGTACAAATAACTCAGTAGACTCATACACCCTAACATTAGAAGCCATAAGAAGAAGGTCTAAAGGCTTCCTAGGCTGTGTATAACTTCAAAAGGACTCATGCCTATCGACCTATTGACATAGCTATTATAGGCAAACAAGGTTGTAGTAAGAACTAGATCCCAATTTCTATTATGATCAAACATTAAACATCTCAAAAGGTTGCCTAATTAACCACCTCAGTTTGACCATCAGTTGAGGGGTGGTAGGCACTAGGAAATTTCAACTTAGTTCTCACCATATATCAAAGGATTTTCCAAAAATAACTCATAAATCTAACATCCCTATCTGAGACTATGGTTTGGGGAAGACCACACAACTTGACATGTTGTCAAAATAGAGTTTCGCAACTCAAAAAACATCCGTGGTCTTAGTGTAAGGGATAAAATGGGTCATCTTAGAAAAAAAATCGATAACCACAAAGATAAAGGCATGCTTCTTGTCGCGGGGTCGCGCCGCGACGTCGTCTGGCGATGGCGGAGGCTTTTTTCGTGTCTCCTGTGTGAGGTGTGTGTGTGTGTGTTTGTGTTGGAAAGGTTTTTTGATTTAATCATAAAATTATGATTAATGTTCAAGAGTCGCCACCTAGTATTATGGTCACTAGGAACCTATGGTCTACGAGAGTCTGGGTAAGGGACTGGTTGTGTAAGGGAAAGACGCGTCACCCCCAGTGCACCCTACCTAAGGTAGGCTGCATTGTTGTTTGATTGTTTTTGTAGATCGGGTTTCTATTTGTTGGTCTTTTCTAAGGTCCAAGACAGATCTATCTTCACGAGAGAGTCTCTACCTTATCGGGTTAAATCCTAACCGTTCTAAAGTCTGAATTTTAGCATCGCATTTATTTACACCTTGTATTTTTAATACATGAGGGTGTACTTTATCGTATAATTTTACACCCCATAATATTAAAGTCTACATCTGGACCCTAAAAAAGATTGGAAAAAGGTTTTTGATATTTTGGCCAAACCCTAATGGATGATCAAAAATTGGTTATGATATCCATTTTTTTAGATTCTCAAAACATGAGAAAGATGCAATTTTTTAATGAAAATATGTATTGAAAATTTTTAGGATTTGGCCGTATGCATGAAAATAAAATATATTTTTTTGTTTTTGAAAAGGAAAATTAATTTAAAAGGTTTTGATATTTTTTTTTGAAAACGTTTTGAATTTTTTTTGAAATATTTCGGAGAAAACCAGGTATTTTAATACTGAATTTGTATTTTACAGTGTAAATATACAACCCGATATTATGTAAAATGGGTAGAAAAATATGCGAGAAAATCATAATTTTTTTTTGAAAGGGTTCTTGAATTTATTTTCATTTTTTTAAGGGCCAGGCCGGACACGGCCCAACCATTTGAGCTAGGCCAGAACTGGCCCGGCCCGAAGGAGATAATTATTTTGAAGAACATGAACAATAGTTCACGTTCTGCATGCAACTACACAGTTGCAGACGATGGGAGAGAAAAATGGGAGGCGACCTAGCGGAGGGGATGGAGTTGCTGTTACTGGCCCAGAGTGAAGTGGGCGGAGGTGCTGGTGGCTGGAGTCGGCTGTGGGAGGAAGAAGAAAAAGTTGTCAAGGAGAGAGAAAGGCTGGAAGGAGAAGAGAGAGAGCCGCAGTGGCTGCTTGGTGGTTATGTTGGTTTCCTGTGGTGTAGCTAGGGCTGAAGGGCTGATGGTGGCCTTGGTCGGTAGCTAGAACGGCGGAGAGAGAGAGAGAGAGAGGGAGAGAAGAAATTGCAGAAACCGGGGGTGGAAAGGCTGGTTTTTGGCTGATTTTGGACCTGATTTCTCTCTCTTTTAGACCTTGAAATCCACCTCTAATTATAGGCGGTGGAAGAGGGCAATCTTGTCTACACCGGGGAAAAATTGTAGCCCTTGATTCAGTTGGGAAGGATCTTAACCGTTGGTTCAAAGTAGGCATCCTGAGTTGTCAAATCTGCAGGAAAAGGCTGACTGAGTTAGCCTCTTTAGGCCCTGGCCGGGGCCGTCGTGCTGTCATTCAACCTGAACAGTTCATATGATGTTGTAGAGAAATTGCAGGTGATCATTTGCGTGTAAGATTTATCAAATTTGATGGACGTTAGATGCATTAAATGCACCTGCAAAGAGGTGACATGAGCAGCTTTTCCGGGTCAAAGAAGAAGATAATGAATAGTAACCAGACGACGTGTCGTGTGGTTCTCCTTTTTTTTTTAAAAAAAAAATCATCAAAATGATGTCATTTAAGGTTAAATTAAGGGTTTCGCCGAAGTTCAATGTAGTCCTCCAGCTTTTAATTTTTTTCAATACAACCCCTCATTGACCCTAAACTTTTGATTTAATGCAATTAAGCCCCTGATGAATTACTATTTGAGCCCCGGATTTACATGCTTTTTGCAAATTGGTCCTTGGCTGCTAATTTTATAAATTTAACCCCTAATTGACCCCAAAACTTCAATTTTCTTGCGATTTGCCCCTGATTTTAATCAATTAACTTGGTAAAAATTAAATTTGGTCTCTTAAAATTCTAATCTTCTCAATTAAGCCCAAATTGGGCTCCTAAACTTAATTTTTCACCAATTAAGCCCCAAATAAAATTAATTTGACCCATTTAAAGTATAATTAATTCCTTACACTTAATTATATTCTTCAATTGGACCCAAATTAATTCTTAAACATAATTAAAATGTAATTTGACCCATGATTAAATCAAATTGGCTTATTAAAAATTTAATTATGTCCTTGAACTTAATGTTTATGCAAATTCGTCCTATAATCATTAATTTGATCTTTAATTTTCAATTTTTATTTTATTTTTTGGCATAATAGGGTACAATTAGACCTTGAATTTCCTTCGAAATTGCAGCTTGATTCCCCGTCTTGCTTTCTCCACATTGCCAGCCTTTATTTTCTTTTTTTAAAATTTTTTTTTTGAAAAAAAGGTGATTTGTGGGGAATAACCCAGAATTGGGTTATGACACTTTTTTGTAGTATGTGGAAGCCCAAACAAAAATCCGTACTTACATCTAGCCAAGGGCAAGTGGGAACAGGCAAGGGGGTGTAAAAACCAATATTTTGTTTTCCATGCTTAGCTAATTGACATGTTTTACATTGACCTATCAATTTAACTACATCTCTTTTTAAGCTAGACCAAAAGAACTGACATCCCAACTCTTCATTGGTTTTATTTATCCCAAAGTATCATAAAAGACCTCCATCATGAATCTCCTACACCAAAAAATTATGTTGTATTCGGTATACAAAGCTTATTATCCCAAAACAAATACCCTTCCTAGAGGTAATTACCATCTATAACATGGTTACTCTCATCTCTCAATGTCATGTATATTTCTTTAAATTCTTGACAAGATTCATATTCCTCTTTGAGTCTCTCAAATCCAGTAACTTTAACACTCATTATGGATAACAATATTACTCGATGACTGAAGACATCTGCCACTTTATTTTCCATTATGGATTTATATTTCATTACAAATGAATAAACTTGTAAATACTCAACCCAATGACCATGCCTATGGTTGAGATTTTTTTGGGAGTTGAGATAGTAAAAGGTCTCATGGTTGGCGTAAAGAACAAACTCCCGTGGTAGCAAATAATGATGCTAATAGTGCAAGGCTTGAACTACAACATAAAATTATTTATCATAGGTAGAGTATTTTTGTTTGGCCTCGTTAAGTTTCTCACCAAAATAAGCTACATGATGATGTTTTTGACAAATACTCCACCTATACCAATTCCTGAGGTATCATATTTTACTTTAAACACCTTAGTAAAATCAGGAAACCATATTATTAGGGCCTTCGTCATCTTCTTCTTGACCTCTGCAAATGCATTATTAGCTCATTTATTCTATTGAAACTCATCTTATTATGAAACAATCTGTGATAAGAGATATGATGGTGCTACATCCCTTGATGAAACGATGATAGAAAGTCGCAAGCTTAAGAAAAATATGAACCTCATGAATATTCTTAGGTTTAGGCTAATCTACAATCGCTTGTACTTCTTAAATTCCCTCACATGACACTATAAAGCCTAAGAAAACTACTTGATTCATAAAGAAAGAACACCTTTTGACATTGGCAAATAAATTTTTCTTTCTTAGGGTGGTACAAACTTGAATAAGATGATCTAAATGCTCTTTCTTGGTTTTGCTATAAATAAAAACATCATCAAAATGCACCACTAAGAATTTTTTCATAAATGGTCTAAGCACTTGTGTTATTTCCCTCATAAAAGTACTTGGTGAATTGGAAAAGAAAAAAAAAAGCATGACTAGCCACTTATATAATCTATCCTTAGTCTTACATATAGTTTTTCATTAATCTTCTGGATGGATTCTCATATGATGATACCCATATTCTTCAGGTCAATCTTAGAGAAAATTTAGGCTTATATCAAATCAAGTAATGAGAAATCAATACTTGATAGAAATCCTATTAATGACTTGACTATCTACACATATTCTCCATGAGCCATCTTTTTTAGGTGTTAAAAGGGCAGGTATTACACAAACACACACACACTCACTCTCTCTCTCTCTCTCTCTCTCTCTCTCTCTCAAATATATATATATATATATATATATATATATATATATATATATATATATCTTTTGTAATAGTACATTTACTTGCTTTTTTATTTTGACATGTTCACTAGGATTCATCCTATAGTGAGGCAAGTTTGACAATATGGAATCAGGAATAAAATCTATAGTGTATTGAATGTCATGCGTAAGAGGTAAAACATCAGGTAGTTCAAATAAAAAGATATCTAGAAATTCTTTTAACACTTCCCCTGTCTCTTTAGGTGGTTTGTCTAAAGAACTTTCTACAAGCTCATTGGCTACTAAGGCAAACACAACAAACTCTTCATGAACCTCCTTTTCAAACTCCTTATGACTAATTATGTTAAGCCCATTTTCTTTCACCTTTTCTTTCATTTTGATACTATCATTAGGCTTTGGTGGTAATCCAATGATTTGATTCTTTTTATCATGAAAAGTGAATGAACAAGAACTTGATCGCCTAAAGATGTAACATCTAAGTAATTTGACCAATGTCTACCCAAAATGATGTGTCCTATATTTATGGAAATTACATCACACCAAGTTTCATTATGATAGTCCAAAATCTTTATGGGAAAAAAGACATCTCTCCTTGATTGCTATGAACATATTTTTAACCCGGGACACACTATATGTCTTATTGTTACTCATTTTTGGGCCCCACGTGCTGGAGATGGTGTGTATCCCTAACCAAATGCAGGAGTTTAGTTCGTGATTGTTGAAAAATTGACAAAAGTAGAGAAGAAAGAAATGTTTTTCGAACCCTGTTTCAGCTATTTTATGATCTCTTTATCCTTCCCCTTTGATGCTAAAATCGTTAGGATTTTTAGGCTAATTAGGAGTCTTCATATTTCCAAATTCTTTCCTTATTTATCTGGTCTTTAAGATTAGATAAATCCTTCAGAATTTGTATTGAAAACTGATTCTACTTCTGTCACAATTCTGTTGTCAACCAATTCTGTTTCAACTTCGAACTTGTTTCTGACTTGGTTTCATGCAATATTTGACCATCCCAGTTATATTCTGTCATTCATGACATGTTAAAGAATTGATCTGTACCTTTATTGGGTCCTAAGGCTCACTGTTCTTATGTCAGACTTTCAGTCAGATTGGGATGCTCGACATTGTCAATTTCCGAATCAGATCAGGAGATCCTTTTGACCAAGCAGATTGTGGCCAGATTCTGTTCTTCAAAACAAATTTATCCCACTTTGAATCCTTCATGAAAGTTGTAGTCCTGTATGTGTAGATGAATTTGAGTTTTTGAATCTCTTAATTTCGATATCAGAAGCTTAAGATATTCTCATTTGAATATCTAATGTGAAAGTAGAGAATCCTGCCGCGAGAAGGATTCCAGCCCAAGTTTTTTGCAGTTTTGTTCTTCAAAATGATTTTATCTAACTTTGAATCCCTTATGGAGGTTTTATTCCTATACGTGCTGATAAATTTGGCCTTTTGAATCGCTTGATTTCGATATCATAAGCTCAAGATATTCCCGTTTGAACATCTAGTGGAAAAGCAGAGAATCCTGCTGCAAGAAGGATTCCTGCCCAAGTTTTTCAGGTCTTGATTCGAGGAACTCGATTTAATATTTCAAGGATTTATCAGGTTAATTAAAGACCAATTTTAAACTTTGGAAAGTTAATTGGTTTCGTTGAAGGAACTAAAAAAAAAACAAGGACTAGATCAGAAAACATCATAATAATTTTTGTTACTTGGCTGTCGATACTGGAGTCATCATTCATTTTGCTGCCATGCTAGGGGAACATTTCTGCTTCTTCAAACAACATCGTGCAATCCTTCATTTTAATAAACCACGCCGCGTATAAAACAACCCCATAATAGGAATTAATTGATATAGTACTGTTCATTTGTGTTTTGAGAACAATACCCTCAGTTTGCGATTTCTTTCCTTTTTCTGCAACCGTTCCTGCTGAACAGTTTTCTTCCTCTCATCCTTGTATCCTCTGGCTGGTTTGGTGGGAAAGTTATCACCTCTTTTCACGCCAAATGTTGGTCTTTTTTTCCCCAACACATACGGTCAAGATGAGGGAACATTAGAGTTTGTCTTTTTTTTCCCAACACATACGGTCAAGATGAGGGAACATTAGAGTTGGTCTCGAAGTCTAAACAGCTGTATAAACAGCTGGCTTTGCAAGGAAAAAAGGAAAGAATGTGTGGCAGTAACATAGAGCATTAAGGCTAATATCAAGGAATCATATAGGAAAATAATTACTACAATATAAAAGACCATAGATATAGGAATTGATTGGTGTTGGTTATGAAAAATAATTACTGCAATATAGAAAACCATAGATATAGGAATTGTTGGGGCTGTTTATAGAAGATAATCTCTGCAATAATTACTGAAATATTTCCTTGAATAACACTTGTGGAGGTTTTTATATAAGTGAACCTTCAGCCATGTATAAAGGGGGCAGTTTTTCTTTGATGGGGGACGGTGAAAAGTTATCACTGGACTGGGAAAGAAAAAGAGGAAAAGGGAAAACAGAGCAGAGGCGTAAAGAGAGAGAGGAGAAAGAAAACATAGTGAGGCGAGAAGAAAATAAAAAAGAAAGAAAACAGAGGGAATAAGAAAAAGGCTGAGAATAAAAAAAACCAAGAGAACAAAAGAGGAAGTCTTCCTTCATTTACCAGAGGCGAGAAGGCAGAAGCCTTGTCCATCGGCCTATACGTCATCTTTTATATAAAACAAGTAATATCAACAGGTATGAGTCTCAGCCCCTTTTCTTCCTTGTCATATGTATAGTTGATGTCTGTTGTTTGTTCTTTTTCAAAATTTGTTTCTACTCTTATTTCGGACATTTGAGTTTTGTTTTGGGGCAACATGGTTGTGCACTCTCCTACATTTTCTTTCATGGCTGTGAGTAAACAGGCGTTTATGTTAAAAGTTGATGGTTCCTTTCTTTCCCTTATGTTCTTAAGGAATCAGGGGCCTTAAAGGCCCTCCCCACCCCTTTTCTCTTTTATTCGGGTATCTCTTTGTCTTAGAATGTCGCACAAAAGAAGTGCTGCTTCTAAACAAAGCTTTGGCCAAAGGAGAACATAAATAATGTAAGGGAAGTTCTGGAGGAGAAAGTTAAAAAAAGCCACGAGGGAAGTTCTTTTCAGTCAAGGTGGTCTTTTGGCAAACTCTTGGGTCACATTTGCCTTTCTGTTTTCTTTAAAATGAGATAGCTGGCCATCTGTTTCTTTAGGATTAGTTTTTAATATACGGGGTAGAGAGGCATGTTGCCCAAGTTCCTTTCCTTTTGCATTAAATTAGTATGACAGTTTTCCCAGATGGGTAAAAGAGAATAGGCCATGAGTCACAGACACTACATCAGGATTTTAAGTCGAGTTGGCTTTGAACGCTTTTTTAGAGTTGTTTTAAGTTTCTTGTAAATCTTATATATATATATATGATGACTTGCTACCTTCTGTTGTGATGTTTGCATTTAATTGTGATGCTCGTGTTTCGATCAAAATATAAAAAAGGTTTTTTGTGTGTTGCATACGGCCAATCCTCTAATATATTTTGAATTTCCTTTTTTAAAAAAACAAACAATATTCGAAGTTTAAAAGAAAATGTGTTTTAGCATGGATTTCTTAAACAAAAAAATATATTTTCTTACATTCTGGATTTTACAACATGTTTGTAAAACTCCAAAGGATGTTGACCAATATTCCAAAAAATACGAAATCTTAATTTTAGGGAATGCTATTTTATTTACCATTTATATTTGGATAAAGAAATCCCAAAGGGATTAATGTCCAAAATATTATTGGGAATAACCTGTTATTATTCACTATTAATGTTTGGATAAAAAAAACCAAGTGGTTAATATCCAAAATATTTTTTTGACTACATTTCAGTTTTTGACTCCACGATTTACGAGCCGTGAAAGAATGAAACACTAAGGCAAAAAGTAGGCTTTTAAAGCGCTCTAAATTTCTTTAGATTTCTAATTCTTTGTTCATCTTTCTTGTGATTTACGAGTCACAAACACTTGAAATACTAAGGGAAAAATGAGCTCTTAAGCACATTGAATCTCCTTAGATTTCTATCTTAGCTGTCTTTTAATTCATAAGTTGTAAATTTATTTCAAATCAAACACAGATTTCAAGAGATCTGCATCAGTTCTCATTGGCACTCTATAGACATATCTAAATGTATGATCCATATTGGCCAAGGATTCTTGCTTTTAGACTTTGAACCCAAGTCCATTCATCATAGCAAACCTATCCTAGGAAAATTGATTAGAGAACACCAACACCATAGCAATTATAAGGCAAGCCAAATACCAAGCAGCTTACTTTAGGTAGGGCGTGCTAGGGGTGCTAAAACCCTTTCCTTTACACAACTAGTCTCTTGTAGGGGTGATCATTTTCGGTTCGGTTCGGTTTTTATCAAAAAAAGTAACCAAACCGATTTTTTTTTAAAACCAAAACCAGGTCAAACCGACCGGTTTCGGTTCGGTTCGGTTCGGTTCGGTTTGGTTTTCTAGTGATCATAATACTAGGTGGCGACTCCCTCTTTCATAAAAGAAAGACCGCAACATGAATCCCCGCTCCGGGAGGGTGCGACATATCTTAGGATGCGGGATAAAATTTAAACCTAAACGGGATATACTACTAGAGGATACTGTATTGATACAACTCCCATTTTCATAAAACAAAGACCCCAATATGAATCCCCGCTCCGGAAGGGTGCGACATATCTTAGGATGCGAGATAAAATTTAAACCTAAACGGGATATACTACTAGAGGATACTGTATTGATACAACTCCCACTATCTATAATGATCTTGCAACCTTTATCTCCATATTTAATCTAAGTGTAAGAGATAACGGTTCTCTTCCAATCCTCAGTTTCTTTGGGTTGTGTTAAGGCATATCTAACTACAGTTAACTTGGTTGTCTCCCATCCTACAAAGTCCTACTCGATCTAAATGGATATAAACCTAACATATCTTAGCAGGTTGGACTTATCCTCCTCATCATTTAGGTCCTGAAAATCACAGGGGTAGGGCTCCCAATAAAGAATTATTATTACTAGGTTGGCACCTAGAAGGGATACTTCGGGTTTCTTACTGTCTCGTCCATTAACTTTTCATGACGAACTCGTAGTTTTGCATTAAGGTGTAAGTTTTATGGACACACCTCTAAGCACAACCTCTCTTCTAAGGTCATCATTCAAGCTTTTCTGAAATCTACTTAGAGTCATTGACTCACCCTCCCTAATCATGCACCTCCTCCAATAGTTATTAAATTATGCCATATATTCATTAGCAAGATTACTTCCTTGCCTCAAGTTATTCCACTAGTCTAAGAGATTTTCCCTATAAGAATGAGGTAAGTATTTATTTTGTAACTTAGTTTTTATCTCAACTTAATCAGTAATAAGAGGTTGATCTATCCTAGCCAAACACTCTTTTACACTTTCATAATATAACTGAGCGGTACCATTAAGTTTTATTGTTGCAAACCTTACCCTCATATTATTAGGCAAATTATACTAGTCAAAGAATTGATCCATGTCACGGATCCACTTACCAAAGATCCATGGGTCAAGTTGACCCTTAAAAGTCGGGGCTTCTTCCTTGATATGTCTTATGACTTGATCATCAGGGTCATTGTAGCTGTGGTGACCCTGATTGTGGTTGTACTGGCGGTTCCTAGGGTGAAATGACCTCTAACGATAATTGTTGGAATGCTCACCATTGTTAGGGTCATCAATGTCATTGTGACCTTGATGGTGGTCATGTTGGTGTTTTTACTAGGAACTGCTCGTTGACGATTCTTATGGTTGTCATTAGAATACTCACTCTCACTAGATTGCTTTACTTGTAAATTTTCTATGGACTCCACTCTTTTAGAGAGGTTATTCATTTGAGTGGACATGTTGTTCATATCAGCTCGTATAAGCCGTAATTTCTCTTGAATATCCCTAAGAACATTACTAGCGTTCGAGTCTATGGTAACTATGAGTTCTAGATGACCACTCTGTTAATGCATTCAATACTAATCTTATGACTACAACTAAGATCACAAATAGAGGTGAGCAAAAAAATCAAAAAACCGATTAAACCGAGAAAACCAGAAAAAAATCGAAAAAACCGAACCGAAAAAAAAATCGATTAAACCGATTAAAATTTTGAAAAAACCGGCCGATTCGGTTTGGTTTTATAAGCAAAAAACTGAAAAAACAAAACCGAACCGAACCGAACCGAACCAAAACCGAAAAAAATCAGAAAAAAACCGAGCCAAACCGAAGAAACCGAGCCAAAACCGAGCCAAAAGCGGAAAAACCAAGCCAAAACCAGAAAAACCAAGCCAAACCGGGTTGAACCGGTTTTTGCCCTAAAAAACAAACCGAAACCGGTCGGTTTGACCCGGTTTCGGTTTTGTTTTTTTTTAATTTTGGTTTGGTTATTTGTTTTGATAAAAACCGAACCGAACCGAAAATGATCACCCCTAATTACAAACAACACTTGCAAGTAAAATACAATATAATATAACCATCTAGGTGGTGGTCCAGTGGTAAGAGCTTGGGACCAAGAGGTTTGCTCTCTCTGTGGTTTCAGGTTCGAGCCCTGTGGTTGTTCATATGATGGCCACTGGAGGCTTACATGGTCGTTAACTTCAGGGCCCGTGGGATTAGTCGAGGTGCGTGCAAGCTGGCCCGGACACCCACGTTAAACTAAAAAAAAAAAAAATACAATATAATATTAAAGCTAATATTTAATTATTTGTTTATCTTGGAGACTAAGCAATAATAGATTAAACTAAGAAAATACAAGCAATCAATATAAGTCCTTTAAATGCACATAGATAGTCCAAACATAATGTTTTGATTTTCCCATAAGTTTAGCCAAGCTTTGCAATTAATTAAGAGGATAAAATATTCAATATAACAGAATAAAAAACCAAAAGTTAAGATAGCTTAAATTGCAAGGCAGACTATATATTTATATGCAAGTATAAAAGAATAATATCAATATCAATTCTGGTTAATAAGTGAAAAAATATACAAGGAATAATGATGTCCAATGGTTAAAAGAAGTATGTATAGTTTTACCGACCAGATTGTGATGAGAAAGTGATGGAAGCTACTGCTGCCCACGTGATGCTAACATGGCAGTATGTGCTGATGTGGCGCAGGCATTATAGTATATGATGATATGGCTTTGACATGGTACTAACATGAAAGTATCTGTTGGCGTAGTGCTGACATGGAAATAACCAATTAATTTGCCTTGAGAGAGTTCAATGGTTTCTTTATTGTTGTTGCTTGCGGTGGCTATGCAAGGAGGCATCATTGTCTTTAACTGTTGTATAGCTATTGTTGTGATCAGCGTGGATTTATGGTTAATGACTGCTGGTGGTGGTTCTTTGTCTGCTGTAGTGGTGCTATTGGAGAACTGTTGTGGGCACTGGAGGTGGTGGCTGCTGAAGGTTTGTATGGCGTCGGTCTATTGTTGTTGCTGAGGACAATGACACTACAGTTGGTAGAAAACATTGATGTGTTGGTTTGATCTGCAAGGATTTGTTCCTATTGATGTTCAGGTTGGGGGTCTTGTACGATGAAGTGGCTGGATCTATAGAGGGTTTGTTGGGTAGATTTTTTTAGATTAATTATCAATAAAGATTCTACACAATTCTAGGTTTTAAAAAATGTGTTAAATTTAAAGGTTTTTCAAAAGTTCTAAGAGATTGATTAACTGTAAGAACAATTAAAAGCTTGTTATTTAATTTCAAAGTTGATTTGAAATAAAAACTAAAAAACACTAAAAGTAAAGAAAGAAAGAAAAAAAGAAACAAAGAATTAAAATTAGTGAAAAAAAATCTAGAAAGAAGAGAAAATTCAGAGGATGAATAATCTTTTATTTTATCTAGTCATTAAAAACTCACAAACAAAAAAAATAATATAAACAACACAATCTTAAAATACATAATTAATGAGTTTGATCCATCAATTAAAACTATTTAATATAAATAATTCAAATAAATAAAATAAACTTATATGAGCTTAGTCTACCACTCAAAAAATGAAACACCAGACTATCATTGTTCATATACTCGTATAATCTGTAGTTTGGGTATGGTGTCCCATCTCTTGGCCACTTCTTGGATGGTTCAGGCAAGCCATCCTGATATTGTATCAGGCTTTATTTTCCATGAAATCTGAACTTCTGATGCCGACCTTTTCACCTTCACTGGAATCCCTGCTAGCATGGTGGAGTTCCCTGCTCTAAACAGTTAAGAGTACTGTCTCCTTTGCTTAATTTTCTCCCGTTTCCTGCAGGTAGTTTTAACCCCCTCACATACACCCGCGCTCCGCTGAGCTTCTTTTTCTTCTTCATGGGAGTCTCGAGGTTGGTTTTATTGATACCACCAACAAACTCTACACTCTAACGCTTCAAATTGGAGACACATTTGTGTTACCGAAGGCACTAGGTCACTTTCTATACAATGTTGACTTCAAGAACCCTGCCATTGCTATCTCTCTTTGTTTGGCAGTGCCAATGCCGGAACCGACTCAGTTCCTACCACTGTCTTTTCCACTGGACT
>Ga0307516_10005849_pt1 | contig 14573 bp, 10 predicted proteins | sample 19_EM_MG_FD_203310 | JGI IMG/M metagenome (GOLD analysis project Ga0307516, IMG submission 203310) | Populus trichocarpa ectomycorrhiza microbial communities from riparian zone in the Pacific Northwest, United States - 19_EM | ecosystem: Host-associated > Plants > Roots > Unclassified | place... | reverse complement strand
TATTGTACGCCATGGAGTCTGGGTGGGTGTAGGTGGTGTAGCAGTCCAACGGTAACACGTAAAATTGCTTACTTATTGAACTTGATCCACCCAAAATCCTTCCGCGGGGGTAAGGGATGGTGCGACCGTTGAAACCAGGTTGTGGAGTCGTGGTGTAATTCCAGTCATACGGCTGTTTTACCCGTAAATAAAAGAGAAGAGTTGACTGATTCGATAGAACTCACTGTTTGCGGTGACAGAGTAACGCATAGGAACGGGATGATGGATGCAAGGACTCCTTCGTTGCTACATTCTTATGAGCGGCGGGTATCATACGTAGTGAATGGTCTCGTGCAAATCACCTTCCACCAGCCTCCAGGACGAGTACGTGGATGTTGCTGTCTTCGGTCAAACGGTTCGCAACAACATTGCCAGCAGTACCACCTAACAATCGTGGCGTATGAGTCCCTCCCTTTGGTTCACAGTATGGCACATGGACAACGTGCCTCCAACGATGATGTAATCGTAGGTGAATGTTGGGAGTTGGGAGATCTGGTCGTAGATCGCCCCGTAGGTTTGCTCGACGACGACAAGGAGGAGGAGTAGAGACCTCGCGGACAGCTTCATGGTGGTGGCCTTCAACACAGTCCCAGCCCCATTTTATGCCTCGAAGGTGGTCACAGGCGCGCCGTATTGCCGCGGGCCTCGGGAGGTTGGGAAAACATTTCTGCCTAATGCCCCCGAAACCCAGCCCAGGTCCGGGGAAATGAACGAGAGCCCCGAACTCAACCGCTACCTTCGGTTTCACCAAACCACGATTTAAGTTTAGGCCCAGGGGACCTCGGTCAGGTTCTGGTTTGGCCGGCAGGGGTGTGGGGCTATTCGGGTATCACGACCCCGCGCCCATCTCCAGAGCAAGCCAACAGCTGTTAACGTTTTAAAAGAAGCAAACCAAGGTGCACCCGACGGGTTCGAAACGTGTTCTGATACGTTCAGCGGCCCTCGACCATGGGCGAACGTGTTCGGAGAGCGCGAAGTCTGCTCAGGAACGTTGCCTCTCCGTGAGTGCGGATCTGGAACTGCCCGTAAAAACTTTATCGCGTCGCTGCTGGACGAAACTACACATACATACCCTGCATTCTCAAAAAGTGTTCCGTGATAGGCAGCTGGTAAACGTCAAAGAATACGTGAATCGGTCATCCTTCCAGGGGAATAGATATTGGATGACGGTGACGCGTTCACGTTGTCACGGTTGCGCGAGACCGTAGGCGCCCGACTCTTGTGGTTATCGTCCCAGGCTGGATCCCATGCACGTGGAAGTGGCTCCGCCCCCCACGCGTACCATAGTCCACTGACAGCGGAGGTGATATTATTTCGTGTAGCATGTACTACAGAAAAGGTAGCACGTGATGTGGAAGGAGTCGTGGGGCTCGTGGCCAATGAGCTCAGGAGAGCTCCGGCTAACGGCGTTGACCAATCATGAGTAAGATCGATGGCACTACCGTGCTATGGAGACCCTCGGATAGAGAAGGAGATCGCGATGGGAGAAGAGCTAGGACGCAGGGCCTTTGATCGGCCGGAGTCAGCGCCTCCAAAAGAGGTGGCGAGGGCGCTCATTCGGACGGCCTCATGGTGTCCACCCCTCGCGTGTAGTCCTTGTCTCCTCCTTCTCGTGCACGACAATGACAGTGGTCGGATTGTTGCGCAAAGTTGTTATATTGTTTTCAACGTGCGGACAAAACCGACGGTTATATTGAACGTTCACACCCCGTAACTCACCCGCCCCCCTGCACAGGCCCATGGCAATTATCATCCTCAGTTGTCTTCATGTGCGTCGCCTTTGCACCGCTACCAAGAAAGCGGCGCGTTGAATGTCACAATTACAGGCCGCGCAAGTCGGTAGCCCGAAGTACCGAGGTCCAATGGTGGGCACCGCTCCGCCGTCCTCTCACCAATGATCATTCAAGTACTCAGCGCTCGTGTAATACCTAGGCTTGGGTGAACATCTCGGATTATGGGTTAGTCAGTTTTATAATGTGATCCGCCTCTTCTCATCCCACCCTGGGCCTCAGAGACGCCCTGTTTCCCGGACTCTACACAGATAATGCCTCAGCCCCACTCCAGGCGGGCGCGGGTCTGCGACGGGCCTACGGATTCGGACTCTACTCGTACTGCGCCTATGTCAACGAAACCGCCGGATTGTGTACTGCCAAGACTATTCCCTACCAATTTCAACCATATGCGGTGATTGCCAACGATATCCCCCCCAATTACACCAATTACACCAATACCATCCTCCACGGTTCTGCATTTGCGGACTCTTCGTTGTCGGCAAGAAGTTCTCGTGAAGCATACTACTTGTTGTTGTTCGGCTTCATTCTGTCGATTATATCCCTCATTTTGTACGTATGGCTTCGTCCAGTAATTGTTGGTGGCCTCAGCTCATTTGCCTTTGTTCCACCCAGTGAACCCTGCCACTCCATTCCTGGGCAGACCTGGGTGTTCCTTGTATCCACTGTAGCCGGAATCCTGGCCGCCATACTGGCTCTCACTGGTTCAGCCATCTGGGGAGCTATCATTGAGAAGGCGAAAGACGACAACCCATCGAAAGTTCAACCTGCCCAACTCCCTCTTGGTATGAAGGTATCCCATGGTGGCGGGTTAACTTTAGCTTGGATAGCATCCGGTTTTCTGGTGGCGGGTAGCATTCCCATCGTGATTGAGTCCGTGTCAATCTTTCGTCTGATTCCTACGACTCCTGAGCCAGGCTGATGACATTTGTTTTGATGTAGCCTGATGTGTCGGTTGACCACTAAAAGCAGATCATTCTTGGAACTGGGACCGCGGGATCTGTATCACAGTTGGAAATTACGCTGGAACAAACGGATTCGATCCCAGTTCGCCCCCCAGCCAGAACAGAGCTGCTGATTTCATGTAAACCCAATTCCGGCTGGCAGCGGGGTCATTGTATATTACATAACACACCCATGTAAGGTTGGCGTCGTGCACTACTGCGGTTGGACCTTTATAAGAGTCTCCAGCTGAGTGAGAAATTCTGAGTCTATAAGGTCCAGCGCCGGCTAGCGGCAGAGCCCGAGACGGCAGCGCACGACAGGCTGTAATAACTTAAGTATTGGTAGCTGAGCCCGTTATCTGTGAATGGAACGTCGGCTTGTTTCGCGCCACGGATACATTCTGCATAGGAAGCGGAATGTGATCAAAACACATCTTTGAACCTATGCCGGGGGGGTACATATGTATGTAGACCCGTCCTTGGTTATTTACGACAACTTCCCTTATGAGATTTCCAATCCGCCTTTTGGCAACCAGCAGAACAATAGTTGGCACCTTTGCAACCACCGCAAACAAGCAACTTGGGTTTCCCAAGACCCCCACACTTTTGGCACCGCTTCTCCGACTCCGATGGTTTTGCTCCCGCCACCCGATCCGTGAGGCGACCGACGTTTTCTACGTACGGAACGCCATAGAGAGGACTAATTGCGATGCGGGTGACGTGTGGAATCGCAGACCTCCATCCCTCCTCCTTCCTGAACTCAGGGGTGACGGCTTTACCCCTGCCACAGCTGCAGAGTGGGTCTCCGTGATGCTCAAGAGGGAGAGGAATCTTCTTCTCGGCGATGTACTCGCAATTCTGCCCATGTTCCCATGTACGACACCTCTCGGCAAATACTGGGAGAAGCTGTTTCCATGCTGTTGCTTCCTCTCCATAGAACTTGATGAACACAGACTCCCGGTGGATGGCGGCTAGTGTGTCCATGAAATCCTGAGCATTAAACTCCGAAAGTGTTAGAACCTGTGCATCAATGACATATCCATGGGATGCGAGATCCAGACGGAGCGCGGTAACGAAGATGACGGTGTGGGCATGGTTGTTGATGTGCATCTCAAACACGCGAGCTCCCGAATCTGTAAATTTCGAGACTATTATGTGGATTGTGTTTTTGACGTTCAGGAGGGCGTCGGTGTGATCATCGGAGTCGCGTAGCGATTGTTCTCTGCCGGTTGCAGAGTAATGGAGGTGTACCGCTACATTGAGCTGTGCTTCCGACCCCGAAACGTCCGCTACAGGGATGGCGTCCAAATTGAGGCAATGGATATTCCAAGGCGCTTCGACCTTTTCTGTGATCGAGACTGGGAACGGGTTGATCTCAAGGTCGCGTTTTCCGGCGAGGGGAACAACAACCTATCATAACGTCCGTGAGCCACCGAATCGGTGGAAGGAAATAGATCCCGGCCCACCTCGATGTAGTGCGCCCCCCGAGCAATCCTCAGTTCCGAAAGCGTCCCGACGACCGGCGAAGGGTAAACCAACCGTCTCTTCTCTGGCCCAATGCTGATTTCGATCGTGCAAAGGGAGAGTTGACGAGATGTGACGGGAGCCCCGTCCGACATCATAGTTCTTGTCAGGTCGTCGAGAATGTCGACCCGGGCGGTAAGCATGGAAATCCGCTCTCCCTTGGTGTCCATCACAGCTGAGATTTTACAGCCATCCGGGTCTCCGGCCGATGCGGGGACATCACTAAGGCGGTGGCACATCCCATGGGGTTCCTCCGGGACTACAAACACGGCAGAGGTGTCCATCAGTCGGGCCGCAAACACGCGGGGGGGATCGCCGAACTTCGGGACCAAGTGATGAGTGTAAACGGACGAGCGGAAGGAAAGTGCGATTGTCGTATCCTCCGGACCTTCTCTGTGCAGAATCCGAGATGGGACAGAGAAAGACATGACCAATGGAGAGGATCCTGCCCAACCGAGCGGGTCCGCGTCGAATGTGATCCGAGGGTCTGAATCAGTCCCACTACTTTTGATCTTCCCAAAACCCAGCTTGATGGAGGAGAAATTGTAAAACGCCGACCGTCCCCGAAAGGTGGCTTGCATCGCGGGGATGAATAAGTTGGCCTGGTCCATGTCCAGAAGGATTTGAGTACTTGCTCTGGGTACGACCAGTGTGACTGAAACGGTGGGTGGGACCCGGCGCCACCCTCGGAACCGGCCTTCCTTGGTGACCCCCTTTGTCATGGCGGATGCGGTGTAGATCCCTGCCAAGTGGAACTGAGCACACAGATCCTGGTAGTAGAGGGTCCCCGATCCGGCCTTCTTGAGGAGCGCGAAGAAAATGTCTAGCGTAGTCTCCCAGTCGACGATTGCTATCCGCTTGGTCATAGCCACGAGGGCTACAAATGTCTCCCGAACGTATGGCGCCATCAACAACTCGTCGATGGATAAGGGAGCAGCCGACGTGGAAACTGCGCTGTCGCCTCTGAACGTAAACAAATGGATTCTAAGGAGAAGCTTGGCAAGGCCGAGTGGTTCGAAGGCGATCCGACGGGGGGAGGGAACGTCGAGCACGGAAACGAGCGGATCACCGGTGGTCGGCCTTCTCCACACAAAACGTTCATGGTACTGGATCCCTGGGCCCAATGCTTCTTGCAGCATGATTTCGGCAGCGTTCGATCGCGAACTGAAGTTTGGTGGGTGACTTGTGGGAAGAAGACCGAGGAGAACCCCCGTTGTGGGTAAGTCGGCACAGAGTTGCCTGTTGAAACTCTTGGTTGCGTCTTCCCCGTTATAAAGAAGGGTTTCTGTGAAGAGGGTCGCGGAATGCATTTTGGAAAGGAGTGGGGTGGTCGCAACCAACACGTTGAGTAAGCCGAGACGGTCTGCTAAATCAGATGTCTCTATGACATTGAAGGTCAAAGGGGCAGATATATCCTCGGGACTGTAGTCCGGACCGTCAAATACAAGGGGGGTAGTGTTCCATGGAGCAACTGTTTGGCCCTCCGCAACCGGTCCTGCGGTGCGATACTCCGCTAAGGCTTGGCAAAAGCAGAGCACCTCGCCACAGTAAAGTCGGATAACAATCATTCCAGGCCGTTTCCCGAGAAACATTTGGAAAGACGTAACCCAGTCTCTGAATTGTGATCTAGCACAGTCAACAAGATCAGACGCGACGGTGGAGGCCGGTTTTGATCTAAGGAAGGCTGGTTCTAGGTGGAAAGGAACAATGGGGGTGGTTCCGGGGTGAACGGCGAAGGTTGAGCCAGCAAGGGAGTGTACGAACGTCGGATTGGCGTTAGTTGTCGTGGGCGGCTCTTCCTCGTCCATGAATGTGGTCCCCGTCGTCCAGAAATGATCGAAAAATACGCGCACTGGGGCCGACGATTGCGAGAAATACGGTCCAGCAGATCTGCAACCTAAATACGTAATCTCATGTTCCGCTTTGACTTTGCGCATCCTCGACAGAATGATCTCCCTGACCTCCCGCTTCTGCTTGGGAGAAGATCCTCCGGCGTCAACGTAGAGTTGCCAGTGTCTGCGAAGCTCCAGACGCGTGTGTTCGTTGCAGAATCGGAGAAACGATGAGTACTCCGACCGATTCCAAGCGTTGAGAGAGGTAGATTCGCGGAGGAGCTTTTTGCACTGTGCTTCAAGAAATGCGGTGGACTCTTTGTCCAGGAAAAAGTGGAAGAATATGTTCCACATTTTGCCCACCGTTTCGGAACTGGTCGATCTGCTGTCTGCGATCATCGTGAGGAGAAGCACATTCCTTGCTGGAGATCGTGAGCGCTCCCACGAGGTTTTATACATGAGGGCTGATTAATGGCATACCCAAGATGGCCGGTTCGACATCGCAACAGGTGAAATCTATCGCACGGCTACCTTCCGAGTCGACGACCAGTTAGTATCGTACATTACAGCGAGATACCGCGCTTGGCTTACTGTCATCCCTCTGGCTATAAACAGTGAACAAGATGTTGCGGGGATCTCCGCACCCGAGGAGTAGAACGTTGGCAGGCTCCTCGGGGGTGAGCGTGTCGGTCAAGTCAACCGCCGAAGTATCGCCGATGGGATGGAAGAAGATGGACCCAGGCCAGAATACTGAAACAACCATTCCGAGCTTATGGGTTGTTGGAAAGTGGCAAGCCCGTCCCCCGCCACACTTTCACAGCAGTCGGATGCCTCATGTTGGCGGCAATCTCCTTCCGGCGAACTTGTCGGAGGAACGCGCCCACCGAGCGTCACCCGGTGACCGGTCACACGGGACTTCAAGTTCAACTGATCTTCTCTTCGTGGGCCCAATCGTCCGCCGCGCCTGTCACGATCCACTGACAGCGCAGACTACTGTATTCCATCCGGTATGTAGGAGAACACGAGTCTTTGTGGCTGCTGTAATTCTTTGTCCCTCCCAACCGAGAAATATTCCCACAATTGTACGTGGAATGTTGATCGCCTTCGTGCATTGATACCAACCATGCCACCAGAACCAGGTTTTCGCCGCCCGTTGGATGATTGGCTATTCTGAGCCTGGCCCGAAGTCGACCTCGCCTACCCCAAGTCCGGACGGACGGTTGACCTAGGAAACCAACTCGAAGCAACCATCATACCCTCACCCGTTACGCCGTCCATGAGTTTCGCTCCCCAGTGCGGCCCCTACGTTTCGCGGTCGCGTTTCTGGAGTTCCGCGGCGAGAGACAGGCCATTTGGCATACTTGAGGACTCTATGAACGCCGGGGGTGGTTACGGGGAGCCCTTGCGCGTGACTTTATTCTAGTTTGCCCGCATGTCCTCACCCCGCCTTAATGAGTGGCCCATCCATCGCCTTCCGAATCTACGTGAAAGGCGAGTTCTTCGCCGCCCTCTCAGCTGTTGCCTGGCTCACCCTGTTGTCAGTGTATCAATCCGGAGAGCTGGAAGGGCTTCTGGTAAGGAACAATATCATTTCTCCGGTCTTGGAGGGACCCTTCCTCATGTCAGAGGTCTTGACCCGGTTTAGATGCAGGCACTCACCCACTACACTCAACTTTCCCTATTTGGATTCGGCCCAATGTTACCCGATGCTCCTAAGTGGACGTTTGCGGGCCAGATATTCCCAGGAATCCATAATCGGCAAGCATCTTTCGACCTAACGCCTACAAGGACCCCTGCGCCTGGGGTGCCATCCCCGCACTCCGCACCATTCCTGGGGTACGGTGTGGCTGGGGTGCGATTGTAACCGCGTCCCTAGGGTCGAACCGACGAACCCGCCCGACCATAGTTCCACAGTCATCGCACGCGAAGGCCGGACGGCCGCGCCCAGGCAGAGCGAAACGATCTGGCTCAATACGTGACCGTCTCACCACCCCACCCGTTCCTCTTCCGTAATCACTGGTAACTATGCCGACATCTTCGGGAGCCGTATATATGCTGATACCGCGCCCATGGTGTTTCCGACAGCTTCCCAGTGATCGGGTGCTGTCAAGGGCTGGGAGTGTCGAAAACCGAATTGTAAGGAATGGAATGAGGTCCGTCACGTGTGGCGGATGGGGCACGCTTTGCTCAAGTGGGATTACTTTTGTTAGGGGGACCTCCGGACACGCCCGTCATCCATTCGAACAAGTACCGCCGGTATCTGGGTCCTGCGGACCAATACACACAATCATATCTGAGTTTCTCATGCTAGCGATATTACTTGATAACTAGGTATATTATACCAAACGTCGCTTGCAAATCGCCTCAGCCATGTCACCTTCCCCAGTCAAAGAGATCCAGGAAATCCCCATAGAAGGTCCTTTCGCCTTCTTTCCCCATCGGTGGTGTACTGACATCCTCCTGGTAGGAAGGAATTCACAGAACCCGCCCAGAGTATCTGCCTCTTGTGGAACTGTACACAAGGATGGTGGAAGTACGGCGGTTGAGAATGCCAGAAAACTGGGTAATCCCTCCCCTTGGCTGACACCATCGCAGGGAACTTACGATATCGCCGATATAGTCAGCCCTCTTCAGACGTCAGGAGACCGGTCTTCCGACAACATGACCAAAGTGCTATCTTACGAACCTACTGGTAAACCTTTCTCTGTACTTGTCCCGGTTTGGATGGCCATTTTTTGATACGGAGTCCTCCCCACCAGATGCAATCGCCGCTCAGCCCCGGTCCATATGGTATAAGTACGTGCGGACCGCGGAAAAATGGGATCGGAGGATGATGGAAAAGTGGAAGACGAATATGAACAATCTCCTGATTTTTGTAGGTTTAACACTACCAGAGGCAGTATTTTGGTCCTGACACCTTTCAAGGCCGCCTTGTTCACGGCAATTGTCACCGCGTTTATTCTCGATGTGATGTCGGACCTTGACGAAGATACTGCAACATCACTCCTCCGCATCCTCGTCGAGCAGTCGACGGCAAACTCGACCATCGAAATACCTTCACCAAGCCCACCATCATCTACCCTGACAGTGAGCAGCCTTTGGCTCCTGAGTATCATGTCAAGCCTGGCTGCCACCACTTGGGCCATGCTCTGCCTGGAGTGGTGCGCCTTCCTCACGGACGGTGTTCAGGCGGAAGACTATGAGGAGATGGCAGAGAAGAGGCAGCGGAAGTTCGAGGCCGTGAAACGTTGGAGGATGCACCTCATTGTGGCCGCAATCCCATTCTTCCTCCACATGTCTCTCTTCTTATTCCTCACGGGCCTCTGGCTGCGGTTGCGGGACGTAAACGATCAGCTTGGACTTATCGTCGGAGTGCCGAGTTTAATCATCGCATTAAGCTATGTTGTGGTCACCCTACTCCCCCTTTTCACGGACGCTCCCTTTTCCACTTCGGCCTCTGAATTCATTCAGCCTGTCGTTGACGGGATTAGGCGTATCGTCGAATTTGGTCGCTTCATTCAGCCTCCTCCTGTCTTCCTGTGGATAGCGGGTCTCCTCCCGATTGGAGGTTTTCCCGCCATTCTTACCTCCGCGGCCTTCTCCCTCAGGACACGCCGTTTAATCGCCCTCCCGAAACGCGTATACAGGGTAGTCAGACGTTGCATCCACACCTTATGGAAAGCCATCGCTCTGCTCCCTATACTCCCCACATTCGGCTTGGATCAAAATCCATTCGACGAACTAAACAAGCTGAAAGTTGGGCGTTCGGATCGTGACAGGGGAATCCACCTACGCGCGCTATTCTGGTTGATGAATACGCCATTGAGTGAAGACGAGGTTAAGGAGATCCTCAAGGAGTTTAGGAACAGAGGTAACCCTGAAGAACCCCTGGACCGTACTATCATCAGACTCCTCGTCTTATCCCTCTCTTCCGTCCTGGAGGACAATCGTATCAGTGATGACGAGCGGCCGATATTCAATCACTGTACAACCGCGCTGGCAAGGGAGATGGACCGAGCGTTTGGGGACGGGGAGCACAACCGGAGAATCCTCTTTCGGAACACCACGATCTCCGAAAAGTTGTCACCTCATTTCCGTCTTACTCCCTGCGGTGATGACACCCCCAGCCGGCACTCAGCAACCGGCCGAGAGGAAGACTACTGGACGAGGGCAGTTCCAGCACTGTGGCTCTGTCCATCAACGGAGACGATCCGCGGTGTCGTTGACCAACTCAACTTGGATATACAGTCGGTAAAGGTCCCCTGCCTTCACCGTATTATTCGCGGACTTCACGCGGCAACACTCGCATGTTTCAACCCCAACCAATCCACCCTCGAGTTGATCCCAGATTTTAATGCCTGGAGTTGGGATCCCAGCTCATTCGATCAAATCCTGGACGAGGCCCTATCAGGGTACCTCCAGGCCCTATTCGTTGCATTCTATAATACTCTCCCGAGAAGCGATAGCCCCATCACCACTCCGTCGCTTGTCGTCGATTGTCTAAAGGTTCTTGATGACCAGCCAGAACGGTACACCCTCAAACTGCACAACGCCTTGTCCTTCTTTGTAGCTGTGATGTGGAGGAGCGACCCCAAAGTTTTCGAGGAAGGGCCTTCTGTCGCTCGCGCCCTCCTTGCGTCCGCTGACTCCTACGGAAAATCCGAAAGCGAAGACAACCCAAGTTGTGCAGAGGTATTGGCCACCCGGCTCCGTGCCATCGCGTATGGGCCGAAACCTTTGGTCTCAATGGAAAGCCGCTCTTTGACGATCCTTGGTGACCTCCACGCTTTGTTACCTGATTCAATCAAGACAAACCAGCGATGCTTAGAAGGATTCCTTGACGCAAATGCAGCCACCCTTGAAGCAATACTTGCAGTGGATGGCCGTTTCACGGTGTTTACTTGGCAACGCAGTCCCGATTACCGCACCGCGAGAAACATTTGGGCTGACTCACTGTTCACCCACCACGCCTCCTTCGACTTCGTACGCCAACACCCGAACTACAGGTTACCATACCTATACTCACTCGCCATCGCACTCTCGTACACAACGGAAGGGAGGAACCGGGGGCTTTGGAAAATGGCTGACCTGTTCGTGACTCACGATCAGGAAGAAATCGCAATCGATAGAGCCCTGGACATAAACACCCTTGTGGTGACCGTCCTAGGGTTCGCCCTATCCGACCAATCCGAGCCCGTAGGAGAGGAACGGATGGAAAGTTTCCTTCAGCTACTGCGGGATGTCGTCGTCACTGGTATTGATGCCAGCCGGCGGACACGATGGAAATCCGTCTACCTGATCACGGACCTCGTGTATCTTCTCTCTCGAATAAATGACCAGTATGAGGGGGAGGGACAAACCGAGACCTTAATTGGTGTGGCAAGTAACCTCTTGGATGAGGAGGAAATCGGGCGCGTCCCATGCGATTGGGAGAGGAAGAGGAAGGGATTGACCCTTTGCAAACTGGACGCAAAGGTCAAGGGGCTCGTCAATCTGCGAGGTGAAACAAATGAAGCGGTGTACGAGTGGAGCGGTCGAGAAAGCATACCGTATCTTTCCCTGTATAACCCACGACGGACCCCAACCGAGCCCGTGTCCAATGCCGTGTCTTGGGTTGCGTCGATGTTTCAACGGTACATTAAATTGCTGATTGGGGTGGCCACATTCTAACGACAGATTTACAGGTACATCCTCGATGAACACGAAGAGCCCGCAGCGCAAGACACCTCCGGTAATTCGATCGCTCGTAGTAGTTTCTCCGAAGAGTCCAAGGCCTAACGGCCGAGTTCTCTGGTGTACATACCAATAGATTTTAAATAAATAGCAGAAACTCAGACGGAACATAGATGAGATGAAAGGACGCATTGATTTCTCGCTCAGCCGTGGAAGAAGGGCGGATGAGCCGCTTGACTGCATAAATTAAAACAGGTGGAAAAAAGCTGTTTACCCCCTCCGTCACGATCCATATGTGGGACACAGACAAATCCCGTGGGTTTTCGAGGGCGAAGACTGGATCGACCCCCCACCCCATTCAACGAGCCGTCAACCCCTTTTTTCGGGCCCACAGAAGAGATGCTCCAAGAGTCAATAGCGCAAACATCCACTTCCTCCACCACCTCTGAGGCCGATACACACTATCCCTCGGTGGGAAGCTGGGACTGGAGAGTTTCGCAACCCGCTTCAATTTCTTCTCGGAGAAGGGCGGATACCGTGAAGCGAGGGCCGATTCCATCCTATGCGAATAGCACTTAGCGCGTTTTCAGCGCAAACTGTTGAACAACAAACCAATTCGGCATGGTCAAGGTAGACCGTTGGTGGGTGAAAAGGTCAAACGAGTACTTCCCGGTGTGATACCCGCCATCTAGGTTCGCAGAATGTGGATGAGAGATGTTGCAGAACGGTGTGATAAGACGAGAGACATACTTCCACTAGCTCCGAACCCTCCAAACGGTAGACCCGGTGCTGACCATAAATTAGCTATAAGAAATTCACCACTACAGTCAAACCGTCCACGCACTGGGAATCTGCATAATCACCTCGTTGCAGACGCAACTTCCGCTGCGAGTGCTGCTAAAAACTGAAAATTCTGGTAAGGGTATGTCATTGTATGAGATTCGAAATAAATCCTACCCTTCTCCTTGAGTTTGGAATCGTCCGTGAAGATGTACAACGCCAGAGGGTGGTCCCTAGCATTGATAAATTCGATAGCTTCGTCGAAGTTGTTGACGGTAACGATGGGTAGAATTGGTGCGAAGATTTCACTGAAATGAGTGTGGAGGTCAGGACAGCCGCTACCCGCGGTGACAAATCCTTGCCGCTCACTCGCTCATCAAAGAATCATCAGAACCAATATTCCTGACAATTGTAGGAGAAACGTATTTTGTCTCGCGGTCAGTGTCTCCGCCGAGGACGATAGTTCCCTTGGTGTCATCCAACAACTTCTTGACCCGGTCGAAACTTCCGTGGTTTGGGAGACGAGCGATCTTCCCGGGTTCTGTCGTGCCATTTGGGTAAAACTCGTGATATCTAACACCCCAGGTCAGCGTTTTAGGGAAGGGGAGTGACCAGGAGCTTGCGTACGCTTCTCGAAGGGCGGTTATAAACGCGTCCTCTCCGTCTTTGGGAACGAGGACGTAATCCGGGGCGACGCAGGTCTAACCCGAGAGATCTCACCAGTGATCCCGGACGAGGAAATATGGTTAGACTCACCTGACCGGCATTAGAAGTCCTTCCCCACAAAATCCTTTTGGCGGCCACCCTCAGGTTGGCTCTAGGATCGACTATGGTGGGGCATTTACCACCGAGCTGGAGAGGTGTCAGAAACTTTCACGTTGAGAACGTCCTAGCCACTACGTACTTCGAGGGTGACGGGGGTAAGGTGTTTTGCGGCTGCCGCTGCGACGATTCTACCAACCTTTCCGGAACCTAGGGGCTCAGGTTAGCGGGAGATTCTCTCCAGCATACACCACTCTACCTGTGTAAAGAACTGAAAGGGGTCATCAATAGAGCTCAAACGATCAAAGTGGCGACAACGGCTTACTGTGATCCCAGGGGAGCTCCAACAGCTACGCAAGCCACCCGTGAGAGCGCGTTTGAAGAAAGCATGGTCCGCGTACAGACCTTTGTAGAGACCGGGATGTCACCGTTGACGATGCGGTACAAGTTCGGATCCAAGTACTTTGGGAAGAGTTCGGCGAGCAGCGAGCTCGTTGCTGGAAGGAGTTCAGAGACTTTGACACAGACGGCGTTCCCTGCGGCAATTGCTCCCGCCTGACGCACAGGTCAGTAAAACCGGGAAGCCAGGGGAGAGAACAGGATCGCGCACGAGTGGGCTCATCAGAAGGACGATGGGGTAATTGAACGGTACGAATATAAGTGCAACGCCTTTCGGTTCCTTACGAATCTGCGGTCTAGCGGCAAAGTAGATGGAGAACTCTGCGTTCTCCGGCTTGGTCCATTTCTCAAAGTTGTCAAAGATGTACTTGATCTGCTCGAGGGAGAGGTAGTGTTCGAGGCTAAATCGCGGCGAATCATGATGAGAGACTGTCCGTGGATGGGAGAGTGGGGGGTTCGTGCACATACATCTCGTTCTCTGGGTAGGAGCGGCCGAGGTCGTGTTTGGCTGCTTCGTTGAAGCGGTCTTTGTTGTCCTTGAGCAGGTACGCGAGTTGCAACAGTTGGTGCTTCCTATGTTTGATATCCCTTGCCTTGCCGGACTTGAAGCTAGTTTGAAGCAAGGCGTGGATCTGCCAGACGGTGATCGATGACGTGAGACGCGGAACGAACGACCAAGCGAGACAAACAAACCTTCTCAACCTCCTCGACTGCGGTGTACTGGAGTTCGACCATGATGGTAGTTCGTGGCAGAGCTGCGACAAACAGGTTGCGGAGAAGTGCGCACAAGACCGGGGACAACAACCGGCGCGGAGGCGGATGGCGGAAAG
>Ga0307516_10005848_pt1 | contig 14574 bp, 10 predicted proteins | sample 19_EM_MG_FD_203310 | JGI IMG/M metagenome (GOLD analysis project Ga0307516, IMG submission 203310) | Populus trichocarpa ectomycorrhiza microbial communities from riparian zone in the Pacific Northwest, United States - 19_EM | ecosystem: Host-associated > Plants > Roots > Unclassified | place... | reverse complement strand
CGCTCGGACCCGGCGGCGTGGCTGCTGGGCGGGATGACCGCCGCCGGCGTCGGCGCTGCCTGGCTGCTCTGGCATCCCTCGGCGAGCCAGCTCTACTTCTTTCTTTGCGCGGCACCGTTCGGCGTGGTCCTCACGGTTTGCCTGCTCGCCGAACAGACCAGGCGGTGGCGGGTGCCGCTTGTCGGGCTGCTTTCGGGTGCGCTGTGGAGCGTTCTCGCGCCGAGCGTGTCGCTGCCCGCGCGGGACACGATGGGGGACTGGGCCTGGACTCTGGCCGTGCCGGTGCTCCGCACGCTGGGTTTGGCCGCGGCCGCCGCGATTCTGCTCGTGGCGCTGCGGCGCCGCCTTCAGACGCCGCTGCAGTTGCGGCGCCGGTTCCTTCGGGCGCCGGTGCTGTTGCTGCGCCGCGACGAGGTGCCGGTGCAGGCGGGGCGCCGTGGTCGGGTGCTGGTTGTTGCGGTGACCGCCGCGGTGCTGGGCGCCAGCCTTGCCACCGGTGCGACGAGCTACGTCAAGGTGTGGTGGGCGAATTCGTTCGGGCCCGTGCTTGAGCAGCCGTCGACGGCGCGGCTGCTCACCCGGGAGGAGATGCGGGCCGCGCTGTGGCTCGACGCCCACGCGGGCAACGACGACGTGGTGGCCACGAACGTGCACTGCGTGCCGATGAACCGGTACCAGCCGTGCGACGCCCGCGCGTTCTGGGTCGCCGGGCTCGGCGGGCACCGCACCCTGGTGGAGAGCTGGGCCTACTCGGACGCGACGGTCGCGGCCAACGGCGTCGGCAACCTGAAGTACGTGCTGCAGCCGCCGCCGGACCCCGCGAAGTACGCCCTCAACCAGCGCGCCTTCACCAACGCGGACCCGGCCGACCTGGACCAGCTTCGCGAGACCTACGACGTGCGGTGGCTTCTCGCTGACCGGCGCGCCGGCCCGGTGTCGCCGCGGCTCGCCAGGCTGGCGAGCGCCCGCTACTCCGCCGGCCCGGTGACGATCTTCGAGCTGGCCCCGCCGCCGGGATGAGGGGGTACCGGCCGGTCGTCCTGCGGCCCGGTGGCCAGGTGCAGCCAGGACGCGAGATCCTGCAGCTCGTGATGCACCGCCTCGGTCATCGCCGGGGTGAACGCGACGTCCTCGTGGATGCTGTGCACCACGAACGTGCCGGTCCCGGGGTCCGCGACGGCGGCCACCTTGCCGATGAACCGGTCATCGTGCAGGACCGGCAACACGAGGCCCCGCTGCCGCTTACCCTTCGGCCTGTCCATTTCCAGGATGTGGGTGAATCCGAACAGCTCGGCGACCCGCATCTGGTCGCGGACCAGCCCGTCGAACGGCGACAACAACGCCGTGCGGCCGGTGAACGGTTGTCCGATGGCGACCGGATCCACCTGCCAGGCCCCCTCGACCCCCTCGACGGTCGCCGGCTCGCCCGCCTGGGTCCACCCCGCGCGCACAAGACCCAGCGACCGAAGGCGTCGCTCGTCGCGGATCCGGTTTGCCTCGCCTCGCGAGACGGCGACGGTGCCGGCCGGGTAGACCCGCTCGGCCAGATCCCAGACCCGCTGCCGCCCGGACCGGCGGGAGATCGCGACCTCGCCGCGCATCGCGAGGATCGTCAGCATCTTGAGGACGTTGCGGCTGTTGTCCCGCCACGGCACGACGCAGGTGTCCGGGATATCGCGGGAGAGCAGCGGGCCGCGGCTGCCAAGCAGATCGAGAACGTCACGCCGGAACCGGTCGTTGACCCGCAGCCACTCCCGCGTCGTCTCGCGCCAGGGCCAGGCCTCCATCTCCGCGAGGTAGAGCCCCAGGTCGTCGATGGGCAGCACCATGGCGTTGTACTCGAAGAGCGTGCGATCCCGCTCCAACGCCCGCCGCAGTTGGTCCGGCTGATAGGACGACCCGAGCCGACTCCAGGCGGCCAGGTCGGCGCTCGGCGCGACCGCCGTCGTCTGATCGATCTGCAGCAGGGTCAACTGACGCACCACGGCCACCAGATCGGACGGTCGCGGGGAGTCGAGCAACTGGGCCCGAAGGGCGATGCGTCGCGCCTCCGCACGATCGAGACGATGCGCCACCTCGGCGCCTAGCGATACGCCCGGGATCGTGCTGCCGGCGGGCGCGACGGCCGGCGGGCGTTGGCGACTCCGCCGTCGTGGAATAACCATGTCGTCGAAGACCCAGAGCCCGAACGATATGAGAATCCAACCGCCGAGCAGGCAGAACCCCAACGCCATCACGACGTCGAGATAGAACGCTCGGTGCGACATGGCCCGGTCCGACTCCCGGGCTGTGACCCACGCGGCGACGTGGTCACCCGCCTCGATCCGCCGTTCTTGGGAGTAGGTGACGCGCTCGATGATCCGATGCCCGTCGTCGGCGACGAAACGCCCGGTGCAGGAGGACGACACAGTTGGCGGGCCGCTGTCCGCCGGGGTCTCGTCGTAGCGACACGTGGTGATCACCACGGTGCCGTGCGAGGCGAAGAACGTCCGGCCCGACCAGACCAGAAGCGCGCCGCCCGAGGCCGTGATCAGCAGCGGCACCACGACAATCACCGAAACGGCGAAACCGACCCAGACGACGTCGAGCAGGCGCGCCAAAACCCGGCGGACCCCACGCCTAACCGCCGGATCCTTGGGCGCCGGATCCTTGGGCGCCGGTATGCCAGGGATCGCGGGTGCGGGGGGCCGGATCCGGGCCACTCGGAATCTCTTCCTGCTCAGCATCGCCTTCCCGTCCGGTATCGACAGCGACCAGCGTAGGCGCAAACATCCACCGCTCCGGGTAGTCGGGCGCTCGGCTAGCTCGCGGCGTGTGCGAGCAGCAGGCCCACGGCTGCGGCGCCGAGGCCGGCCATGACGCTGCCGATCGCGTATGCGGCCGCGAGCAGGCGCTGCTTTTCCCGGGCCAGCCGCAGCGTCTCGAAGCTGAACGTCGAGTATGTGGTCAGTGCACCGCAAAAGCCCGTGCCCAGCAGCGCCGACAGCCAAGGCGCCACCGGAAGCCCGACGAGGAAGCCCAGCACCAGCGACCCCGCCACGTTGACCGTGAGCGTGCCCCACGGAAAAACCGACTCGTGGCGGGATTGAATCGCGCGGTCGGTGAGGTAGCGCAGCGGGGCACCGATCGCCGCGCCCAGCGCCACCAGCAGCACCATCACCGCCGGATCACCGTCTCGGCCAGCGCGGTTCCGGCCCAGACCGCAAGCAGCGCGCCGATCAGCGTCGCCGCCAGGTACAGCATGGCCGTGACCGGCGCCGCGCGCAGGACGTCGACCGTCGCGGTCGAGAACGTGGTGTATCCGCCCAGCACGCCCACGCCCCAGAACGGGCGGATCAGGCGCTGCCCCGGCCGGATCCGGGCGATCAGCACCATCAGCACGCCGATCAGCAGGCAGCCTGTGACGTTGATGGTCCAGGTCGCCCAGGCGAAGTCGCGGGGATCGTGCGGCCAGGCCTCCCCGATGCCGTAGCGGGCGAGGGCGCCCAGGACGCCACCGGCCGAGATCGCCGCGAGCACCGGCAGCGGGCTGGGCTGCAGTTCGGCCCGGCCGGCGGGGGTGTGCAGGTCGACGTCCGAGTCGATCGGTTCCGGATCCGCGGCCACATGATCACGCTAGCCCAACGCCGTGACACCCCAGCCCCGCGACAGGCCGGCAGCGCCGGGGGAAGGCCGACACTTCGGAGGAGACCGGGGGTGGACGTGGCGGCGTCCACCCCCGGCCTCGTTTCGGGGCCGCAGTCTTACCAGTCGGACCCACGGCGTCCACTGTAGGCGATGATCTTGACGCGCGTTATCCCTGGTGGGGTCTATTTCCCGGCTTCGCCGTGCGTACGCAGCAAACTGAGGAATCACTGAGAGAATCGGTGACGACGCCGATATCGCGCAATTCGACGCCCTCCGCGCGCTCGATCAGCACCGGTGACCAGGCGTCGCCCGTTCCCGCCCCGCGGAGCGTGCAGTCGCGGATCACGGTGTCGCGGTAGCGCAGCACGCTCACCACCCCGTCGATCTCGCTGCGTCCCCAGCCCGCGACCCTTACCGCATAACGCGGGCCGCGCCACCGCACGCACACGTCCGAGATGTCGATGGCCGAGCCGATTGCCGGGGAGTTGACGAAGCGGTCCGTGTTGTCGCCCGGCAGCAGCCGGAAGCCCATCTCCACGTCGCGTAGGCAGGCGCCCGCGACCCGGACGTCGTGTACCGAGCTGAGGTAGAAGCCCTCGATCGCATCGCTGACCCGCAGGTCCGTGACGGTCAGCCGGTGCGGGTGGTACGTCGGGCCGACGATTGAGGCGACGTCGGCGCCCACCGCGCCCCAGTGCACCGCCACGCCCGTGTAGCCGCCGCGGATGGTGATGTCGTGCAGCGTGATGTCGGCGACCGCGCCCATCACGGCGATGCAGTTGGCGTGCTTTTCCGTCGGCCGTTCCACGTGCACTCGGCGCACGTCCACCCGGGCGATCCACTCCGGTGTGTCGGCGTAGAGGTAGTCGCCGATCGTGATCGCCGTGCCCCGGTCGCCGCCGTGTTCGCCCGGGTCGGCCGGCGGTGGCCGCAGCCCGAGGTCGCTGACCGATACCTCGGACCCGACGACGTGCAGCACCGGGTGCCCGGCGGTGCCGGTGGATTCGAGCCAGGTGCCCGGCCGGCCGCCGTTGGCGCCGGCCACCTCCGAGCCGCGGATGGTCCAGCCGCCGGGCACGCGCAGCCCGTCGGCGAGGATGTGGGTGCCGGGCGGCAGTTCCAGCTTTCCGGCCGGGACGGTGTCCAGCACTTCCTGCAGCACGCGCCGGTTGCCGTCCGGGTCGGCGCTCAGGGCCGGGCGGTGAATCATGCCGGCGCGATCCGGCAGGACAGGCCGCGGTCGGCGTGGTCGAGGCCGATCAGAACCGGCCCCCGCGCCGGGTCGGCCAGGCGCAGATCGAGGCCGCCGGGCCGGTGCCGCACGACCTCTACCCGCACCGGTACGCCGGTGAGCAGGTCGATCGCGTGTACCCCGAGCTCGGCACCGGGCCGTGACTTGGCTACCTCGGCGGCGACCCGGGTTCCCGCCCGGCGCGCCGCCCGCAGCACCTTGAATCCGGCGCGGGCCGGCTTGCGTCGGGTCCACGTGTGCGAGGGCGAGCGCGGCAGCGGCGGCGCCGGCGGCACGGCCGACACGTCGAGGCGGAAGCTCTCAGGAGCGTTGGCTGCTAGCACCGCCAGGTCGCAGCCGGTCGGGTCGGTGGCCACGGTGCCTGCGGTTGTGGGCTCCTGTGCGCGTACGGAAATGCGGTCTATCCGGACGCCCAGCGCGGCGCGCGTCGCTATCCGGCCGGCGGCCCACTCGGGTCGCGGGGGTTCGGCCAGCTCGACCATCAGCAGGCCGTCGCCGTCCAGTTCCTCGGCGGTCAGGTCGAATTCGACCGTGACCTTCGCGCCGCCGGCCCGGCGCAGGCCCTGGCGCCGGGCGAGCAGCGCGGCGCCGCGGACCTCGCCCTGCGCGCGGATCAGCACCAGCCGGGGCAGTTCCGGGGCGGTGCGCGGCGGGCGGACGCGGTCGGACCACCACCGGGTGGCGAGCTCGTCCAGGTGGACCACGACCGTGACCCGGGTGGCGACGCCGGGGCTGCGGACCTTGAGGCCGACCGCGCCGTAGTCGCCGGTGACCCGGCCGACGATCCCGGTGCCGCGCAGCACCTGGTCGACGATGCAGACGCCGTCGGCGCGTCCGCTGTCGATGTCGATCGGCAGCTCGATGACGGTGGGCGCGGCGTCGTAGTCGGTGGCGAACCAGGCGCCGATCATGCCCTGAAGTCCGTCCGGGTCAGCATCGGTTCCCGGCGGGTCCACATCCGCTCGACCGCCGCGAAGAGCGGGTCGGCGTCGGCCTCGATGTGCCGGAACGTCGCCCGCATCGTCTTGAGCAGCACGTCGGCCGGCCACACCTCCCACTGCGGCACCAGCGGGGTGACCACGTCGGTGCCGCTGCGGTACAGCCAGAGCCAGAGCCGGGCGCGCCGGACCTGCTCCTCGCTGACCAGGTCGACGCCGTCGCGGATCGCGGTGATGTTCTGTTCCAGGGTCTTCCAGTACGCGTCCTGGTCGTCGACCACCGTGGACAGCCCGCACGAGCTCCACTCCGACCAGCCGGCCTGGATCACCGGGATGCCGTAGGCGGGCAACTCGTTGCTCACGCTGCCGCGCACGGTGACCCCGAGGTCGGTGAGGCTCCAGAGGGCGTTCTTGCTGAGCGTGGCGCTCGGCCGGAACGCCAGGTGCTTGACCTTGCGGTACTTCGCGGCGACCGAGTCGAAGAAGCCGGTGGCGTCGTAGAGGGCCTGGCTCGGGTGGTCCAGGAACAGCCACTGCGCCTCGGTGTGCTCGGCCGCGTAGGCCGCGGTGTCGGCGAACCAGTCGGCGAGGCTGGGGAACAGCTCGCGGTTGGTGCCGAGCGCGTCGGACACCGCGTGGTTGAAGACGGTGACCACCGGTTTCTTCGGGTCGAAGCCCAGCCGGTCCACGACGTGGGTACGCAGCCGCGCCCGCTCCGCCGGGTTGTTCAGATCCACCGAGGCGGTCACGCCGCCGCGCCACCAGCTCGGCCGGCCCAGGTTGACCTTGGCGCGCCAGGCGACCAGCTCGGAGATCGGCCGCAGCTCGACGTGGCGCGGCCAGACCTGGGTCTCGAAGACGTCGCCGATCTGCCGGGTCAGCTCCTCGCGGAAGGTGCCGGTGTGGGTGTCCGTCTCGGGATACAGCCCGTACGCCTTGAGGCAGCCGGTCTGCTGGGTGTGGATGATCGGCACCCCGGCCCGGCGGGCGGACTCGACGGCCAGGCCCCACTGGTCGTAGTCGACGTGGCTGGTGACCAGCGAGACGACGTTCCCGCCCGCGAACATACTCTGGTAGAGGTCGAAGAGCCGGGTCGCGTAGGCGTGCCGCAGCTGGTAATCCGGCCGGTCGCGGTAGCCCTCGGGCAGCCGCGGCACCTTCGCCAGGCGGCAGTAGGTCGCGTCCGTGTAGGCGACCAGCATGTCGTCGGCCCGGGCGGGCGTCTCGGTCTTGCGGACCCGATCCCAGACGTCGATCACCTCGGCCGCGCCGAACGCCTCCGCGACCTTGCGGACCTTGTCCACGTCGAAGCCGCTCCACAGCGTGCGCTGCCACTGCTCCTCGACCCCGGTGAGCACCACCATCCGGGCCGGCCGCAGCCTGCGGATGGCGTTCGCGAACGCCAGGTTACGCAGGTTCACGCGGATGTCCTGGTGGAAGGCCTCCACCAGAATGACGGCGTCGTCGGTCGGTCGCTGGAGGTTCTTGTCCCAGTAGACCGCAGCCGACTCCAGGAACACCTGCAGTTCCTTGCTGTTCGCGTTGAGCCACACCGTGTTGTTCCGTGCCTCTCAGATCAGGTCCCAGGTGAGCGGCGTGCCCTTCGCCGCGTCCCGGGTGAAAGTGCGGCCGAGGACCAGGCCGGCGGAGTCCGGGGCGAGGCCGCCGGTCGGCCGGATGGAGCGGACGTTCTCCTCGGTGACAGTGTCGCCCGCGCGGACGTCGGCGACCACGTAGAGCGAGCGGCGGAACCGCAGGCCCTCCCTCTCGGCCTCGGTCGGTCCGATCGCGGTCGTGCCCAGCGCCTGCCAGGCCCGCTCGGACTCGACGACCAGGCTGGCCAGCTCGGCCGGTTCGAGGGAGAAGGCCGAGTCGACGCCGCCGTCGCCGCGGTCCAGCGTCACGTGCTTCTCGATCAGGCAGGCGCCGAACGCCACCGATGCGATCGGCACGCCGATGCCCAGGGTGTGGTCGCTCAGCCCGACCGGCACCCGGAACGTCTCGGCCAGCACCGGGATGCGCCGCAGGTTGGTGTGCTCGGGCGGCGCCGGGTAGGAGGCGGTGCAGGAGAGCACGACCAGGTCCTGGCAGCCGGCACCGCGGGCGGCCTCGACCGCGGCGGCGATCTCCTGCACGCTGGCCATGCCGGTCGAGATGATCAGCGGCTTGCCGGTGCTCGCGCAGAGCCGGATCAGCGGCAGGTCGGTGATCTCCGAGGAGGCGATCTTGTACATCGGCGCGTCCAGCTTCTCCAGCAGCTCGATCGCGGTGCGGTCGAACGGGCTGGAGAACGGCGTCAGGCCCCTGGTCCGGGCCCGCTCGAAGATCGCCTCATGCCACTCCCACGGGGTGTGCGCCCGCTCGTAGAGCTGGTAGAGGTACTCGTTGCCCCACAGCTCGTGACCCTGGGAGATCTGGAAGCGCGGGTGCTTGACGTCCACGGTCATGGTGTCGGCCGTGTAAGTCTGGATCTTGATGGCGTGCGCGCCGGCCTCCGCCGCGACATCCACCAGGGCCAGCGCCCGGTCCAGGGAGCCGTTGTGGTTGCCGGACATCTCGGCCACGATGTACGGCCGCCTGCCGGCGCCGATCTGCACGTCGTTGACGATCACTGCTGAATCCCTCTTTCGGTCCACACCACGGTCTGCGGCGTGCCGTCGATCAGTCGCTCGTACCGGCGCTTCTCCCGGAAGCCGAAGCGCCGGTGCAGCGCGAGCACCTGGTGGTTTGCGGCCAGCGTCTCGCCGCCGAGCCGGGTGGTCCGCAGGACGTCGAAGGCGTAGGCCACCGCAGCCTTCTCCAGCCGCAGCCAGGTCGGCAGCAGCCGCTTGCCGAGGCCGGCCACGTCCAGGTAGAAGCTCCAACTGGCCGGGTCCTCGCGCAGGTCGAAGAGCACGACGCCGGACTCCTCGAAGATCAGGATGTGCCGGGCCGGGTCGGCCAGCGCGGCGTCCCACCACTTCGCGTGCTCCTCGGCGGCGATCACATGGGTGGTCAGGCTGACCGCGCGCACGTCCGGGTGGTTACGCCAGGCGAGCACGGTGTCGCGATCGGTGTCGACGGCAGCACGCAGCACTCGGGGCACACCTCTTACTCGTTCCGGGCGGGAGGCGTCACCGTATGGGGGCCGCTTGAGCCTCTCGTGGCTGCGAGGCGAGGCTGGGGCGAACCGGAGGTGACACCTCGGGGTCGGTCTTGACTGTCTTGACAATCCGGTACGCCTGGCGGAGCGCCGTGTACACCGGGTAGCTGTTCAGCCGCACCAGGCGGTGCTTGATGCCCGCATCGCCCGGGTAGCCCGCGGGAAGATAGCGGCGGTAGTGCGCGGCCAGGCGCTTGAAGAACTCCCGGCGTCGGCGCGCGGGCAGCCGCCCGTCGTTGCCGGCCACCACCAGCAGGTGGTTGACCATCAGGGTGAACAACTGGTGGCGCAGCCATGGCTCGGGATCGCGGCCGGCGACCCAGGCAAGCATCCGGTCGTACTGGATGAAGGCCTCGAAGTGGCGCTCGCTGCGGGTCGCGGTGATCGCGCCGAGCCGGCCGACCCGGTAGTGGTAGCAGACCCGGTCGAGCACGCTGATCCGCTCCGCGGCGATCAGCACCGGGTTGCTGAACGGGACGTCCTCGTACCAGCCGGGCTGGAAGCGCAGGCCGAGGTCGTCCAGCAGGCCCCGGCGGACGATCCTGTTCCAGGCGGTGTGCTGCAGCTTGAGCAGGCTGGTCAGCGAGGTGTCGCGCAGCACGTGGCTGCTGGCGTCGACCTCCAGCCGGCCGTTCTCGTGCACCCGCAGGTGATCAATGAGCAGAACGTCCGGTTCGTCCCGCTGCAGGGTGGCCAGGACCGCGCTGACCGAACCCGCCGGCAGCCAGTCGTCGCTGTCGACGAACCACACGTACCTGCCGCGGGCCTCCGCCATCCCGGCGTTGCGAGCCAGGCCGAGGCCGACGTTCTGGCTCAGGTGCACCACGCGCAGGTCACCGTGCCGGGCCGCGTACCCGTCCAGCATCGCGCCGCAGGCGTCCGGCGACGCGTCGTCCACCGCGATGACCTCGATGGCCGCCGATTCCGCCGCGGTCAGGCCGGCCCGGATCGATTCGAGGCACTGATAGAGGTAGCCCTCGACGGCGTACACCGGGACGACGACGGACAGCAACACGGTATTCATACCGATCACGCTCAACCCCCCGGGTGACGAAAGGTGAAACCCGGGTTGGCCGGGACGCGTCCGGGGTGAGGCGAGCCGCAAATTCTCACGCCGGCGGCCTAGCGACCGATCAGGGCGGTAGCGGACCTGAACGGATGGAGCTGATGGATGGGCGCGTCGGAGCCGCCTCGCGCACTTTCTGACCGGCTCCTGCTGGCGTCCGGCGGTACGGCGCTGCTCTCCGTGCTCCTGGCGCTGGCCGACTATTTGCACCCTTTCGGGCCGAAGATCCTGCTCTGGCTGCCGTGCACGATCGGTGGGATCATCGTCTTCCTCGCGTTCCTGCGCACGGCCCGGACCGCGGCGCTGCCCGAGCCGACCCGGCGCTTCTGGCTGCACCTCACCTACGCGGCCGCCTGCGTCGGCGTCGGCGTGGCCGCCCAGGCCGTCGAGGTGCTGATCGCGGCCGACCCGCACGGCCCGCACACCGGCCCGGTCATGCTGGCGATCTGCGGGATCGGCGTCATGATCATCATGTACGCGCTCTACCGGCTCCCGCTGAGCCGGCAGTCCCGCGGCGAACAGCTGAGAGTGGTGCTCGACGGCGGCACGGTCGTGCTCGCCGCCGCCGTCTTCATCTGGCACTACTCGACCCGCGCCGCGCTGAGCGACGGCGACAGCAGCACCGCCTACGGGTCCTTCGTCGTGACCATCATCGCGCTGCTGGCCGTGTCCGCGGTGGCCAAGTTCGTCCTCTCCAGCCACCGCCACGTCGACAACGTCGCGCTGCGGCTGCTCGCCGTCGCCATGATGGTCGGCGCGATCGGGCCGATGTTCCGCCAGCCGTTCGAGGCGGCCGACCCGCACCTGTTCCCCGACATGGTCAGCACGCCGATCGTCTACTTCCTCGGCGCCCTCGCCGCGGCGCGCCAGCGCGCCATCGACCTCGGGCCGCGCCGCGGTGCCGTCCGGCCGCAGCGGCGCACCTTCAGCCTGCTCCCGTACGTGGCGGTCGCCGCGGTGGACGGGCTGCTCGTCGTGGTGACCTGGCACCGAGGCGCCGCGCAGGTGGTCGTCGTCGGCGCGGCGGTGCTGATCACGGCCCTCGTGGTGCTGCGCCAGCTCACCGCGTTCCACGACAACGGCCGGCTGCTGCAGCGGCTGGACCACGGCGCCACCCACGACGGCCTGACCGACCTGCCGAACCGGGTGCTCTTCCACAAGCGGCTGCGGAACGCCCTGACCGCGCCCGGCGACCGCCCGGTGGCGGTGGCGCTGATCGACCTGGACGACTTCAAGGAGGTCAACGACACCCTCGGGCACGAGGTCGGCGACCTGCTGCTGATCGGCGTGGCCCAGCGCCTGGCGGGCTGCGTGCGCGCCGAGGACACCGTGGCCCGCCTCGGCGGCGACGAGTTCGTCGTGGTCCTGGACGACGCCGATCCGCGGGCCGCGGACCTGGCGGCCGAGCGGATGATGAACGCGCTGCGCCAGCCGGTGTACGCGGACGGCCACGAGCTGCCGATCCGGGCGAGCATCGGCATCGCCGACGGCCGCACCGGGGACGAGGCGTCGGTCCTGCTGCGGCGCGCGGACATCGCGATGTACGCGGCGAAGAACCTGGCCGGCACCGCGTACCTGCACTACAACACGAACATGTCGGCGACCGGCACGGACAGCGCCCACCTCGGCGCGGAGCTACGCGAGGCGATCGCGGACGGCCAACTGTTCCTGCTGTACCAGCCGATCGTCGCGCTGGACGACGGCCGGGTCATGGGCTCGGAGGCACTGGTCCGCTGGGCGCACCCGACCCGCGGAGCCCTGGCGCCGGACGCGTTCATCCCGGTCGCCGAGCGCACCGGCCTGATCGTGCCGCTCGGCCGCTGGGTGATGCGCACGGCGTTCGCCCAGCTGGCAGCCTGGATCGCGGAGCACGGCGAGACGGCGCCGGGCGTCCTGAACGTCAACGTGTCGGCCCGTGACCTGCGCGAGCCCGGCTACGCGGACGGCGTGGCGGCGCTGCTGACCGAGCACAGCCTGGCCGCGGACCGGATCGTCCTGGAGATCACCGAGACCATCGCCCTGGAACCGGGCCAGTCCGTCATCAACCTGCACAAGCTGCGGGCCCTGGGCCTGCGCGTGTCGCTGGACGACTTCGGCACCGGCCACTCGACGCTGACGCTGCTGCACGACTGCCCGATCGACGAGATCAAGCTGGACCGCTCCTTCACCCAGGCGGAGATCGACGGCCGCCCGCCGGTGTCCGCGGCGGTGATCCACCTGGCCCAGGCGCTCGGCCTGCACGCGGTGGCGGAGGGCGTGGAGACGGCCGAGCAGGCGGAACAGCTGCTGTCGCTGGGCTACCTCGCGGCACAGGGCTACTACTTCGCCCGGCCGATGCCGGCGGAGAGATTCGGCGACCTGCTCCGCGAGGGAAGAACACTCATGCCGGTCCCCGCGTGGCAGACCGCCTGATCGCCGCCCCAGTGGAAGCGCGAGGGGCGGCCGCCGCGGCGACCACCCCTCGCATCCCCCCGATCCCGGTCAGGCCGTCGGCACGAGCTCCCGCTCGTCCCGGGACTGCGGCTGCACCGCCGGCGGCAGGTCGTGGGAGACCTTCGGGAGCCAGCCCAGCCAGCGTGGCAACCACCAGTTCTTCTCGCCCAGCAGGGCCATCACGGCCGGCAGCAGCACCGCCCGGATGATCGTCGCGTCCAGCAGCACCGCCGCGGCCAGGCCCACGCCCAGCTCCTTGGTCGACACCAGCGGCAACGTCGCGAACAGGGCGAACACCGCCACCATCACCATCGCCGCGCTGGTGATCACGCCGGCCGTGCGGCCGACACCCTCGGCCACCGCCTGCCTCGTCGACAGGCCGCGGTCGTGGCCCTCGCGGATCCTGCTCAGCACGAAGACGTGGTAGTCCATCGACAAACCGAACAGGATGATAAAGAGGAAGAGCGGCATCCAGTTCGTGATACCTCCGCCGGACCGGAAATCCAGCAGCGACTCGAAATGGCCGTACTGGAAGACGAAGACCAGCATCCCGTACGCGGCCGCGACCGAGAGCAGGTTCAGCACCACGCCGGTCACCGCGACCACGACCGATCGGAACGACACCAGCAGGAGCAGGAACGCCAGGCCCAGCACGAAGCCGAACACCCACGGCAGCGACTCGTCCAGCCGCTGGTTGAAGTCGAGCGTCTCGGCGGTGTCACCGGTGACGGCCACCGTCGAGCCGGCCAGCTTGCCGAACGCGTCCGGTGCCACGGTCGCCCGCAGTAGTTCCACGGCGCGTTCCGACGTACGGTCGCTGCCGTTGCCGGCCAGGCCCAACGAGATGACCGCGACCGTACCGGCGGGATTGACCCGCACGTCGATCGGCTCGCGCAGCTGCCCGGTCGCCGCCGCCGCGCGGCGGAAGTCGGCGAGCGCGGCCTCGAACCGCGGCCCGCGCACGGTCGGCGCCTTGACGACAACCTCGGCCGGCACGGTCTCGCTCGGGAAGGCCTCGTTGATCTTCAGGTACGTCCGCACCACCGACGAATTCGGCGACACGTCCTCGATGCTCTCGCCCTTGGTCCGCAGGTCCAGCATCGGCGCGGCCAGCGTGGCCAGCACACCGAGGGCGACGATCGTGGAGATCAGCGGCTTGGCCAGCACGACCCGCAGCACCGCCTGCCAGACCCGGCCCTCGCTGCGCCGGCGGTAGAGCCCCGGGATCTTGATCGAGTCGACCCGGTCGCCCAGCGCCGAGAGCAGCGCGGGAAGCACGGTCAGCGAGCCCAGCACGGCCGTCGCCACGACCAGGATGGTGCCCACCGCGAAGCTGGTGAAGGTGGCATCGTAGGTGAAGAACATGCCGGCCATGGCCACGATCACGGTCAGCCCGGAGATCCAGATCGAGCGCCCGGAGGTCTGCGCGGCGATGACCAGCGCCCGGTGCGGATCGGCGCCGTTGCGGCGCTCATCGCGTTCCCGGCGGATGTAGAAGAGGCAGTAGTCGACCCCCACGGCGAGCCCGACCAGCAGCATCACGTGCATGGTGGTGTCGACCGCCGGCGCGAGGCGGCTCGCCCCCGCGAGCAAGCCGACCGCGGCGATCACGGCGGTGATGGCCAGGCCGACCGGCAGCAGCGCGGCGACGACCGCGCCGAACGCCACCAGCAGGATGCCCAGCGTGACGGGAATGGAGAGCATCGACAGCCGGGTCAGCCCCTCGTCGAGCGAGTCGCCGATGAGCTTGTCGCCGCTGGCGTCGCCGGCCTCGGCCACATAGAGGCCCGGGTGCCGCGCCTGCACCTCGGCGACGGCGTCGAGCAGCGGCAGCACCCGGTCCTTGGCGGTCTCCGGGTCGCCGCTCATGGTGAACGGCACGAGCGTGGACTTGCCGTCCGGCGAGGTGAGCGGCTCGGCGACCCCGGCGACCCCGTCCCGCCCGGTCAGCGTCTTGGTGACGTCGGCGACCGCGGCGTCCCGGTTGGCGCCCTGGACGAGGACCATCTCGCCCGCGGGCCGAACCGGGAAGCCGGCCTGTTCGACGATGCGGTCGGCGCGGCCGGACTCGCCGTGGCCCTGGTCGCTGGGCGAGGCCTCGATGGTGCCGAGGTGT
>Ga0307516_10005847_pt1 | contig 14574 bp, 7 predicted proteins | sample 19_EM_MG_FD_203310 | JGI IMG/M metagenome (GOLD analysis project Ga0307516, IMG submission 203310) | Populus trichocarpa ectomycorrhiza microbial communities from riparian zone in the Pacific Northwest, United States - 19_EM | ecosystem: Host-associated > Plants > Roots > Unclassified | place... | reverse complement strand
CTCGATGTCGACTCATCCTATCCTCCTGGGGAAGAAGCTGGGAAGGGTTCGGCTGTTCGCCGATTAAAAGGGTACGCGAGTTGGGTTTAATACGACGTGAGTCAGTATGGTCCCTATCTTCTGGAGGGATAAATAGTAAAAGGAGGCAGACCTTCTAGTACGAAAGGATCAATAGGCTGTGTTTCTCTAGTGTACCAATTGTTGAAGTTTTTATTTTTTAAAGAATCTTTAATAAGATAAAATCAGTAAGCATAGTTGGGTAGCCACAAACATAATAGATAAGCGCTGAATGTATATAAAGCAAGAATCTAACCTCTGGATACTATCAATAGTTTGCCTTGGTCTCTTGTTTAATTAGAGGCTTAGGTTAACTCCCACTCCCTTGGCATCTAAGGTGTTAAAGCACTTCCTTGCGTCTGCAAAGCCGCAGTGGGTGTGGCTCCTTTATTATAAAATATAGAAGAGTGGAGTTTGGTTTGCTTAGATCTATTTATAGGTCAGGCACCTTCGAAAAGGGGAGACTTTTTTTAGTCGCCTTGCAATAGCTAGAACTAGGTAAGGTCACTAAAGAAAAAACTGTTTATAAGAAATAGATCATTTCTAAATAGGATACAAATGAATATACTGTAAAGTATTTAGTTTAGTATTACTAATTTATCAAGTAGACTTGATGTTAATAATTGTCAATTTTTAATACAACAATCACCTTTATTTTTATTAAATGAATTAAATTTTATTACTAAACATAGGTAAACTATAAAGAATCTTTAGATTAACGGCAAATCAATAGATCAGTCAATCTATAGTTACCAGTTTGAGTCTGGTAAGATTCGTAAACAAGTTGTGGATAAATTTTATATTTATTAATTATAATAAATATTTGTTACTAAATTAATTAGAGAATTTTAATTATAAAAACAATATTATTATTATTATCTTTATCGGTGAAGGCGTAATCAAACCATTTAAATAATTTAAATAATTCAATAGGTGAATTAATATCATTCCAATTGTTAATAATAGGATCAGCTAAAACATTAAATAAATTATTTTGATTAACTTCTGATATAATGATACATAACTTTTTGTTAAAATATAAACTATCATTTTTAATAACATATATTAATGTTTTAAATAAATTGATGTAATTATCTTTACTTTTCCATTTTATAAAAGGTGAAGATTTAATGTTTTTGAATGTAATATAAGTAATTAAATTAATACCATTAAGATCTAAAAATGTAGATAATTCAAAAGAGAATAAATATCTAAATTTATAGATATTGTATAATCTAATTACTAAATTGATAGAAATAAACACTGATATAAAAATAAAATAGTTAAATAAAAAGTTGTTTAACATTTTGAGAAAATATAAAATCCTTTAGGATCATTGAATATTATGTGGTGGGGATAATTAATAGTTTTCTATACCAATACAAAATATAAAAAATATTTGCAATGTATAATACTAATAAACTTAGTATAAAATGGGGATAATAAATTATTTATTTATTAATGATTATTTCATCATAATTATAAGGTTTAGTATTAGAATAAACATTATCAACATAAATGGCTTCTCTTTTGTTAGAAGTAACTTTTAAAGTATAAGCTTGTTCAAGAATAGAGATTTCACCTTCAATGAATTTTTTATACCATTTTTGTTGTGTAAATTCTTTAGATGAATCTTTAATTAGTAATTGTTCTAAATCAGAAACATGAATATCTGTTAATTCAGCTTTTGATAGTCCTTTAACTTTAATTACTTCATTACCATCAACATCCACAAAACCATAAACTTTTGGTGCTAAGAATACAGCTCTATCTATTGTGTTTTCTAATTTAAACTGCCCTAACCCACTACCAACCATAAATGAAGGTAAAGGAGCATCGGTTACGGCACTATCTGTATCACTCATATACAAATTAAAATTAGGATTATTTTTAACATTAGACATCCACATTCTAGCCCTACCGGTGATAGCAGAAGCAATTGCCACATTCACATTTAAACCATGGAATACTTCATCATTTTCTGAAGAAGTCTGATTTAACATAGATTTTCTAACAGTTAAGATATGGTTACCTATTTTAAAGTCATCTTGTAAAGTTTCACCGTAAACTTCTAACATTTGTTCTAATAATTGATTTTCTGTTTCATTTGATGTATCAAATATTTCGATTAATGTACCTTCGTTTTTCATGGCGAATTTACCATATAGACTATTCATAAGTAATTTAGCAATTAGATTCATAGGGTGACCTTTTTCATATTTCATTCTTAATGAATACATTCTTTCTACGTAATCTTTAAAAATGTATCCTTTTTCGAATTGGTAACCATTTTTTATTTCAAATTGATATCCAAATCTCATTGCGTTATCCATTTCACCAGAGAAAATCCATCCTTCCCATGTACCTAAACCTGCAATTGTTCTTAATCCTTCATTAGTTTTAATTCTTCTTTGTAAGATTGGATGTTCTAAATATTCAGGACTAGTAATTTTACAATAAAAGAATCCAAATGCATAAGGATCTACGTTTCTTATATTACCTTTAAATGCAACTGGTTTACCAACTGGCATAGGAGTATTAGCCATAATGAATGGATATAATGAGTTTACATCATAATAAAATAATTTAGTAAACATTGTTTTAATATTATTAAAGAATCCACTTAATCTATTATGAGGGATGTATACATCTACTGCTCCACCTGTATATGATTGTCTAATATCTCTTTCTACATTTCCACCTAATTGATAAATTGTGTTTTTAGGCATAAACAGTGATCTATAAATACTCATCGCTAACGCTGGTAAAGTTAATGGAATATGAATGTTAAATTTAAAGTGTGAGAAAATTAATTCATTAAATATTACTAGAATTTCATGAAGACTTTGGCAATCTAATTTACAATATTTTATTGCTTCATCTTTAAAATTCCAACTCTTTTTCAAGAATTCTGCGGCTAATGTATCATATTCACTTAATGTAATTCCAGTCCAATATTCAAATTGAGGGAATACTTCAATATAGAATATATTAGTTAAATTGAATGGAAAATAACTTTTAATTGATTTAACACCAAATGCTTTACTTAAGGCTCTTAAACCTAATGGTAACAATAAATAAGAATCTTTAAAATGAATAGTTTTATTTTTATAACCTTTAATGTTTAAAGTCATTTTAAGTGAAAAAAGTTTTCCATCTCTTACTAAAGATTCAACTTTACCGTATCTTATTAAATGTTTAAATATGAAGATTCCATCAAATGATGCAAAATTATGTGCATATACTACTAATGTATTACTATCTTTAGTGAAAATTGTTAATAATTGATTAATAAATGAATCAAATAATGTATTTTGATCTAACGATTCATTGGCATAAGATGTTATATAATCTGTACCATTATATGCACAGATTAAATAGGGGGATAATTTGTTATTATCTAATTTTACGGTTTCAATATCCATAGCAATAAAATTAGAATTTAATACTTTATCTACAGATTGATTATTGAATGGTTTAGCATTTAGCATTTTTTTGCTTAATACTCTTTCACCACCCATAAAATAAATAACTGATTTACCAATTTCTCTTTTGAATACACCACTAGAGATTTCAGTATCCACCCATTTTAAATCAACTGCACCTTGAATTGTAACATTGTTTATTAAACCATCATTAGATACATCTATTAGATAAGATCTGTTACCAGATACTACTTTAAATCTATGGATTGATTGTTCATTTACATGAATATAATTATCAACCATTATTATTCCATAATCAGTTGGATTCATTGAGATAGGCAGATTCATATTATTAAATCTGTGAGTTGTAGGTGATTTATCTGATAAATCTTGTAATAAAGTTCTATCTTTATCAGTAGCTAAACCATCTTTAATGATATAAGAAAATGTTATTTTAGAAGCAGGAAGTGTTGTATATGATTCATTTAAGTAACCTATTCTATTAATTAAATATTCTATAAATAATTGTTTATCTGAATAATTAACTCTTCTTAAATCACCTAATGTTCTATAACCCAATTCTGATTCACTAAATTGAACTTTAACCATTAATAATAAATGTTTATTATCTTTAATTGATGAGAAAATATCATTCCAGAAATTTGTAAAAATATCACTCCAAAAGTTGTTAATAAAACTACCTAATATTTCATTAGTTAGTATAAGATTATTGGAAATTGGATATGTTTTAATATTAATCATTATTTGTTTATTTGTTTTATAAATACTAGACAATTCTATATTATTTGTGAGAGATACCCTCCATAAAGACTTATTCCTTTAACCTACGGATTCAAGGGAGATTAGTTCTTGAAAAGTAGGAAGTAAATAATTAATTTAAACACTATTCATTGTAACCTTAATTACTTAAGGTTCGTGTTTCCCGATAGATGATAATTAATTAAGTTGATTTTATGGTATAATGGTATTTATTTTCATTATACTTTTTTAGGATGAATTTTTCATAAATGATGTATTTTTTCTAATTAATTTTTCCTTGACATTTAATCAATTTAATTATATTTTATTAAAATACTATCAGATTCGAACTGGTATTTTTAAGTGCTTGCAATCTTAATGAGAAAAATGGGCTAAAATAAGGGTAAACCCTCTATTTGTAAAAAGGTAGAGGAGCTGTAAGTAACGGTACCGATGGATTTAATGGTGCGGCGTTTTTTAATAAATGTGTTTGGAGTAGATGTAAATAATACAGCAACTCCAATCAACCCAAAAACATCTTTTTGATATAAGAAAATAGAACTTTATGTCATCCCTTTGGGGGATAAATATTATTATTTAGATTTTTTTTTAGAAATGAAGATAGGTGCTACCATAGCTAATAATAAAATTACACTTGTTATTATTAATAAGAATGCACCAGTAGTATAAAGGTGTTGTCCTATAGCTTCAATTTGTAAGAAATTAGTAAAAGTTGTATCAGCAATATTAGGATTATAAGCAGTATTAACAGTATTAATAGCAGATATTTCATAATTAAATAATAAACTATTAAAATTAGTTAAAGTTTCTAATAAAACAGAAATTATAGATACATTATTAAAACTAAATGGCATTATAGTAAAGATTTCATAAATAAATAATGATCCTATTGCTAAGGCTAAAGGTAAATTTTTTGTGTATTGTGAACCAGTTTCTAATATATCAGTTAATTTTATATTAATCATCATAATTACAAAAAGGAATAATACTGTTATAGCTCCTACATATACTATAATATAAGATATTCCTATAAATCCTACACCTAATAAGATTAAATATCCTGCTGCATTAACAAATACAGAGATTAAAAAGATTACTGCTATTACAGGATTTTTAGATGTTATAACTAAAACACTAGAAAGTAAAGTTCCAAAAGCTAATATATCTATTAAAAGATTTTTCATTGTATTTAATTAGTTATCATTACTTCTATTACCTCGTCAAAGGTTCCCATCCCTAAATAATATAAATAGGGCTTACTTTATGCAATGAATATATTAATTTTTAATTAAGCATAGATTCTTAATAATATGCAGCCTAATTATTTACCCTTCCAATATTCAAAGATTTAAGGGTTGGAATACTATTGCTATAGCTTGCTTACGGTGCTAGACTAGGGTGCGCAGAAAGGTTATATATTTTATTGCTAAGTTTGGGTTTTTCTATAGGAGTGAAATATAATTCATAAATCCAATTAAAGAATAAATTATTTAATTAAAAATGAATGAGTATTTTATTAATATTTAATAATTTTCAATGAAGAAATTTTAAGTTATTAAATATTTTGTTATTTTATAATAAAATTAATTAATTTTAAATAGACTAGAGAAGATCCGAAGGGTTTGAGTGCTGTCCTTTATAAATAAGGGAAGCTTTTTTATTTTTACTCAGGCCTATTTTGTATAAATTTTGTAATACACTATAACTATTTTATATTAAATTTGTATATTTTTATTATGTAGGGCTAATTATTATTTATTTCTTTTTTATTTATTTCTAGTCTGCACTCGCTCTACACTCCTTTAATTCTAACCCGTGCTAAATTATAAATATCTAAATAAATTAATTATATATAAAGCGTTGTGCTTCCTTACGTTCCCTTTATATTTAAGGATTACCAATAAATAAGGCTGCTGGAAAATTAAAATAGAAATATTTTTATATTTATCTAAATTAAATTAAGAACATTAATTTTACTATTACTTTTAAATAATTAATATTAGATTAAATAGATTATATTTATTTACTTTTAAAAGAGATTCAAAATATAAAATATAATAAAAATAAAATAAAGGGGAAATCTGATAATGGTAATCAGTTGTATTTGCATTACAAATATGATAGTTCGAATCTATCTTTCTCCAAATAAAAATAAAGGCCTCTAAAATAATAATTATAATAATTAAAGCCTCGGTTGCTTAGTGGTCAAAGCGCTATTCTGAAGATATAGATATGTGAGTTCAATTCTCTCCCAAGGCAAAGGCCGAAATAGTTTAATAGGTAAAATGAATTCCTTGTAAGATTTAGATATTGGTTCAATTCCAGTTTTCGGCATAAATTTATATTATAATAAAATATTTCTCCTTTAACTCCCCTTAATTAAAAATTTAAATGAGTTGTAGTTTAACTTGGGAAAACACCATTTTTTGGTAATGGCTTATATCAGTTCGAATCTGGTCAACTCAGAATAAATAAAGCAAAGGAAGCACAATTCAAATTAGGGGAGGAAGGATAGCTAGAAAGCAGAACTCGAGTGGTGGAGTGTCTCCCTTTTAAGGAGAAAGTTCTGGTTCAAGTCCAGGTGCTTTTAAAATAAAAATATTTAAAACAATAATAAAAAATAAATAAATTAAGGGCAGGTGATCCGATTGGTAATGGTGATTCTCTGTAAAAGAATTGGTTAATAGCCGTAAAAGGTTCGATTCCTTTACTGCTCAATATATTTATGTAGTTATATATTTCTTTATTTATAATAGATAGCAATGACTATTTTTATCCATCCAGCTTAACACAGCTATTCAAAGCTTAGCAGCCTAAAATTTAATTAATTTTAATATTGAGGAGGTAAAAAATAAAAATATTTACATCATAAGACTGTAGCATAATAGGTTAATGCAGTCCGCTCATAATGGATATTATAAGGGTTCAATTCCCTTCGGTCTTAATTTATTTATTTTTGCTAAATTATTTAGAATAAAAGAGAGTAATATAAAAATATAAAATTAAAATAAAATAATAAAAGGGTATTTGGTCGAGTCTGGTTTATGGCACTCGTCTTGAAAACGAGAACTTGAAAAAAGTCGTGAGTTCAAATCTCACAGTGCCCGTATAAATTTATTTAATCAATTATAGATTTAAATACAAAAAAATAATTTTAAAAGAGATAATAACAATTACTATTTATAGTAAATACAATACAACAATAATCATTAATGAATATTGTTTAAATTTTAAGTAAGAATTTAATTTTGGTTCTGATTGAACGTTTTTCAGTAGTTTTGAGACATGCGAATCGTTGTTAACCTAAAATTTATTTAAAATTAATAAATACAAAGTTAATAAGGTGTAAAGGTGAGGATAGTAAATAAGATACCCTAGAGTCCCCGTAAATAGGAGATATTTTTATTGTAAAATAAGAAAATAATAAGCTATATTTATTAATAAAGGAATAATTCTGCTTTAGGATTCTATTTATTTCGATTAGGTAGTTGGTGGGATAAAAGCCTACCAAGCCTACGATCGATAGCCAAGCTTGACAGAGCAAATGGCCACATCGGGAATGAGATCTCCCAAGTAGTATTAACTACCAGCAGTCGAGAATATTAGTCAATGCTCGCAAGAGTGAACTAGCTAACTGAAATCATACTTGTGTCAAGTGTGATAATGTAAGGGAAGATAATGACATTACCTTACTATTAGTGTTGTCCAAATCTGGTGCCAGAAGACTCGGTAAGGCCAGAGACGCAAACGTTAGTCGTCCTAATCAGGCGTAAAGGGTGTGTAGGCAGCTTTAAACTTTATTATTTTTTCTATATCCTCGAAAAAAGTTTTAATAAAACAAGCAAAGAGGTGAAGAAATATAGACAAAGTTTTATTTAATTATATTCCTAATAATTTAAGTTTATAATAAAAAATCAAATTAAAGAAAATAATGAACAAATAAAAGCTAGAATCAAATAGAGGATATATTAAATAATATTTAGAGGAGGGGTTATATCCTTAGATACTAAATGGAATATTAAGGGTGAAAGCTTTTTATCTATTAATGATTGACGCTGAGAAACGAAGGTGAGTATAGGAAATAGGATTAGATACCCAGATACCACTCACTGTCAACGATGAATGGTGGTTGCTAGTTATAAAAATAATTAGTGGCTATGTTAACACGATAACCATTCCGCCATGTGAGTACGACTGCAAAGTTGAAAACAAAAAAATTAGTCGGTCTCGAAGCAAACGAAGTGAAGCATGTTATTTAATACGATAATCCGCGTAAAATCTTACCAGTTCTTGCATAACAAGTTTTTTTTTATTTATTTAATTAAAAATGAAGTGTTTTTCTAAAATGCTTCTGTTACAGGTGTTGCATGGCTGTCGTCAGTCCGTATTGTGAGAAGTGAGGTTAACTCCGCTAACGGACGAAATCCCTGTTGTTAATTTATACTTAACAATTAATGTTACTGATAGAGTATCATTTGGGGCTAAGACAAGTCGTTATGGCCCTCATGAACTGGGCTATAAACGTGCCACAAAAACTTTTACAAAGTGATGCAAAACCGTTCCTTTAAATTTAATATGGCTATTTGAAATAAGTATATTATTAATTTATTTATAAAATAGGGAAATAAGGAAGAGCTAATCATTAAAAAAAGTTAATATTTAGTCGGATTGTCGTCTGCAATTCGGCGACATGAAGAAGGAATTTCGAGTAATCGTTGATCACTAGGCGCAACGGTGAAGATTGCATTCGTGATGAACTAACTGTCTGTCGCTGGGAAGAAGCTTAACTTGAAGGAAACTGGAGCGAAATTAAAACTTTTATAAAAGTCTCTTAAAGTTTTTTATATATACCCTCCTAATTTATTTAATTTGGGAGAGGTATAGAACACTTTTATTAAGATAATTAGCTTTAGTTAATTCATTTAAGTAACATCTCAAAAGTCATAGCAAGGTAGCCGTACTGGAAAGTGCTGCTGGAAAATAAAATATTTTATCCCCCATATTACCTCATTATGCTAAATTAAAACAATCTAAATAAGGAACTACACTGTAAGTCTCTAATTATTATTATAATTATTTAATATGTAAAAGAAAGTGACAAAAAATATAAATTGAAAAAGGGGTTAGCTGAGTGGTTTAGCGATAAATTTACACTTTATAGACAGGGTTTCGATTACTCTACTCCTTAAAAATAAAATCAATTTATTTATTTTAACATCTAAATTTTATAAGGATTTAGCCCGCGGAGCTTGTTCAGCAAGCTATCTTAACATAAGTATAGTGAGCCTGCAACTTAGTATACTAATTTAAAAGTACAGCAAGGATACAACGAGTGTGCCGAAACGGTAGCCGGGTGAATCTTAGGAATTCATGATTTTATCGTAAGAGTTCAAATCTCTTTACTCGTAAAAATAAAAAAATATAAAAATAACAAATTACATCTTTAGCTAAATAGGTACAGCGGTTATCTTCGAAATAATTATTTATTGGTTCAAATCCAATAAGATGTTATAATAAATAAAAAAATTCTTCTCTTAAAAGAAGATGGATTGGATGAACTTAAATTTTAATTAATCCAGAGTTACATTATCTCTATGTTAAGCTAGCCTTAATATAAATAAGGGTGTGTCCCTATGTTTTACATAAAAATAATAAAAATGTTAAACACTTCCTATAATAATTGATTTAAAAAAAAATATTGATAGGGAGAGATAAGTACAAACAAAGTTTTTAAATCAAACTGTGTTAAACAGAAATTAATAAAAATGTTACATAATACTAACACAAATTTAATAATTAATTCCCCTTTAGAACAATTCGAAGTAACTAATTTACTAGGATTAAATGCTCCTATTTTTGGTTACTTAAATATAACTTTAACTAATTTAGGTTTCTATTCCATATTTGTATTATTATTGATAATAGGAATACACTATATGGGAAATAATGAAACAAAATTATTACCTAATAAATGGTCAATAGGATTAGAAAGTATCTTTGCAAGTGTAAATGCTATGGTAAGAGAACAATTAGGTAAAGAGATATATTTACCATTTATTTATTCCTTATTTTTCTTTATTTTAATAGCTAATTTAACTGGTAATATACCTTATTCTTATACTGTAACAACTTCTATTATTGTTACAATTGGTTTATCATTTACTATTCTTACTGGTGTAACTATTTTAGGTTTATCTATACATAAATTACATTTTTTCTCATTCTTTGTACCATCTGGTACACCTTTAGCTTTAGTACCTTTATTAGTTTTAATTGAAACTGTAAGTTATTTAGCTAGAGCCTTCTCTTTAGGAATAAGATTATTTGCTAATATGGTTGCGGGTCACACATTACTTAAAATTTTATCTACTTTCTTATATCAAATGTTTAGTAGCAGTATAATTGTAGCTGTGTTAACTTTAATACCATTCTCTATTTTCTTAGCTTTAATTGGATTAGAATTAGCTGTTTCTTTAATTCAAAGTTATGTATTTACTTTATTAGTATGTTCATATATTAAAGATGCTATCGAATTACACTAATTATTTTTAATTTATCTTTAAATAAAGCTTAATTAATTATCCCCACCTACTCTATTTTTAGGCTTTCAGGTTTTGTAGGCTAATTTATAATTTAATAAAACATTATTCTACATTTATTCTTTTTCTGGATTAAATTTTATTACTAAAGCCTATACTATTTTTAGTTTTAATTTTTAGTGTATAAGTTTTACTTGATTATTTTATAAAGAAAGATAAAAATATATAATTAATATTTAATTTCTTAAAAGAAGCGATTAGTAATAAATAATATTTTATTATTATAGGGAGATTATAAATCCCATTCTAAATTATATACTATCACTGTATATTATATAGTTAGAATATTAAATAATTAAAATTTAAGATAAGAAATTAAATATTAATTATTATTACTGTGGCAAGTAACCACAAGGTTAAAAATAAATAATAAACAACATTAAAAAAATGATTTCACCAGTCAAATAATTTCTTGATGAAGAATCTGTAGAAGTTCCATTGTTCTTGGGCTTAAGTAAATATAAAAAATAAATATATAGTTATAGTGTAATACAAAATAATAAAATAAACTAATAATATTAAAATCTTAGTTAACAATTAAGTCAAGTTAAATAATCATATTTTAACTTATAATTATTTAAATATTAAAATTTAACTCCATTTCATTATTTGAAATTTAATATATCATCAAAAAAAAATAAAAATTAAAGGTTATACAATGTAATTCATTACATCTATAATTTTAATTAAAAAATATATAAACAATGAAATTTTTAAAAACTAAATTAAGTTTAGCACCTTTAAATCAGATTAATAAGTCCATTATTATCTTATTAATTATATTAACATTTTCTTTATTTATAATTAATTCTGATATTAGAGGAGGAAGTATTACAATTTGTTTTAACAATATAAATTACAATTCAATATTAATTCTAATATCAAAAATATGTTTTTGGTTTAGTATAGGAATAAAATTATATTTAAATATATCAGAAGGAAAATGAGGATTGTATTTACAGAAAAAGATTCATATTATTAATAAATTAACTTTTTTACAAATAACTTTAATATTTTTTATAGTCTTCTATATAATATCAATTACAATCGATATATTTATTTTAAATCTAATTAATGAATATTAATTTAATAATGTTGAATATTTAAATGAATTATATATGGTTGAAAACCAAAATAATACAAATTCTAATACTAGTTCTAATACAGATGCTAAAAGTAATATTAATATAGCCAATAGAAAAGGTGATAGTATTATATTAGCTGCGTCATTGGCTGCTGGAACTCAACTTGCTAAAAATACTCCTACTTTAGCTGGTAAAGCTGCTATTTTAACTACCTCAGCTGCTGTAGGTCTTACCTCTATAGCAGGTAAAATTTTAATAAATAATCTTACAGAAAATATGGGTAAAAGCAGTAATAATTTATTACCTTTTAATCCCATAATTGATTTAGATTTATCAGAAATATTAGGTTTAACTGGAAATTCTGCTTTTGATTTATTTAAAATTATATATTATATGCAAACAATTCAATTATTTATATCATATTTCATTGCATATAATTTATTTATATATATTAGAGATTTTACTGTAGTATTATCTATATTAAATAAAATGTTCCCCGGACCTATGGGACAAAAATTTATCTTATATTTTAGTAATTACATTTCAAAATTTAAAAAAGCAAGTTTAATCTTTTTAACACTTTTTACAGTATTGAGTCTAATTTGTGGCTATGTTAATAGTAATAATGTAGAATTTTTTTATACAAATTTTGATTCCATTATAGAATATTATATAAAATTAAAAAATAATTAAAGCTTATTTATCCCCATGCTTCGCATGCTCTCCGAGCACCTTAAGGAAAAATACAAATATTTTTAATATTAAAAGAGAAGTTATAATACAAAATATAAAAATAATAATAAAAATTATAACTCTTTAAGCAACCTATAATAAACAATATTCTAGTTTATTACTATACTCTAATTAAAATCTAATAATAATTCTTAAATTAATTGTTAAATTTATATATAAATAAAAATAAAATAAAAATATAAGATTAGAAGGTAATAAAGTATAAGCATAGGTGTATACAAATTAATTTAAATAAATAAAATAAAATATATGAATAACATAAAATTAAATAAATTTCAATATCATCCCTTTCATTTAGTAGAAACTTCTCCATGGCCCATTTTAGTAAGTTTTTCATTATTAAGTTTAACAACAGGAGCAGTGATGTACTTACAAGGATATCCTAATGGAGGATTATTATTAACTTTAGGATTAATTTTAACAGCCTCAGGTATGGGATTATGGTTTAGAGATGTAATAACAGAAGGAACATATGAAGGACACCATACAAAACAAGTACAAAAAGGTTTAATCATCGGATTAGTTCTATTTATTATAAGTGAAGTATTTGCTTTCTTCAGTGTATTCTGGGCTTTCTTCCATTCTAGTTTATCACCAGCTATAGAAATAGGAGGAGTATGGCCACCTTTAGGAATCACACCCTTAGATCCATTTAGTATACCATTATTAAATACTTTCTTATTATTATCATCTGGAGCTTTTGTTACTTTGGGTCACCATGCTTTAATAGCTGGAGATAGAAAAGGTGCTATTTTTGGAACTTTTATAACTATAATCTTAGCTGTTGTATTCACTGTTTTACAATATATTGAATATTCTGAAGCAGGATTTACTATAGCTGATTCAGTATTTGGTACAGTATTCTTTGCATCAACAGGATTACATGGATTACATGTAATTGTTGGAACTATCTTTATTACTGTAGGTTTCATAAGAATATTAAATTATCATTTAACTGATACTCACCATATCGGACATGAATCAGGAATCTTATATTGGCACTTTGTAGATGTAGTTTGGTTATTCTTATTTATTGCAGTTTACTACTGGGGAGGTAACTAATTTAATTCTATAATCTTATAGCTCTAATTTCCTACTCTAGCTTCGTATTCTCGGTGCATCACAGAAAATGAAGGCGGCAAATGATTATTACTATCATATCTTAATGTCTGTTCTAATCTCCAATACCTTCATTATCTATTGTATAATAACCGTATTTTATTAGGTCCAATAAATAAAGCTTCTTTAATTATCCCCACCTTATTAATTATTTAATTTATTAAAAATACCTTAGATTTATCAAAATATATCATAAAAGAGGTAGAATTTTCTATCCCATATTTTATATTAATTAAAGTAAAGGTAAATAAGTCTATTAAATTTATTGTAATTTATAAATTACAATTATACAATGCAAATATAAAATTAAATAAATATTTGTATCGGTCAAAAAAACTATTAATTATCTGTCTAGTATAGCAGTAAAATCTTCCTTTACCCTCCTTAATTTAAATAAGTTTTTGGGATGTTTAGGATATGTGAGCAAGACAAAAAAATAATTACAATCAAAAAAAAAAATCATAATATTCAATGTATCCTAAAGGAATAATACAATACAAACCATGAATCTATCATTACTTTTATTTTTAGTAGGTATTTTAGGTTTTATATTAAATAGAAAAAATATAATTCTAATGATTATAGCGATAGAATTAATGTTATTATCTGTAACATTATTAATATTAATATCTAGTTTTAGTTTTGATGATGGAATAGGACAAACTTTTAGTATCTTTATAATTTCAATAGCTGGTGCTGAATCAGTAGTAGGTTTAAGTATTCTTGTAGCATATTATAGATTAAGAGGAAATATTT
>Ga0307516_10005846_pt1 | contig 14575 bp, 20 predicted proteins | sample 19_EM_MG_FD_203310 | JGI IMG/M metagenome (GOLD analysis project Ga0307516, IMG submission 203310) | Populus trichocarpa ectomycorrhiza microbial communities from riparian zone in the Pacific Northwest, United States - 19_EM | ecosystem: Host-associated > Plants > Roots > Unclassified | place... | reverse complement strand
CCTCAGAGATTCATCCCTCCTCCCTCGGTTCCTAGACTGAACACTGTTGCTAATCGACAAAGCGCTGCACGAGGTCACAGGACGCCATTCATACCCAATGGCGCTTAACGATACCTGCTACATCATGCTGTGTCCCACTCATTCTTTTCGGGTTTGGTGGCGATAGTATTCTGTATCAAAATCATCATAAACCACGAATGTCATGACCTGCACTATACCCAGTGTATCCGTAACCTGAGAACACAAAGAGCTGGGTTTTTGACCCAGGTGGGTACGTCCAAGCGCTTCCAAGTGCTGCGACCTCGCCGATCAATCCGGCAGTCCGCAGTTGCCTGGAGCAACAATCTTTCCGCCCCCCTTGTCTTCCTTCTCCCCACCTTTTCTTCTTTATCCCGCACTTTTTCAAGCCCTCAGGCCTCATTCCCGATGGCGTACCAACAGAACCCGCAAGGCCCCAATACGTACACCGGGAATTACCACGGGAGTCCTCCGCAACAACAGCAACAGTATCGTAACGAGTTCAGCGAGGGGTATGGTGGGAACGGCGCTCAATACAACGACCAACGCAATGATGGGCCATACGATCCGTACGGTGGCTACAATGCTTACGACAACCATCAACCGCACCAGACCTATGACCAGGGGGGATACAACCAGTACGCCAGGGCTCCCGAGTATAGAAGCTCCCCGAGTTTGGAGAGCGACCAGCCTCTGCCCCCATCCAAGGAGATCTCAACGAACTCGACAGCGTATGAGCACGACGATCAGATGGCCCAGACTCGACCAAGAGGGAACATCGCTGGCTCGTGAGTTTCTGTCCTGCGTATTTTGACATCGGGGGAGTGCTGATGCCCTCTTGTTGCAGGCAGAAGAGTTTCAAGGCCTGGAGAGCCGACGGCAAGGAGAATCTGTGGACTAGGGGAAGCCGGACCAGGACTTGTGGACGCTTCTTCTGTTGCACGATAATGATCACTGCGTTTCTAATCATCAGTGTCATCCTTTCTCTCGCTCTGGTACGTTCTCGACCGGTGACCGAGTGTTGTTTACCGCGATCTGATCACCGCCACCCACAGTGGATCAAGCCCCCGAACATCACCATTGGCAATCCGGCCCAGAATGCCACCCAAGCGGTGGGTTACATCACATCAACCTGTGTCTTTGCATCTCATCTGTCCTTTCCTAGTTCACCCTCCAAGGCGGCTCACTTGGCTTCAACCTGGCCGCGAATATAACGTGCGTTCCGTTGAACCCTATAACTATTTCTCAGTATTTATAGCACGACAGAGTGGATAACCCCAACTACTTCGGCGTCGCTCTCAATAAGGTCCAGTTGGATGTAAGCGCGATCCCAAGTTTGCCGAGATCTTGCCTAACGAAAGTGACCCCCAGCTTATCTACCCGGTCAATAACTACCCCGTCGGAGGTGGCGTAAAGAAAGGCATCAACATCAGATCCAATGCTCAAACGAACTTCACCTTCCCCTTCTCGTTCAACTACAACATCTCGGACACCACTGGTACCGGGGCGCTGCAGGACATCCTGACTAAATGCCATGCCAACCAGGACCTGAAGATCAACTACGAACTCAAAGTCAGTCGCTAGCTACATCCCTTTTTCAACGCGCTTACTCAGATCGTCTCCTCAAGCTTTCCCTGCGGATCGTCGTAGTTTCTATCAGCCCAACGATCAGCGACTCGTTCACCATCGGCTGCCCCATCGACGTTGATCAGATCCAGGTATGTACACATCCCTCTGGGTCCCCTCGGATCATTTGTGCTCGACAAAAGGCTGACATTGCGTCACTACAGAAAATACTTGGTGGCGCTCTGTGATGGGCGGTGGCTTGTTATCCATCCAGCGTCTTTCCCGTTTTTGCCCTCCCCTTACGGATACGGACTCTTTACAATTGTATCGCTGCCCGGACGGTACCGCGAGATACAGTAAACGCTATTTATTATGCTTCAGCCGGGAGTTATTGCCCTTGGATTGATTCGGCGATCGCGGGTCGATCCACCCGGCCATCTCCAACTCCACCGCATCGTCGAAGGATGCCTACTCCAGTCTTACTCCCTCCATCCACGTCCAAGCGGATATTATGGTCTCGCTGAACCTCTTTTCCAACTACTCCCATGTTTTCGGTAGGTCAGCTACCCAAGAAGAGCAGAACGCGGACACAGCCATCGTGTTCGAACACGCCTATAGACATCTGGCGGATTACAGAAACTTATGTCAGGTATACCACGTGCGGGCATACGAGAAACAGAATCCTGAACTCGATGCTTGGGCGAATGACCTGTTGAAAACACTCTGGACTGCAACTACCACCAGAGATCCAGGTTGGCAGTGCACGACTTCGGGCTGAAACCGATCTGGTTTAATGGACCATCTCTTCCAGAGCAATGTCCGAAGATTGAATACGATATCGACACCACAACACCCCACCAGGCCCTCCCGCCCAAGCCAGAATTGGATAAGATCCTCACCACGATTGTCCTCGTTCACATCTCCGCAGCCAAGGGCTACTCCGCTCGCACGCGGGCGTACCTCCCACGCATCGGGACCGTAGACGAGAGCGCAATCGTTCACACTCTGAGGGGTCCCGATGAGGTGCTTGAAAAAGCGCAGAGAGAAGCGGACGCCGCAAGGGTACAGCAAGCCAGTGCTGGAGCCCTTTGGAGGAAGGCTGGCATTGCTGTCGGTGCGGTTGCCGGTGGGGTACTTATTGGGGTCACTGGGGGTTTGGGTACGTTATCCCCTTGACCCTGAGCCCGCCTCTGTCTGATCGGTTTCCATTTGCATAGCCGCTCCGTTGGTTGGTGCAGGAATCTCAACGGTCCTTGGCGCGGTTGGTCTCGGGGGAACCACCGCGGGCGTTCTCGCGACAACATTGGCTAGCTCGTCCATCGTTTGCGGTTCGCTATTCGGTGCATACGGCGCTCATAGGACATCCACGATGGTTGGGAGACATACCAAAGACGTGCACGACCTTGCGATTGTCCCGGTTCACCCACCGAAAGATACGCTCGCCACTCGCATCTGTGTGAGCGGGTGGCTGAATACCAAGGACGATGTGGTGGATCCGTGGAAGATATTTGACCAGAGCCAAGATACGTTCGCCCTACAGTGGGAGGTGGGTGCTCTACTGGAGCTCTCAGATGCTCTTGCTACGCTCCTCAAGGATAAGGCGATCTGGTATGTCCAGAAAGAGATCATCAAACGAACCGTTCTTGCGACCTTGTTCGCATCCCTATCTCCTGTGGCATACCTTCAGATTGGAAACATCATTTGTGAGTAGGCGGGAGCCACGACTTTTGGGGGGTGAGGAACTACCCCGGAAATTTATCCAATTTTATAGATAACCCTTGGTCGAACGCCCAGGCATTAGCATTAAAAGCGGGTCGGGTCTTTGGGATCCTATTGTCCCAGCGGGTTCTTGGAACTCGGCCCGTCACTTTGACGGGCTACTCCCTTGGTTCGCTCGTAATCTTCGAAGCTCTCAAGTACCTCTCGACCCTCCCTCCATCACAAACCACACATTTGATCGATAGCGTGTATTTGTTCGGACTGCCAACATCTACGCGGGACGCCGGGTCATGGAAGAAGGCCCGGGCCGTAGTTTCGGGTAGATTGGTCAATGGGTGGGTGGATCCCGAGGAAGATTACGTCCTAGCTATCCTCAGCCGGGCGAGTATGCTGACCGAGGGGTCTTGGGGTGTAGCCGGTCTAGCGCCGGTTATGGTAAAGGGTGTCGAAAATGTCAAGTGCGAAGGCGTTGAGGGTCACCTCAAGTGGATCGGGATGGTGGGTAGATGCTTGGAGAAGTGCAACGTCGAAGGGGTCATCCCACAAGAAGTGGAGAACAAGGTCACCGACGTTGAGAAACAGTTCGAGAAGATTCATGATGAGGCGGTGAAGGTCCCAGAGGATGCGACAGAGAAGGAAGTGCTTCAGGTCAAATGAAAAACTCATTTTCTCTCTATCTGTGGTATACGCCTACACGCACAATTATACGGATCCGATACACGTACCATACAAAACACATTTGTATTTGTTGGGCTAGTTTGGGATAGGTTTGGGGACCAAGAGGTTCGCACGGATCCTTTCAATATCTCCGTCCGACAATCCGACCTCGTTCTTGAGGTAGTCTTCTGCGGTTCCGTACCTCTCGCGGAACCGACTGAGGAATGCGGTGATCCACTCCGGCCTGTGGTTTGCATCAGTGATTGGTTTCTGGAAATGGTTGTTCTGTGGACCCACTTCGCACTACTCATGTTCATAGTGCCCTCCCAGTCGTTGCGGTAGACGTCGTGGGCTTTGAATCTCTCGATGAGGGCAGGAAGAGCGGGTTCGAGTCCGATCGTGGTGAGGGTGTAGTCTTCGACGATTTCTTCGTCGTCGACTCCCAAAAGCTAGTGCGGAATTGTCAGTGCTGCGAAACCTAGTGTAACACGAAACGCCCGTACCATATGGATGATGGCGACGATTATCCCTGTCCTATCCTTTCCGGCTGCGGTTGCCCGGCGTCAGACGCTCGATCCTTGCAACGAATCGACCGGACATTCATACCCGTGCAATGAATCAGGCAAGGCTCGTCTGAGTGGTCTCGGACGTGGGTCAAGACCTTGTGGACGGGGTCCGTCCCCTTCTCCACGATTTCCATGTAGAGGCTGAGGAAAGCCTGCAAGAATCCCGTGTCAGGGTCTCTCGCTGCAGTTGGGGGGAGAGAATATCTACCCCCAAGGGATCGTCCTTGAATCCCTTGACCCTCTTCGCGAGACTGACCGGATCGTAGGCCCCCGCAGACGAGACCGGGGCCTGGACGGACCCGACGCCTTCGATGATCAACGGATCAGCTTTGTATCCCTTTACCTCCACTTCGCTACGCAGATCGAATATTTTCCTAACGCCAAGTTCGTCTCTCAGCTGGACGATCCCTTTTGGCGTGATCCTCGACGGCTCTCCGGCGCGGTACAGATACCGGGGTTTGACAATGTGGTTGGTGTAGGAAGGGAGGTTCGACCGTTGTCCACCGGCGTCGCGGAGATTAATCACGCCCTCTGCTTGGACGAATGGCGGTTCGGTTAACTTGGGGTTCATGGCTCTTCAACGCGTTCTCTGTGGAGGCTGCTGGTCCGGTTCTTGTGGTGTTGACAAGATCACAAGGTGGGCGCTACTGCCAGGGCACTTATCCCATCCGTTTAGTGCGATCCCACAATGGTTTCGAATATCACCCGTTATTTTTTGTGAGTTTTTAAAACCCAACAAGCTGGCGTAGTAAAAGCTTATTGGCCTCTGGTGATTGGCTGTACACTCGCAGGGCGCCCATACTTGACCTGCCGGTTTTCTGCAAAATCCCCTGTGGGTTCTCCGTGTCTCGCAGGTGCAACCAGCGTACTGTGCCCCTCGTTATGCAGAATCCTAAACACTTATTACGGGACGGGTAAGAGCTCGGGAATGGATAATCCTAATTGTTTATTGTGGGGTGGGTAAAACCCCGGGAATGGAGAATCCAGTTCTAGAATGGCTCCCCGCTTTGCAACCTACTATTTACTCCGTGTCTTCCGCTTCGCCTCCTATGGCCTTGGGCGGGACGACGGTTATGTCCACCATGAACTCCCGGTGTTCAGAGTTTTCTATGCGGGGGGTTCGTTCCTCAGCGACCCGATCTACAACCAGGACGTTCGGACCTGTCCAGCATATACTGTGAGCACTCGGTCAAGCTCTCGCTTCCTCCAGAAAACCCTGTAACGAAAGGTTCACGGATCACAGGAGACTTACTGGAGACGAGTGGTGTATCGACTAATTCACGGCCTTTGTTTGGCCGCCGCTGTTGGTGGGTCTGCACACGGTGGGGTGTTCTCCTCGTTATAACACACTACATCCCCAGCATCTCTTGTCGTTCTCATATTGGAATCCTCTCAACTTAGATCACTCAGTTCCATCTTCGACGGCATCCAGGCAGTCGTCCTGTCGGTGTTCGCCCTCCTACTTGCCTCCCATGCCAGTTGGGGGGCGTTCCACGGAGTGATGATGAACGTGATCGCGTGTTGCGTGATCTGCCCGGTCATTCTCCTCAACATATCCGGGCCACGTTCGGTGAGAAATCACTGAATCAGCCTTTTGGAACTTCCCCCGCTTACGTCGATTATGCTCAGGACATTATTTACCAGGGTATTCTCCGTTCGCCTACCCCGCCTGTTTCCACTCTGATTCTTTACCAGTCGCAATGTTTGTTTTAGCCATTGGATGGATTACGCTTCGGTTCAGTTGTGGTGGTCGCCGTGGCCAGGCGGAGAGCATCATTCGAGGACTGATCGCACCCCAATCCGGGGGGCGCCGCGATTGGGGCGGTGGGGAAACAAACCTTCTGGACGACACATTTGATTCATTCACCCCGAGTAGGGACGTGGAAATGGCCGTGTTTAATCGGGCAGCAGATTCAGCACGGCGAGGCTGCCCCTCCACGGAGGGTCGAATTTGATAACTATCCTTAATTAGATGTCCTGAGTTCCCTCGAAGTCCTCGTTATGTTTCTACTTTATGCATTAGTAATAAAAAATCATAACCCTCCTATTTTTTCATAATGCTTCCTTGGCTCAGTTGGTAGAGCGTCGGTCTCATAGTCCGTGTGCGCCTGGAATTCCAGGAGCAATCCGAAGATCGCCAGTTCGAGCCTGGCAGGGAGCACTTCATTTTTTCCACACAACCCCCACAGCACCCGCTGGCCCCTGGGGCGTCGGGTATCTATGTTACAATGGCGATGTAGATTAGGGGTCACGAAATTACAAAAAGAAGACCGAAGACGGGTAACAAGGCCCATCGCGAGATACAATCCCGGAGGCTCGAACCTGTGTTACTGTTAGTTGCCGTGGGACTCGGAGTGGAACCCGTGGGTGAGTGAATGCTGAGCGATCCCGATGTGCTACCGACATCGTCGCTGAGGGGAGTGGTGCACTTCACGCCTTCAGGTAAACTACTCCCATCCCCCAACTGTATGTCCATGCACTGATTGGCCAAGTTAGCTCTACTCCGGACACACATGGAAAGTCAACATACCTGGGATAACCTCTGACCTCCAGTATCCTGGACAAGTTGAAGAGTGGCATTCGCACCGATCCTGATCTCGGGAGAAATCAGAATCGATATGTTTACGGCGATGCAACCGGAGGTATCTTTCCCGGTGAACCAGGGGACGACAAATCGTTCGGTTGTGTCATTGACGAACGAGTTTGGAGAGTTTGGATTCGCGCCAAACGCGATGGTCACGGCGGCCGACCAGTTTGTGCTCGGACCGCGCCAGAGAATGTGTCCGTCGGCGATTGGGAAAACCTGTCGGTTATTTGTCGCATTGGTGTACCCATCTGAAAAATAAGAGGGCTGATGAGTTGGAAGAACGGATAAACGTTCATTGGTGGGCTCACCGCAGAACTGGCCAAGCTTAGTGGCGAATTGATTACCTCGAACTCCAGGGAAGAAGACGTTCAAGAATGGACCATCCGGGTTCGGCGCCGCCATCGCCACAGCGGTAAAGCAGGCCATCGCGAAGAGAGCCTTGATGTTCATCTTCACGAGCTCGTAAGGGTTTCTTCAATCGTCGTCGTTGTTGTTCGGGTCTCAGGGTATCGGCGTTATCAAAATGTGCATTCCACACCAGGGGCCTTATATACCTGGCGGGAGCCATTTTTAGCATCTCCCCATGACGTCATCCACAAGTGGCATGGAATACGCAAGGCAGGCTTGAGTCGTCATGTGGGCGGGGGGCGGTTGTACTCTCCCTTGACGATCGCTCCCACTCGACGGTGCCGCTGTCAAGCCCACTTTCCATTTCAAGACTTGACGAAGCCTTTGGACAACAAACACAAACAACCCGCACCCTCAACTTCATCCCCTGTATCTCTCACCCAAACGCAACCAAAAAAACGATGCCACCACGGCCACCTGCCAAACGACCCGCTTCCGAGACCTTTGTTTCATCTTCGAAGAAAACGCGATTCCTCGATCCCGATGAGGATCCGGCCAATTTCTCCGAACAGGTCGAATCTAATCTCGAGGACAATCCTCGGAACCGTCGTAAAGGTCGCGTCCGCACTGAAGGCTACGAATCCGATTCCAGCGACGATGGCGAAGGTGTGGTGAATAGCCGAAAGCCCACGAACGATGCTCAGGAGGACGAGGACGACGATATGTTTGCCTCTGCCGCTGCTGAGGAGAAGAAACCCGTAGAAGATCCCAAGAAGGACAAGAACAAGTTCTTGAGGCTCGGGGATATTGAGGGCCAGGAGTTCGGTGGGAGCGGCCCAGGCGATGGATCAGAGTCTCCGGAATCGGACGAACCAGAGGACGAAGACGATGCCGAGAGGAGGAAGAAGGCCGGGATGGGATACGAACTGTCTTCGTTCAACATGCGGGAGGAGATGGAGGAAGGCAAGTTTTCTGCGGACGGGTCATACGTCCGGGTGTTCGACCCTCACGCCGTTCACGATCGGTGGTTGGAGGATGCGGATGAGAAAGGGATGAAGAAGGCCAAGCGAATCCTCAAACAGAGGGAGAAGTTGGAGAGAGAGAAACAGCAGGCGGAGGAGAAGGAATTGGAGGGTATGGGTGGGAAGGCCGCCATCGAGATGCGGCTGTTGACCATACTCAAGAAGGGCGAAACGGTCTTGGAGGCGTTGCAACGGTTAGGAGCGAAGAAAAACAAAGGGTACGAGTTTTCATACTTGCGTGTGCGCTCGACTTCTTCTCACTGGTTTTATGTACCGTAGACAAAAGGTCAAGGCAAAGGCCGCAGAAAAGGCTACCGCCGACCCCGTCTCAGACGAGATAAACCTCGTTACCCACCTCGCTTCAACTCTCATGTCATTGGGTGACACGGAGATCTACTCCAAAACCTACGAACAAATCGTTCGTTCCATCCGCTCGTCCGGTGATGTTGAACCCACCTGGGAACCGCCGTCCGCCGAGGTCAAGTACGAATACAAATGGATCGGAGCAACGGACAACCAGACGTTCGGCCCCTTCGGCGAGGAAGAATTGGGCGCCTGGTTTAAGGCCGCTTACTTCGGTTCGATGGGCGAAAAAGTCAAGGTTAGGAAGGTTGGAGGGGAATGGGGAGACTGGGACAAAATTGTATCTTGAACGCTGGTAAATAGCACATGCAACTGTATCCGTAATCCTTATATCGCATACCCACAGGAAAATGTAGCATATAGTCATCGTGTCACTTGCGTGCGTGGAGGATGACGCGGAGGTCACCCTTGGGATGCATGACGCCAGCGCCCACCCTCCCAGGCGCGAATATCGGACGCTCAGCGGATTTCGGATCGATTTCCAGGGTGTACCGCATGAGAAGGAAAACCACGAATCCTCTAAGCTCCTTGTTTGCAAAATGCCTGGAGAGTGAACTCGGTCAACCAAACCCCCAACAGAATGAAGGCGGATGAACCCACAGACCTTCCCTCGCACATCGAGACCCCCCCTCCCCAGGGCATGGAATGGTTCACGACAAGCTTTCCGTTCTTACTGAACCCCTTCTGCTTCATGTACCTTCCCGGATCGTACTCCGCAGCGTTCTCGTGGATCTCCTTGTCTAGGTGGACCGACCTCGTCATGCAAACAATTTCGTCGTCCCTGTCGAAACGATAACCACCAAATTCTACGGGTTCGGTGACACGTCGGATGGACATGACAGAGGCGGCGTATCGAAGAGTCTCCTGGATGGTCGATGCGAGAAGGGGGAGCGTTGCCATCGAGACAAACTCGAAGAGGCGGTCTTCGATCCTTTGGCCGGGATTTCGTAACTTCCATGCCATAGTAGCTTCGTCGATCTCATCGATCAGAGGTCTGAGACCCTCCTCCCGTTGGAGGTTGAGGACGATTAACCAGTACCCCGCGTTGGGGGCGTTCGCCATCAAAGCGAAGAGGAAAGATACAAAGACAGCCCCAAGGGCCTTCGAATCCTAGAATCGCATCCGATCAGCGACCTGCAGAAGTTTGCCACAGACATCAAATGAAAACACACGTGGCCCTGGTCGCGTATCGCCTGTTCGTTCTCCAGCACCAACCGCGAAGCGTCTTCGTGAGGGCCATCAAAATACTTCTCAAACAACCTATGCATCGTAGCCAACCCTTCGGTGTGCTTTCTCAAGAAAACACGAGGGACACCGGTGAGAAGTAAATGGAAATCCCCGTCGAAGTCGCTGAACGGCTCGTACAACTCCACGGTCGGACATGACCGGCCGAAGAAGGCATAGGCGGAGGCTTGATAGAACACAGGTAGAACGAAGTCACGTAGGGGCGTGCCGACGCCTTCGAACTTAGAACCTTCCTTTTCCAATATGCCCCAAACGGCTGTCGTATAGGATTCGGCAATGGGGATAATACCGGTGGGCGAAAGGTGTTTGTGCTGAGCTGGGTGGAGGACTTTGGACGCCAAGTCTGACTTCATCAGGCTGAAGCGGCAAATCGTCATCACGTCGAAAACATACAATTCACTTCGATGCTGACCTTGCAGGAATACCAAAGCAATCGACGGCCATGTTTACCCGGATGTGCTCAAAGTCATATATCTGGTTATTCAAAACCGGCAGCGGGTCAAGGAACGAATTCGTGAGAGCGGACCATCCAAGTACGAACCCGTGCATTCCGATAAATCTCACTGATCAGCTACTCAAAAGGCGGCGCTACTTGGGTGGACGCATATATAGAGCTCCAAGAATTTGGACATACCGACGGAGAGACGACGTAGGTGATGACTCTCCCAAACGCCTTCACCGCGAACACATCTCCATACTTCCTCCTGAAAATAAGTCAGCTGCAAAGTTATGTTAGCCGATGAAACCGGGCATACTGTGCGCGAGTAAAGAACGCGTCTGTATCCCCCCCAATCTCCAGCGCAGAGCCCATCCAAGGAACGAAGTGCGAGACCAGCGGGGCCCTGCCCTCTGACGCCCGTTTTCGCCTCCCGAACAGCGTTAGGGTGACAACGGCAATCGTGATCGCCGCCCCAGCAGTGAGGAATATCGGGTTGTACCATTGTGTTTGAAGTTGGAGGTCTGACGACATGGTTGCCAGCTAGTGATGGGCACCGGGTGCAGTTGGTGCACTGTCGGTGACAATAGTTGGGAAGCTACTGTACAAACACCGAATCGGGTCTGTGAGGTAGGTAACGAGAAAGGCGGAGTATCCGGGCAAATGTCCGAAGCGAAACGGAAGAAAGGAAAGACAAAATAAACAGGGAGGCGAGGTGGGGCGTTGAACGGTGTTAATGACTGACGAACTGGAAAACGAACGAAACCTCCGGTAACCCAACTTCTGCCCTCAACAAATCATCGTGGTTGTTCTTCAGTTCTGTGTTGGTAAAATGATTCCAAGTACTCGCATCACCATACAGCAATGCTGGGGATTTAATGGTTTGTCTTCCATTCTTGCACCTCTTGCATTTAAAAGTGTCGTGGGTTTCGCAAAGGGTGTTCTGGTTGAACTGAAACAGTTGTCTCAGAGCGTCCAGAGAGAAGTGTCGCTCGGTGTCTTCTCTTTCGTCAACGACAGCGGACGACAGGGCTTGTTTATTGGCCTGCCGTTGGAAGATTTTCTCTTCAATCGTCCCAGTTGAAATGAAACGATATACAAAGCCTAAAAGGAAAGGTTTGAACCCTCATGATAGAAGCGGTGAGGTGCGAAGGTGACTCACATTCCTTCTTCTGCCCATCACGCCAAACGCGAGCAAGGGCTTGTTGGTCAGCAGCTGGGTTCCAGTCTAGATCCACCAAGTCAGAGGGTAGAAGCAATTCCCGAGCGCCTTAGCATACCAGGGTCGAACAGGATTAATCGGTTGGCACCAATCAAGTTGATACCGCATCCACCAGCTTTGCTACTAAGCAAGAAGATGAACTCTTTCCCCTCGGGGTTGTTGAACTGGTCGACGAGCTTCTGTCGTTTGTTGATTGTCATTGTTCCATCGAGCCTGAAGAACCCATATCTAACGGGTGGGGCGGTTAATTGTCGCCGAGAAAAGTTGGTCGCTGAAGTACTCACTTCTTTGAGCGGCACATCTTTTCAAACAGATCCAAAGTTTGGGTATAGTTGCTAATCAGTACGATCTTGTCGTTGGTCTCTGTCCTGATGCGGTGCAGGAACCTGCAAAATTACCTAAAATCAGCACAGATCAAAGGAAGCTGGCTGGAGGTACGACGAACCGTTCTAGGACAACGAACTTCCCACCCCAATCACACCTGACACCCTGGTTCCTACCACGGTCCCTTGCAGAGGCGCCAGCGCCACAGAACCCTTCGGGTATGAGTTTCTCGGAACCCTGTAGGTCATTCGGTAGGTCTAATAACTCTGGGTGATTGCAGAGCTTCTTGAGGATATTAATGGCTTTCAAGGGTTGCGAATTTACACCGCGCAACAAAGCCTTGATATCCGGAGATTGGATGAACAGCCGATACAGCGAAAGTTGGAAGTCGGAGAGCCCACAGAACACGACGTGTTCGTATTTCACGGGCACTACGGGTGGACGTGTCAGCACACTGAAAACATGTGACGTAGAGGATCAGGAAGCTTACGGTACTTCGAAAGCAAGTCGTTCGTTCTTCGGATAATGAACTTGGTCACAAGTCCACCAAGTTCCTTTAGCTTCTTTTCGGATTCCTCCTTGACCTTATCAGTCGCGTCCGCATCACGGCCACGAATAATGACATTCTCGAAATTCTTCCTAAAGTCACCTTTGGACCCCAAGAAATTGGGGTTTGCAAAGTTGAGCAGAGAGAAGTATTCCGAAAGGTCATTCTGAATGGGTGTCCCTGAAAGGATGACCCGGCGTTGAACGTTGAGGCCGTTGAGTGCCTGGAACGTCAGTGACTCTGCGGCACCCCAAAGGTGAGGCCAACTACGCGGCTGATAAAAGGGCAGCGTACCGGAGTTCTTGAGCCTGTGTCCTTCGTCACAAAGCAGCAGCCCGATCTTGCAGTTGTTGAGGTGGACCGTCAGGGTCCGGAGTGTCTCATAAGACACGATCATCACTGTGTGCGGGGGTTAATTCGGAGCGTCTGTGAGTGAAGTGGGTACTAATACCTGGCTGGGAGACATTCCTCCCACCAGCAGCCACCCATCGAGCGACCCTCTCTAACATCTCAGCTTTTCCGCCCTTCCCATCGATGGCGAGAGCGGAAATCGCATCGGGGCCAAGCCATTTCACTACCACGCTATGAGACACTGAGAAGGGCGGTCGTCCAAATCGTACGCACCAAGTTCGTTGGCCCAGTTCTTGACCAAACTTGATGGGCATGCGATAATGCACTTCTCGATCGTCGGCTTTCGTGCATGCGGAGATTGTTTGAGGAGGGTCCACATAAGGGCGATGCATTGGAGGGTCTGCAAGCGGACCTTTTAGTGAGTGTATCTCCTCATGAAGTGACCGCAAACCTTGCCCAAGCCCATGCCGTCCGCCATAATGCACCCATATTGGTTCTCGACCATCATGCCAGTTGTGCATTTGTACAAGAACTGTTGGCGTGAAACTGGTTAGCAGGGCACGTGAGGGCCAACAGTGCAAGGAACCCGCCTGGACACCCTCCACCTGATGCGGCCGAAGGATCTTGGTCAACCGGGGGTCAATGACGACCGGAACCTTATCGCTTATCTTCTTCTCCTTACCCTCCCCAAGGAGCTCTTTCAGGCTCTTATGGGGATTGAACTTCCCCACAGCCGTCTCCCTCGCCTCCTTCTCTGCCTTCTCCCTGGCTTCCTCCTTCTCCCTCTCCCGCCTTTCTTCGTCCGTCTCCCGGTCATCCACGGTCGGATCATACAACACAATGGCGTGATCCTCCATCGGGTCGTGTAGAGGTCTTGGAATGATATTCGCTTGAGGTCGAATCCCAAGTGAAACGCCACTCGGGGTATGATGCACCTCTTCCCCGTTCTTCCCCCTCATGGCCGGGATAGAGAACCCCCTCATCCCTCCAAACGGCTTCGGCTTGAATACGGGAAACGTCTGCGCGTTCTTCAATAGATCCTCCGCGTCGGTGTAATCCTTATCTTTGTCGCCCTTCTTCTTTTTCTTCTTCCGCCCGTTCTCGTCTTCGGAATCGTCGTCATCGCCTCCGCCGGCCTCTTTGTAGGAGACACGTTTGCGTTTGCGCTGTGGTTGAACCCGGTCTGCGACTATTGATGAAGCGGGAGGCTTGAATGGCTTCGAGACGCGGTGGCTCTCTTGGGCCCTGTCAACGGCTCTACCGTCGTTGGTGCGTGGCACTCGTCGTAGCATGCCGCAGAGTCGCTCAGAGGGGAAGTGGTCGTAGTACAGAGGCAAGATGTGTAAGATGGAGGAAGAAGGGAAGTTAGACGAGCTGACTCATAAGGACATCGGTTGGGGGAAACGACGCGCGAGGTCCCACGCGACTCTTAATTACCTCTCACGTGATCGCGTTTCACAAGGCATAGCAATCCTAGATTTGATTGGACTCGAGTAGACACAGGAGGAAGAGCCAAAGGCGCAGGCAAACGATCAGGTACTGTACAATGCGCATCAAAGAAGCGCGCGAATTAACGACGACTGTCTCAAGAACGTGAGGGTAAC
>Ga0307516_10005845_pt1 | contig 14576 bp, 20 predicted proteins | sample 19_EM_MG_FD_203310 | JGI IMG/M metagenome (GOLD analysis project Ga0307516, IMG submission 203310) | Populus trichocarpa ectomycorrhiza microbial communities from riparian zone in the Pacific Northwest, United States - 19_EM | ecosystem: Host-associated > Plants > Roots > Unclassified | place... | reverse complement strand
CGAGCACGCCACCGAGTGCGCGAGCCAGCGGGCGGTTCCACTATCGAACCGAACCCCTTAGATTATTCGCTGTGAATCCCTTAACGGTGGGCGATTTTAGAAGGACGATCATGTGGGGTGTTATCTTATACAATAAATGAATGCCGGCGAAGACCGCGCGCGCCCCATCTCCTTCGTGACTAGACATCGAGAAACCTGACTAGTACAATATTACCGTCACTCCAACGTCGACCGGACGTTCCAGTGTCACATCCAGGGATATTACACATGTTGCCAACACCCATCTCTCAATACTCGAACACCAAGAGTCCTTGCCGATGTTTGTTACCAAGCTTGGTCACTACCCCATTTTACTGGGTATCCCGTGGTTGGAGCTCCACAACGTGGCCATTCAGTTCAGCTCCCGTACCCTCACCTTTGGGTCACAATATTGTGCCTTGCACTGCAACCGGACACCGACAGTAGTTCACACCGATTCTCTCGCCCCAAGAGTAGCTCATGAGGAGCCAGCGGTAAGCGCGGGGGCCGGTGAATCCGGGGCCCAGTCATTTATGTCTCCCAAATTCCATTTTCAGGACCAAGTTAACCATGGCAAGGACTACGATTCGAGGGCCAGACCGCTGGGAACGAGAGCTGGATTGCCGAATCCCAGCGCCAGACCGCTGCGAATGGGTGTCAGATTGCCGGATTCGCGCACCGGACCACTGGGAACGAGCGCTCGACTGCCGGCAAGAAGCAATCCCATGCGGATTACTGCCATCGGAGGACAAGCGTTCTGACGAACGGCGTATAAGCAAAAGTTGACGATTTTTTCAATTTCCCTATATGAAATGAACCAAGTGCTTGGGGTGGAGCAGAAACCGAAGAAGGAACTGGACCTGACAGAATACATACCGGTAGAATATCATGAGTTCCTACCATTATTCTCGGAAGGTTTGGCAAAGAACATACCGCCCCACTGGCCTTATGACCACAAGATTCCCTTGCAAGAGGGATTCACTCCTCCCTTCGGCCCGCTATACTTGATGTCCCGAACCGAGTCGCAGACGTTAACGGAATGGTTGGAGGAGAATTTGAGCAAGGGATTCATTAGGGCTTCATCCTCCCCTGCGGCCTCACCAATCCTCTTTGTCAAAAAGACCGACGGCAGCCTACGGTTGTGTGTTGATTACCACAGGCTGAATGAAGGAACTATCAAGAATCATTACCCACTGCCATTGCTGCAAGAAACATTGATGCGGTTGTCAAAGGCCAAATACTTCACAACTCTGGACATTCGTGGTGCATACAACTTGGTACGAATGGCAGAAGGCGAAGAATAGAAAACGGCTTTCCGGACGTGTTACGGATTATTCGAATCATTGGTTATGCCTTTCGGGTTGACGAATGCACTGTCCTATTTCCTGGCGCTTATAAACGATGTGCTCCGTGCCTACCTTGACGACTTCTGTACCGCATTCCTTGATGACATCTTCATATACAGCAATACCTTGAGGAACACAAGGAACAGGTCTATAAGGTGTTGAAAGCTTTGTCGCAGGCGGGACTACATCTGAAGCCAGAGAAATGACATTTCCACAAGCAGGAAGTGAAATATCTGGGATTCATCATCACCACCAAGGGAATCCGGATGGATCCGGAGAAGGTGTCCTGCGTATTGGGTTGGGAAACCCCGAAAAATCTTTCAGATGTCCAATGCTTCCTTGGGTTCGCCAACTTTTACAGACTATTTATCAAAGATTACTTGAAGGTGGTGACGCCGTTGACCAGAATGACGAAAAAGGAGGGAGGCAAATACGTTCCATTTGTGTGGGGATCGGAGCAGCAGGCAGCCTTTGATCTCCTCAAAAAAGCGTTTACGTCGGCCCCTATCCTCCGCCACTTCGACTACAACCGAGAAATAATAGTCGAAACCGACGCTTCGAACTATGTCGCAGCAGTCATCTTCTCCCAGTACGACGACAAAGAAATATTGCACCCGGTGGCTTTTTACTCCAAAAAACACAGTCCTACAGAATGCAATTATGAAATCTACGATAAGGAACTCCTCGCAATCGTCCGTGCGTTCGAGGAATGGAGGCCTCATTTGGAGGGTTTGCGCCATCCAATCCAGGTTTTGAGCGACCATAAGAACCTGGAATACTTCATGAGCACGAAACTGTTGAACCGCTGACAGGCCCGATGGTCCGAATTCCGTTACCGTTTTAACTTCAGGATCACGCATCGGCCACGAAAAGCAGGAGGAAAGCCGGACACCTTGACTCGGAGATCAGGAGATCTTCCTAAGGAGGGGGATGAAAGACTGCTTGCCAACCAGCATGCCGTTTTAAAACCTCAGAACCTGGCGGACTTATTTCCACCCTACTCACCGAAGCCTACCAGATGGACCCATTCCCAGAACGGATATTGGGACTCCTGCGTGATGGCACCAGACGATGTAACGAGATATCGCTGGCCGACTGCAAGAAAAGGAACCGCAGGCTTATATATCGGGATTGCATCTATGTGCCGGACCACACACCGCTTCGGCTCCGACTGTTGCAGGACCACCATAATCCTCCAGCCATGGGCCACCCGGGACAAGCCAAGACACTGGAATTGCTCACAAGGAAGTACTACTTGTTACACTGGAATATTATCTTGGGTCGGTACGGATCCTTGGGGAGGTACGTACTGGGATGTGGACGCGGTGGTTGGCTATTCAGGAAAGATCGGCTCTGAGAGTCTAGGAGGGAGATAAGGAACGGAGTTAGAACTTACGGCCAAGACCGGGCATAGGGGAACTAACTCCGGGAGTTGAGGGGGTTGTGGGGAAGCAAACGAGTGGAAACCGGCAGACTTGGGCAGGTTCCCCGAAAGGGAGCTGCCACGTCACCCGAAAGGTGTACGAGAAAAAAGTCTGACGCGGTCACCCCGCTCGGCCGCAGGAAGACCCTGCAGTGCAAAACCGACAAAGCTCATCTCCCCTTATCTACACCCTGCCAGGACCAGTGAGTCACCCACGGGGTCGAAAGCCTCGGAGGAATAGTTAGCCCGAGTCACCAGATCTCACGACACCCCAAAGTAATATATAACCAGGCTCTTTCCTCGCGAGAGGAAGAAAGGGACAGACCGAACACCACCACCGAAACCCACACACAAGATCTAAGATTATTCCATTGTGAATTATCCAAAGAGTAGCCTGATTACCTTTGACTCCATTACACTCCAGTTACGATACAACCCAAGTGTCACACGATAATCTTTGATCCAAAATCACCCTACGATTTGTCACAACGAATGACTTACTTTGACACAACTTACTTCGAAGACCACCATTACCTACTTGAGGTATCTACCTTGTTAGAACCGAAAACCCAATACTCCTTCGATTATACCTTCCAGTCCATCAACACCGAAATAGCCAATTTCAAATCATGGAACGAGTTCTTCGACGGTCCAAAACCAACAGCCAAAATCGACTGTACGCCATACAAGTGGTACACACAACAGTGGTGGAACTGCGCAAAATCACACCAACCGGCCGACTTCAATGAAGACGAACTCTTCCATTTGTTCGATTACCACTTCACCGACGACGAAACCATTTACACCGGAGATTTCCTCGACGATTATTAAGCCATGACAACCTCCTCGGACTTCAATATGCTCAGGCTTGAGGCCCCATGGGACCTGCTCCAAATCACCGACGGAGCCTCGGGACCGGAACCAGCGGTAGAAATAGCCAATCTGGCAGTCTGGGTTAGAACCCTAGTACGCCAGCAACGGCAGGCCGAACGCAACTTACAACGGCTTACGGAGCTGTGCGGAGACGCCTATGATAGGACGAACCGGTGAACAAGGGAGATCGAGCAGGCCTACCAGACCCTACCAGAGTGAATAAGGTACGTATATGACCGAGCCAAAGCTAACGAGAAAATAGCGGAAGAATGGATACGCAGCGAGCTGGCGAGCGCAGCAAATGCGTACCAATCCCTGGCCACGAACATTTGGCAAGATATCCTCGAGTGCACCAACGAAGCCAACGAACGACAAATATGTCAAGCCACTCAGCTGGCTCGAGTAAATGATGCCCTGTCCTTCCTGGCAGAGGCCAACACAGCCCGGAACCAGCATCTGGCCAACTTCCAGGGCAACGTAGAATTATAGGTGGCAGAACACCAGAATCGGGTAGCTACCCTGGAAAACCAACTCTGGGAAGCAGGAGCAGAAATCCAACGCACTGCGACCCGAATCCCGTTACCCACAACACCACCCGTACCAACAGCACCTCTGGCATGGAGAAGCCCGGTGAGGCAGATCAGCACCAGTGCCCCATCAGCCCACTCGGAACCAGCGCTGGGAAGCCCACTACAGCTAAACCCGGGACCAACGCTCCAACGACAGAGACCCCTGGCAGTACCCACGACACCCAAGATGAGGCTGCGGCTGGAGCAGCTCAGGCGCCATGTATCCCCAAGGCCACCAGCCTTTGGGCCGGCGGCGGGACAAGGAGGGAACCCCCCCTCTACACTGCCCGGATCAGCAGCTGGGCCTCCGTCGGGCCCACCCTCGGAACCACTCGGACCACCTTTCCGGCGCCCCCGCTCGCCGTCGCCATCTAGGAACCCCACGCCCACCATTACCACGCGTGGCCTAGTACAACTGGTGGCGGAAGGAGTGGCAAGGGCCACCCAGGTTGCCACGGCTGAGGCAAATCGAATCCGAACCTCGCGCCTGAAAATGGAAAACCCCGAGACGTTCGATGGCAAACCAACGACCCCCTTCAACAACTGGTGGAAAACGGTAACGAAATACCTGAGTTTCTATCCTGAAACCTCCGACCAACAAAAAATCATCTGGGTAGGAATGCTCCTCACCGGTACGGCCAAGGCATAGGATCTACACCGATACGACATGATGGGTGAGAGCGACACCTGGGCGAATTACTCCGCAGCCATCCGAACCGAATACTTTGACTCCCGCGAGGGAGCTAGCGCCCAACTCAAGCTGAGCCAGCTTAGGTATAGCGGAGACATTTGGGCCTATATGACCGAGTTCCGAGCGCTTAACAACCTCGCTCGAGCCACAGGGGAAAGTCTACAGGAGAAAATTGACCTGGCAATGCCCGAGGCAGTGATCGACATGCGGTTCGCTAACTACCTACGGGAGTTCGCGAATGATGAGGGGTTCCTGCACGCCACCTACCAAGCAGCGCTCCAAGTCAAGAGAAAGAAGGCCTTGAAGCAGGCCAAGGAGCAGATAAGGGGGCAGACAGGAAACTCCGGAAGTGGCAGAACAGAGAAAAAGGAGGACAAACGGCAGGAAACCCGGACAAGCTCCAAGCAAAAAGAGAGCCACCCCCGCGAGAGCCTCAGCAACATGGCAACCAAACCCACCTGGTTCGGGAAAAAGAACACCTGGCCAACCATGGACGAAGCCATGAAGGGCTTGCCCAACGACGAAAAAGAAGAATACTGCCAGAGCCGAGAGGACTGCTGGCGATGTGGACGGACCGGTCACAAAACCTACGAATGTCTGTCCTTCAAAACCCGGAACGGAACGGTGCTCCCGCCCGCCCCGTGGAAGATAGGGGCAGTCTCGGAAGGAAAGAGAAAACAGGACGACGAGGGAGAAGCGACCCCCGCAGCCAAGCAACAAAAGGTGGTGGCAGTCGAGACAATGGACGTCAACCCGATGCCCCTGTAGGAAAGCGAGGAAGAGCATTTTTAGAAGGCCCGGTACTGCCGCAACCGAAGGCCACCCCAATAGTATGTGGAAATTCCAAAAAACGAAGAAACGAGGAACCAAGCGCCTGGACCCCACCTAAAAAATCACGAATTACCACCTGCAGCACCCGACCGATAATAGAAATGCTGCTACACCAGGGTAACCACAAACACTGAATCTGAGCCCTGCTGGACACTGGCTGCTCCATAGCCATAATCAACCAGCACACGGTGGAGCGACTGGGTCTCGAACGGGTACCACACCCCAACCCGGTCCAAATCGAAAACTATACCTGGGAAGCAGTGCCCGGCGCCGGCCAATATTATACAAAGCCCTTGCGTCTACAACACCGAAAATATTATTCAACAGAAAAATTCGAAGTAACCCCCATGGACGCAGAAGTTGACATCTTCCTACCCTTCAGGTGGATAACGGAACACCTGCCTCAGGGGGCCTGGACGTCGGACGAGGTACGCTTCGATAGCGATAAGTGTTTCAAACAATGTACGAAGTACGAATCAAACGAGTTTTTGCGATCCTGGGATGAATCAGTGGCCACGGACCCTACCGCTCAGCTCATATGCTATGTAGCAGCGGCCGACAAAAACCCGGACCCTCTAAAGCAGGTACCAAGGGAATTCCACGAATATCTATGCATCATGAGCAAGGAGTCAGCCGATGCACTCCCCGAACATCGGCCGTACGACTGCAAGATTGATCTTAAGGAAGGAAGCACGGCACCCTAGGGACCCATCTACCCACTCTCCGAAATAGAACTACAAACTCTCCGAGAATGGCTAAAAGAAATGGAAAAAACGGGGAAAATAAAGAGATCAACATCATCGGCGGGCTCCCCTATTTTGTTCGTCCCCAAGCCCTGTGGTCAAGGCCTTCGACTATGCATGGATTATCGAGACCTCAACAGTATATCAGTCCCAAACTGATATCCACTTCCGCTTATGCAAGAACTCCAGGATCGAGTCCAGGGGGTGCAATGGTTCACAAAGATGGATCTCAAAAACGGATTCAACCTCATCTGAATAAGAGAAGGAGACGAATGGAAGACAGCGTTCAGAACCCGCTATGGATTATACGAATTCCAGGTAATGCCGTTCAGACTCACCAACGCACCCTCAACCTTCCAAGACATGAAGAATCATGTACTATCAGACCTCCTGGATATAGGAGTACTAGCCTATATGGACGATATCCTGGTCTACGCGAAAACCTGGGAAGAACACGACCACCTGGTGAAAGAGGTGCTTCAACATTTGCAGAAAAACGGGTTGGCGGTTGCTCCGGAAAAATGCGTCTGGCGGGCACTGGAGGTCGAGTTCCTGGGCTATGTTATCGGCCGAAACGGGATCGAGATGGCGAAAAACAAAGTGGAAGCGGTCCAGGACTGGAAAACCCCCAAATCCCTTACAGAAGTACAATCGTTCTTGGGGTTTGCCAACTTCTACCAACATTTCATTCAGGATTACTCCAAAATAGCCCGACCCCTCACGGAGTTAACAAAAAGGACGGAAAAATGGATGTGGACCAACGAGGCAGAAATGGCGTTCAAGGAACTAAAGCATAGGTTCACCTCAGCCCCGATACTGGCCCATTTTGACGCCCAGAGACCGGTGATCATAGAGACCGACGCCTCAGATTTTGCCATCGGAGCCATCCTATCGCAACGGGATGAAGAAAAACGCCTACACCCGGTGGCATTTCACTCCCAAAAGTTCACGCCGGTGGAGATCAATTACAAGATCCATGACAAAGAACTATTGGCCATCGTGGATGCCTTCAAGCATTGGAGACGCTACTGCGAAGGAGCGACCCACCAGGTGCAGGTATTTTCCGACCACCAAAATCTGGAGTACTTTACAACGACTAAAGTACTCAACCGACGACAAGCGAGATGGGCGCAGGAGCTAGCTGGAGTCTACTTTCGAATTTACTATCGACCCGGAACACAGAACGGAAAGCCAGATGCCTTATCCAGGTGTTCGGAGTACCGCCCGGAAAAGGGGGGGATAGAAAACCAGCCAATCACAACGGTTTTGCAAGAAAATCACTTTGCGGAGCCAAACTGACAGGGACGATCGTTCATTTGCTCATCGGCTCGCCTTGCCTCGCTCCCTAGCCGAAAATGGTCGGTGGACTTCCTGGCAAAAGTCAGGGAAGAAGGGAAAAAGGATGAAGCCTACGAATGAGCAAGGAAACAGGAAGCGGCGATAGATGAACTATCGTCGAATGACTGAAAGGTCGAGGGAATGGAATACAAGGACAACTTGCTGTACCGAGGGAACCTGCTCTGGATACCCAAGGGCTTGGTGCAGCACATATTGAAATCAGAACACAACACTAAGGTAGCCGGACACATGGGGCAGGATAAGACGATCGAACTAATACAGCGAAACTTCTGGTGGCCAAAGATGAACGAACGAATTATAGACTTCGTCAGAAGCTGCCCAGAGTGCCAGAAAAACAAGGCGTCCCGACACCAACCCTATGGACTATCCTCACCCCTAGAACTCCCATATGCGCCGTGGCAATCAATCGCAATGGACTTCATCACGGAACTCCCGCTCTCAGAAGGATGTGATCAGCTGTGGGTAGTAATCAACCGGTTCACAAAGATGGCACACTTCATACCACTCCGGGAAAAGACGGCAGCAGACCTAGCAATCGTCTTCGCCAGGGAAATATGGAAACACCATGGGCTACCCACTGACATTGTGTCGGACAGAGACTCATGGTTTACGTCAGAAGTATGGCAGGAGTTCCTACGGCTTTCGGAAATCCGGCCTCGCATGTCGACAGCGTTCCACCCGCAAACCGACGGACAGACAGAATGGCTCAACCAGACAATAGAGGCCTATCTACAGGCGTTTGTCAATAAGGAACAAGACAACTGAAAACGACTGCTACCGATGGCTGAGTTCGCATACAATAACTCGGCCACCACAGGTAACGGCATGTCCCCGTTCTATGCTAACTACGGCTTCCACCCCACGACGATAGGCCCCGCATCCACGGAACCCCTTAACCCGGCCAGCACGGCATACGCCCACTGGATGCAGGTCGTGCACAAAGAAGCAAGGAAAGGGTTAGAAGAAGCGCAGGAAAGGAGGCGGCGGTATACGAACCCGGAGCGAAAGGAACCTCCTGCATAGCGGGTAGGGGACCTGGTGATACTCAATGGCCACAACATCAAAACACGCTGCCCCTCGAGAAAACTGGACCACAAAAATCATGGTCCTTTCCAAATCGAGAAAATCGTCTCCCCGCTGGCCGTCTGGCTCACGCTACCCCGGAAATGGAAGATTCACAATGTCTTACATGTCTCGCTGCTCGAACCCTATCGAACCAGCGAGCATCGAGCACCTCCGGACCCCTCGAAAGTACTGCGGGAAGCAGACGACATTGAACAGTCGGAAGAATATGACGTGGAAGAAGTTATGTCTTCGGTCGAGCGCGGCCGGGGAAATAACAAACGAATCCTTTACCTCGTCAAATGGCTCGACTATTCGGAACACAAAGACTGGACGGAAGAACCATTCGACAACTTCTCCGTAGGCGGTCTGGAGAAACTCCGGGAGTTTCACTGATGAAATCCAGACGCGCCAAGGGACTATCGGCTCACCGACGCCTAAGCGGGATGTCCAGAAAAGGCCCGACGAAGTATGAGCGGTAGTAGGGATGCAGGGGTTGGAGGACTTCATCTCGCACATGGAACGAAAAACTATAAGAACGAAGAAAAGACCCGCTTCTCGGGCAATCACGACAAAGCCGCCGACCCGGTGCCCGACAAAGAGTGCACGCGACCGAAACTGTTGAGAATCAGGAAAACCGTTCAGAACAGACGTACCAACCTCTTGGCGACCGACTCGGACCGGGGGAACCGGCACAGAAGGCCCATAATCGGTGAAGTGAGTAGCCAACAGCGCTGTCACTGCTCCAGCATACTAGTCTCCCCCCGGAAGGACATGGGCGCGGTCACTGCCGAGCATACGGGTCACTAGCACGAAGGACACCATACCTCTCCCGATTCCCTGGTCCCACTGCGACCCCGGAACCTCACCAGGCCGGCCAAAGCTTTGACGCAGCGTGGTGGCGAGATTCAACATGACCCGATCAGTAAGAGTACGCACCGGCCTACTCTGAGGGCCCTATCGTCCGAGGCTCCCCGGTGCCGAACCGGCTGGCCAACGATGGGGAGGGATGCAGGGGTGGAGGACTGCATTCAGTGGCAAGTATCGAGACCGAGAGAATCTTCAGAAACAGATAGGCTACTCGGGAAAAACACTCATTAGCTTTGGGACGAAGCTAAGAAGAGGGGGAGGTAGTGTTACACTGGAATATTATCTTGGGTCGGTACGGATCCTTGGGGAGGTACGTACCGGGATGTGGACGCGGTGGTTGGCTATTCAGGAAAGATCGGCTCTGAGAGTCTAGGAGGGAGATAAGGAACGGAGTTAGAACTTACGGCCGAGACCAGGCGTAGGGGAACTAACTCCAGGAGTTGAGGGGGTTGCGGGGAAGCAAACGAGTGGAAACCGGCAGACTTGGGCAGGTTCCCCGAAAGGGAGCTACTACGTCACCTGAAAGGTGTACGAGAAAATAGTCTGACGCGGTCACCCCGCTCGGCCGCAGGAAGACCCTGCGGTGCGAAACCGACAAAGCTCATCTCCCCTTATCTACACCCTGCCAGGACCAATGAGTCACCCACGGGGTCGAAAGCCTCGGAGGAATAGTTAGCCCGAGTCACCAGATCTCACGACACCCCAAAGTAATATATAACCAGGATCATTCCTCCCGAGAGGAAGAAAGGGACAGACCGAACACTACCACCGAAACCCACACACAAGATCTAAGATTATTCCATTGTGAATTATCCAAAGAGTAGCCTGATTACCTTTGACTCCATTAAACTCCGGTTACGATACAACCCCAGTGTCACACTACTGGCCGTCGATGAGAAAGGATGTTGACCGTTTCGTACAAAATTGCCACACCTGCCGCCGGACAAAGACGACACGCCACGCCCCATATGGTGTCCTACGGCCCTTGTCGGTACCAGAACGGCCCTGGCAACAGATATCGGTCGATTTCGTCACTGGCCTACCGCAGTCCAGGCGATTCAATGCAATCTGTGTGGTGGTGGATCGCCTGACCAAGCAGAGGCATCTCATTCGCTGTATGACTACGATTACAGCAGAAGGACTGGAAGACCTCTTTTGGGATAGAATCTTTCGCTATCACGGACTGCCAGAAACGATTGAATCCGATAGAGGGCCTTAATTCGCATCTGACTTCTGGTAACACCTTTGCGCCTGCCTTAAGATTGACCAACGGCTATCCACTGCATTTCACCTACAGACCGATGGACAAACCGAGCGAGTGAATGCAGTGGTGGAACAACACCTACGGGCGTATGTCACCTATCTGCAGGACGATTGGGTGGAATACCTGTTCTTGGCCGAATTCGCGGGCAACAATCAGGTATCTGATACCACCTCACTGTCGCCATTCTTCGCCAACCTGGAATACCACCCACGTTATGACTTTGAATTGGACATACCAATAGACGTACCTGAGGAAAGGGATGCTCAGATGGCCGCGGAGCGACTGAGCCTCATCCACGAAGTCGCCAGAGCAGAGATACGATACGCGCAGATGCGGCAGGCCGACAATGCCGATCGCTACCGCAATCCTGCACCAGCTTTCTAACCGGGCGATTTCGTATGGGTGGATGGGAGAAACTGGCGCACTGAACGGCCGAGCCGGAAATTGGAAAATAAGCACCACGGCCCATACTGGGTCATTCGAACCATAGGAACTCATGCCTATGAGTTGGACATACCAGCGACCATACAGAAACACCGAACCTTCCCAGTGTCGCTCCTACACGCCACTGCAGACGACCCCCTCCCAGGCCAGGTGGTGCCGCCGCCCCTGCCAGTAATCATTGAAGGAGAAGAGGAATGGAAGGTAGAAGAGATTCTGTACAGTCGGAGGACGCGAGGACGGTTCAATATTTGGTGAAGTGGAGGGGATTTACGGACCCAACATGGGAACCTGAAGAGAACCATACCGAGGTGGAAGCGGTGGACATATACCACGGACGTTACCCAGAGCAGCTGGCACCCGTACGTGCTGCCCTCGTGGGAACTCGGGTCTAAGGGGGGGCCACTGTTACGGCACGTGCCAGCTAGGCCCTTGGTGCCGACTGGAATGCGGGAGGATGGAATGTGGAGTGACGCCGTGGGTGAGGGAATGTGGAGTGATGCAGTGCGGGTGACGGATATCCTTAAAAGGAGCCGTCGCCCACTTCTCTCTTTCTTTCCCCCTTTTCCTTCCTCACGCAACAACTTGTTTCCCTGTCTCCCTGCTAGAAGAATATTAGTACTTCCTCACAACCCTCTTGCCTTGTCCTATCCGCCGTACGCGCCATTCGCCCGCCGGTGTCCCTGTCTTGTCTGCCCACTGCCGTCACTGTCTTGTCCCCCCCGCCGCGCGCTGCCCGCCCGCTGCCGACCTTGTCTTGTCCGCCCCGCTGCGCGCCGTCTGCCCGCTACTGTTCTTGTCCTGTCTGCCCAGCAGTGCGCCGCCCGCCGCTGCCATCGCTGTCTTGCCCCCCCCCCCCGCTGCGTACCGCCCGCCCGCTGCCGACCTTGTCTTGTACGCCCCGCTGCGCGCCGTCCGCCCGCTCCTGTCCTAGTCCTGTCCACTGTCAGGAGCCCAGCACGATCCTGCCACGTTACAACAGTGGAATAATCTTAGATCTTGTGCGTGGTTTCGGTGGTAGTGTTGGTGAGGATGTTCGTGCTGGTTTTCTCCTGTTTCGGAGCGGAAAACCTCTGTCTTATATCTGAGTGGCGCCGGCATGAGAAATGGTGACTCGGATTTGGATTCCCCCGAGGTGCATGGACCCCGTGGGCGACTCATTGGTCCTGGTAGGGTGTAGATAAGGGGAGATGAGGTTTCATGCAAGAGGGCAGAGTGTTTTTCCCACCGGACTCTCTTCCGTACGCCCTCAGCAGGCAACGTGGCATCGCCTCCTTTCGGGGGAGGGGTCATAGTCCAAGTCTGGTGGTCCGTGCACCATCAGCAGGCGACATTGCATCCCCTCCTTTCGGGGGAGGGGTCCTAGCCCAAACATCTCGTCGTTTGCAATCTTCCCCTCACCTCCAGATATATGTGTCTTAGGTCCGTCTCGGTCGTATGCTCATCTCCGGGCCTTATCTCCCTCCTAGACTCTCAGTGTGCGTTCCGTCATCCTTACGTACTCCTCTCTCAGCCTAGCTACGTACTCGAGATATTTCAGATGTAACACTACCTCCCCTCTCCTTTAGCCTCATCCCGAGCGCTAACACTTTTTCTTATCTAGGTAGCCCGTCTCTTTCTGGATGTGTGTCTTCTCGTGGGGTAACTTTTGTATAGTTACCATGACTGTAGTCCTCCTCCCCTACAGCCCTCCCAGTCACCGGATCAGGACATAACTCTGTAATCGGTCGGAATGACTGGGCCCTCTGAGTAGGCCGATGCGTACTCATACTGTCGTGTCATATTGAGTCGTACTTACCGCCGCACTGCGTCAAGGCTTGGCCGGCTCAGTGGGGTTCCGGGGTCGCAGTCGGCACAGGGAATCGGGAGAGGCACGGTATCCTTCGTGCTAGTAACCCGTATACTTGGCAGTGACCGCGCCCACGTCCTTCCGGGGGGAGACTAGTATGCTGGAGTAGTGACAGCGCTGTCGGGGACTCACTTCACCGCTTATGTGCCACCTGCGCCGGTTCCACCAGTCCGAGTCGGTCGCCAAGAGGTCGATACGTCTGTTTTGAATGGTTTTCCTGACTCTCAATGTCTTTCGTTCGCATGCACTCCTCGTCGGGCACCGGGTCGGCAGCTTTTTCGTCAATACGTGAGAAGCGGGTCTTTTGTCGGTCTCGTAGTGTTTTGATGCTGAAGTCCTCCTCCCCTTCAGCCTACTACTGCCAGGTCCTCGGTGGATCTGGTCTAGCCCTCAGTGAGCCGGTAGTCCCTAGGCGCGTCTGGATTTCGTTGGTGAAACTCCTGGAGTTTCTCCAGACTGCCTACCAAAAAGTTGTTGAATGGTTCTTCCGTCCAGTCTTTGCGTTCCGGATAGTCGAGCCACTTGACGAGGTATAGGAGTCTCTTGTTATTTCCCCGGCCTCGTTCGACCGAGGACATAACTTCGTCGACATCGTATTCCTCCGATTGTTCGATGTCGTCAACCTCTCGGAGCACCTTTGACGGGTCCGGTGGTGCTTGGTGCTCGCTAGTTCGGTAGGTTCCAAGCAGCGAGACGTGGAAGACGTTGTGGATCTTCCATTTCCGGGGCAGCGTGAGGCAGATGGCCAGGGGGGAGACGATTTTCTCGATCTGGAAGGGACATTGATTCTTGTGTTCCAGTTTCTTCGAGGGGCGGCTGTAGGAGGAGGATTCCGGGCATCGTGGACACCACGCCTAGAGTGGCTAGCTGTAACGGCTAGGTCAGGCAAGGCTCGCGACGGGGAAACAGGACAGGGACAGGGACGGGGTCAAGGACAAGAGTCGGCGCGCGGCGGCGGCCGAGGACAGGATACAGACAAGAGTGGCACGCGGCGGCGGCCAAGGCAGGACAAGGACAAGAGTCGGCGCACGGCGGCGGCCGAGGAGAGGACACAGACAAGAGCGGCGCGCCGCGGCGGCCGAGGCAGGACACAGACAAGAGCGGCGCGCAGCGGCGGCCGAGGCAGGACAAGGACAAGAGGAGAAGGGTTGTAACGAGATGCTTCTATTCGAGGGTGGGTACAGACAAGTTGTTGCGTGAGGAAGGGAAAGGGGAAAAGAAAAGAAAGAAGAAAGAA
>Ga0307516_10005844_pt1 | contig 14579 bp, 29 predicted proteins | sample 19_EM_MG_FD_203310 | JGI IMG/M metagenome (GOLD analysis project Ga0307516, IMG submission 203310) | Populus trichocarpa ectomycorrhiza microbial communities from riparian zone in the Pacific Northwest, United States - 19_EM | ecosystem: Host-associated > Plants > Roots > Unclassified | place... | reverse complement strand
TTGTATAACTGGAAAGGAGAGCATGAGTTTAAGATTTTCGAATGGGATTGGGAGGAGCTTGATGGAAGTGAGAAATAATGGACGAAAAGACTCATGAGGCTATGATAAGGCCAAAAAAAGGCGATAGATTCCATGATTGTTATTGTCATTGGGTGTATGTTGTAAAGACAAGCTTTTTTCATGTGTGGGTCATGTCTTCGTCTGCCCCTTGTGTTTTTCCTGAAGATGCAACTTTAATGAAGTTGACAAGAAGGAAATTCATTAAGAAATATGCATACGGTGACCACATGAAAAATGAGTACTCAATAAAGCTTGCCGATAGGGGAAATGATGTTGAGGGGTGGGTTTAATGGAAACAGATAACGGTGGGTTTAATGGAAACAGATAACGAAGATAACGACGAGAGAACATTACTCCAGATGGTGGAGGGTGCTATTTTTGGACTTAAAGGTAACATTCTGGTGATGCAAAAACAGCTATCAGACGATGCATACGAAAGGCAAAAACAGGAAGGGATGATTCAGGGATTGATATTTGCGTCGGGGATGTTGCGAGCCATTCTAAGAATAGAGAAAGAAAATCATAGAGGCGCGAACGTAAAACATTGACAATAACAAATATTTAAGATTCAGTTCAAGAAAAGACGCAAGTTAACATAACGGTTATTATCAGACCCTAATTTTTATTTTAAATAAGATGTTCATTGTCTGCGCCGATCTCGTCTTGCCTACTCCTATACAAAAATCTTTAATTCTTTTATATCCATTTATACCAGAAATCAGGTATAAATATGTGGCGAGACCCAGAAAAAGACCCTCCAAATGATTCTCGACTTGTGCTTATCTGCTCGCAAGCGGGGCGAATATCAATCGCACGTATCGAGCGCGTTGATTGGGTGCACTCACATTGGTACGACTATATCGTAAGAGACAAAATAGAAGTCAAGGCATGGCAGGAGCTTCCTGCCGCGCCAGGAAAAGAGGTTGAGCCGATTATGCGGTGTTGTTAATCTTTTTTGCACCTACAAGCTATTTTAATCATTTTTTTTCTTGCGCTTTCCTGTGTCTTAATCGCCTCCTCAGCACCCTCAAGATCTTTATTCTTTATGCATTCCAGCACAACTTCCATAGTAAATTTATCCATTGACAGTTCTTTTGTTGGCGAAAACTCTTCTATTTTCATGCTATCATCCTTATGTTTTTTTTCATTTGAGCAATCTCAAGCCTAAGGTCATCAATCTCAGTCTTTGACCTAGCTAGTTCTTTTTGCAGTTCTCCGTGACGCTGAAATAGTCCCTTACGAAGATTGTTAATGCTTTTCTGTTGCATGCGCTGCCCCTCGGCCAACATTGTGACTGGGGTGACGGGTGTGAAAAAATCAAGTTGGATGTGCATTAGTCAAATTCCTTCATCTTGTCGATCTTGCTTTCTTCAAATGCTAGGTTCATGAAAAAGTCTCTCAAATCTTTTTTCATGATGTAATCAGCTAGCCCAGCCAAAGTTTCGTTATCCGAATCTGCTATAAACGCTTTACATGCTAATCTTAACTCTGTCTCAGCTTCGTGTTGTGTCTTTGGCTCCATCACTTCTTCCTTTTTTCTTCAATAGCACAAAGCCTACCGTGAAATTCTTTGCTTTCTCTAGCCATTGTCAATTGAAATTCTTTAGCATCTTGTTTTATGGAGTCAATCAACCCCAGCATCATTCTTGTGTCGGCTCTTGATTCTGACCTTGCCCACAACCAAAGAGTGATTGTGATGCCAATACTCAAAATAAAGAGCGCCGCATTAACTCCTAAAATTGCCCATACCTGTTCCCATTCCATTATTTCTTTCTCCTCTCTTCACTTCTGCATAAACGTCCATGGAAATCTTTCATTTCTTTATTGATTTCTTGTTTCCATCCTCTCACCTCAGATTCAAAAGATTTTAGATCTGATCTAAGCCAGCTTATCAATCCAATATTGATACCGACGATTGTAAAAATTGCGCCCCAATCCATGTCAATCCTTAAAATAATTTCATATGTTGTTCGTCTTTCGGCACAGGGTAACAGGCTTCTAGCGCCCTCCTCACCATCTCGCTTACACCAAGTATCCTTTTCTCTGACCTGCTCTGTTCCATTGCATGCCTAACAATTTGTTCATGTTGCGCCTTAGATATCGGCAAGTGAATTATCTGTGGTTCTTTGATGCGAAGCGGCCGGCTCATATTTGATTACTCATATAATTTTATGACATGTCATATTAACCCTTCATTGTTGGAATGTCAAGAATAAAGCTTTTTTATTTTATAATCCGCCCAGTCTGAGTGAGTTGGGTCATAAGGCACCTCGGGGTCGAAATTGCTCCATTCGATTATGTATTCAACTCCCTCTTCGTCGCAAGCTAGGGCGACATGGCCACGGTTGGCCATTGGTTGCGGCGAGTGCAAAAGAAGTATGGTTTTTCCTGAGTGATCTAGTGTTTTGTTCATTGGGTTCTCTTTTTTTTTGCTATTTCAGTTCTTTTAAAAATTTATTCAAATCACGCCTTATTTGATGGCTAAAAGTGTAGTTTTTTTTGATTAATTTTATAGAATCTACAATTTGTTCTTTTTTTAAATATTTTGTTTCCATAAAACAACTGCCTGATTTTTCATGTAATGTTAAGCGGTACCATTCTCCACTTTTTTCGAGGACGCCATATTGTTTGCTTGCCACCATTTCCATAATCTGACTTCCCCTTTGATATTAAAATTCTGTCTCAATAAACTCTTTTCCCTTCCACTCTCCGTCGATTATTTGCATGTATTTTTTCCCTTGTATATAGATATAACCACCCATCATCCATGCTCTTTTAGAAAGCTCTTGCTCGCCGTCGTCACTACTAGATAGAAAGTCCCACAAGCCCTCAGCGGACCACTTTTGGCCGCCGTCATCTAATGCAAATGTAAGGTTGTCTTTGTTCCACCTTAAAATATCTCTCAACGTTGAGTCATCGTCTGACCATTTTGTGTATATCATTTTTCTTCCTCTTTTTTTTGTTTAACGATTCATCGCGCCCCCGCTGGTAGCGGGAGCGAGGGAAGCGTTAACATGAAACTTGCCTAGCGACCTGTTCTAGCTCTTTGATATTGCAAAATGTGCCAATAACATAGGCTGTTTTAGAAGTATCAGTCGTCCACAAGCCCTCAGCAACCTCTTTACAGTCCACAAGCGTAATCGAGCCATTACCCACAAAACGTGGAGATCTTTGTTTAAAAGCGCTGATAGCATCACTAAGTTTAGTCCAGTGCGTAACAGCAATATGTTTATATGTCTTGGTATAGCCGCCGATAAAATAGTGTTTTCTTTCCATTTTCTTTTTCCTTTGCTCGTTGAGCTGTTTTGTCTTGATAACACATATAATATGATAACACATACAATTATAGCAAGGAAAAAGAAAAAAAAAGAAAAATTTGATAAATTTATCGGGGAAGGTTATTCAGATTGGAAAATCGACTTGATTATCATCATGACGCTGAGAAGGTCATAGTGAGTAATATGGCTTGTCATTGCTTGTGCAGGTAGATCTTCGTAATATTTGATTAGAGAATCCAATTCTTCAATCAAGTCATTTCTTGATGGTTTTTGCCTTATGGGTATATCCACAGGGCTTAAAACTATAATATTTCCTTGGTCGTCAACTTCAACAAAGTTTTTGTCATCCGTTGCACATACAATCTTGCGTTGCTTTCCGTCGAGGATTACTTCGCCGCACTTGCACATAATGATATCGTCATTGCGATAATCCATTATGGAGTTGCAGAGTTGACATTTAGCGCGATAGGTCATATAAATTCCTTTAGATCAACTTAACATAAAGGAAATATTTTATGGGAGCGCCAAAAGGTCATGCGCCTTACAACACAAGAGGAGAGGGTGGGCGGCCTATAATTCATAACGATGCATTTATCGAGGATCAAGCGAAAAAACTGAGAGAGTGGATTAAAGAACCGAATAATTTTTGGTTAAATGATTTTTGCATTCAACAGGGTTTGCTACCTCAAAATATGAGCGAGTGGGCAAATAAAAATCAAAGGTTTTCCGAAGTCTATAAATTAGCTAAAGCGGATCAAGAAGCTAAAATATACAAAGGCGCAATACTTAATAACTATAATAGTCAAATGGCTAAAATGGGATTAACTAATCATCACGGTTGGCGTGATCAACAACACAACACTATCGCCGGAGACGCACAAAACCCGCTCACATGTGTACTTGAGCATGTTTCAGGCAAATCAAAAGATTTAGTTGATGAATAGCAAAGAATCTCAACAACTAAAAGATTTACTGCTCGACCCGTGGCAGCGTATCAACACACTATATCGCATTGTTGACAAAGACGGCCGCAAGCTTGTTTTTAAGCCTAATTTTGTACAGTCAAAACTTTACAAAGATATGTGGTATTCAAACATTATTTTAAAGGCTCGTCAACTAGGTATCAGCACATTTTTGTGTATATTATTTCTTGATAGGTGCTTGTTCAATCCGGATTTGAGCGCTGGTATCATTGCGCACACTGTTGAAGACGCTCAGCATCTTTTTAAGCGTGTAAAAATTGCTTATGACAATCTTCCTGAGCCACTCAAAAAAGCAATCCCCGCAGATAACGACACGGCGCAGATGCTAAAATTTAAAAACGGTTCTAGCATACGTATAGGAACGTCTTTACGTTCGAGCACGTTTCAGTATTTGCATATTTCGGAGTTCGGCAAAATCTGTGCAAAATACCCTGACAAGGCTGAGGAGATTATTACCGGCTCACTTAACACAGTCGCGCCCGGTCAATATACTTTTATTGAATCAACCGCTGAAGGCCGTGACGGGTATTTTTTCAACATGTGCAAACTCGCACAGGAAAAACAGCAGAAGCGCGTTAAGTTGTCAAAACTGGATTACAAGTTTCATTTTTACCCGTGGTATGAGGACCCTAGCTATCGCATAGGCAACTCATTTCCTTTCACAGACGACATGAGCGCTTATTTTGCTCATTTAAAGTCAATAGGTATCTCGCTAGATGAGGAGCAAAAGAATTGGTATATAGGTAAGCAAGAAGTACAACAAGACAACATGCGGCGTGAGTATCCTTCCACCCCGGAAGAGGCGTGGGAAGTGTCTCACGAAGGGCTATATTATAGCAAGCAAATGACTGAGGTAAGGTCATCAAAAAGAATCTGTAAAGTGCCCTACGACGATATGTTGGGCGTATATACGGCGTGGGACTTAGGCTACAATGATTCAACTGCTATTTGGTTTTTTCAGATCCATAAAAGAGAAATACGCCTCATAGACTATTGTGAGGGCAGTGACTCAATGCAGCACTGGATAGGCGTTGTCAAGAAAAAAGATTATGCATATGAATCGCATCTTGTCCCGCATGATATCAAAGTGCATGAGTATAGCACCGGGGAGGAGAGGATTGAAATCGCTAGAAACTTAGGTATCATCCTTACTCCCGTGCCTAAAACTGCAATCATGAGCGGGATTGATAGAGTGAGAAACATTTTGAATCGTTGTTGGTTCGACGAAGATAGGTGCACGCAGGGTATCAAATGTTTGGATGGCTATAAAAAAGAATGGAACGAGCAGGACGCTTGTTGGAGATCAAAACCACTACACAACTGGGCAAGTCACGGAGCTGATGCGATGCGGACATTAGCTTGTGGGCTTGACTTGATTGAGGTGTCGGAAAAACAGCAAGTCAATCACAACCCAATTCATTATCAACAGCGCCGGTTTAGCAATTTTTAGATCTTAATCTTTCGTTTTCTTTCATTAAATCACTAATTTCTAAGTTTTTTATTGTTATTATTTGATTAAGCGTATTAATATTGTATTTTAGCGCCCTGATTTCTGCATGTATCGGGTGGTCATATGGCATCTCATTATAGTATTGAGCGCCGGGAGGCGGCGCCGTGGATTGTCTTTTAAATTTTGACATTCTTTCATTGAATGTTTGAGTAAACCCAGCGCCTAGGTGCCTATCAAAAAAGTCAGCATCGTAACCCTTCAGTGACTTGCAGGCCGATTCGTATTCTTTCTTCAATTCAGCCATTTTCTCATTCGAGCCGCCTTTGTCAGGGTGGTAAAGTTTGGCTAGCTTCCTAAACTTTTTCTTTGCTTCTTCTGGTGTTTTGCAATCGCTAAAATTTGTCAATCATGTTCCTATTGATATAATAAAATATTTAATGGTATGTTCCAGCTTTACCCAGGGGGCTGCCATTCTTTCCGTCGCACCATTTCCTTACAATCAAGAACCGAATCAATCTAACGTGCGTGGGTGGCTTGATAACCTATATACAAAATTTCAACCGGTCGAGCAATGCCGATGGAACCAATCCAATATTGACACACTCTTCTACGCCGGCGAGCAATCGTATATCAATCGCCACTTCTCGTTTACTCCGGGGATGACGTATCAAAATTATCATTTTAATTTGGTTCAGCAACCGATTAACATGATAACAGGATACCAAAGACAGCATCGCAAATCAATTATTTATCAGGCTTCAGATAACTCTGACCCTCAAACGACTGATCAGTATACTAAGCTGATCAAAGAGGTTTGTAGTAAGCAAAATTTGAATGAGTCATTCTCAAAATCGTGCGAACTCTCCGCAGTCGCCGGTATGAATCTAATCCAACCCTATCTTGACTATACCGGAGACGATCCGGCACAGGGAGAGTTAAAGTTAAAAGTGTGGGAATACAACTCTTTCATTGTCGACCCTTACTTCCGTCAACCTGACATGAGTGATGCTAACTTTGTTTGGTGTCAAGAATATGTTTCAAAGTTTCAGGCAGAAGAGAGATTCCCTGAACATGTCGAATCAATCACTTCAATGACGTCAGCGCCGCAGCGTTACGGACAATTCTATTTCTTGCCTGAAAATTACAACATGGCACGCAACGACCTAATGGTTCTTTCTTACGTGTGGTACAAGTGGCGCAAGAAAAGAAAGCGCCTCTACAGTAGATCCAGGAACCAGTTTTATGATTTTGCAAAAGGTGCAAATACAGAAGAGGTTTTGTATCATATTCAAGACATGGAAGAGGTGGAGGTCGAAGGGCCTTGCTGGAAACTTGCAGTTGTTTTAAATGACCAACTTATGTTTCAGGGAGAAAACCCTCTGTGGGACGGTCCTGAGTGTCCTTTCATTCCAAATTTTTGGAATTATGATCCGCATATTAACCATGCGGATTTACGTTCTCGCTCTCTTATCTACCCGATGCGGTCGCCTCAGTTTCTTTTCAACTACAAAATAATTCAAAACAACGATATAGCAGCCGCAACAATCAACGCCGGATGGAAGCGCAAAATCGGTGCTGTAGCCAACGAAGATAATTTAAAAAAATCTGGGCAAGGTTGGGACGTCATCATTAATCAAGGTTTTGAGTTAACGGACGTCGAAAAAATCATCCCTTCGGCTGTTCCTGAATCAGATCTCGCATTAGCTCAGCAAATGGCTGATATGATATTCAAGACTTCTGGTATCGATCTAGAATCGTGGTCAGGTCAGCAAGATAAGCAAACCTCAAGTCTTACTCTTTTGATTAAACAAGCCGCCAACCTCATGGTATTCCAGAAATATTTTGACCAGTGGGATTTGTGCCTCAAGATAGTAGGTGAGCGGCTTTTACAGATTGCTTTAAACAAATGGAACGAGGAAAAAATAAAACTTTATATCGGTGAAGATCCCTCGCCTTTCTTCTTCTCAAGACTGTTTGCTAAGTACAAATCAAAAGTGGAAGAGGCAGACCTAACGCCCACTCAAAACAACCTGCAAGCTCAGCAAATGCTGGACGTGAACCAAATGTTCCAACGCGAAGTGTTCCCTCCTTCAATGATTATCCCCAAACTCAATATCACCGGCAAAGGGGAGATCATACCATTCTTACAACAGCAGGAACAGCAAGCTTCTCAACTGCAACAGGAGAAAGAGGCGGTTGCCCACGCATTCGAAGACGCAAAACTTAAAGAACTTTATAGTAAGGCTACTGCAAATCTTGCAACGGCAAGAGAGCGAAATGGTCGCGCTGAAGCGGACGTGGGATTGTTCGAAGAGCGTTTAAGCGAGATTACTCAAAATCGCGCTATGGCAACTAAGGCAAAGATGGAGGCTCTCGAAAAACTTGTGGACGTTATCGCTAAGTATGGCGAAATCGAAACCTCTCTTAAAATGCATGAAATTGAATCTTTTAACTATCAGCAGGAAGGGCAGGAAGAAAGAGCAAAAGTAGATGCAAAAAGGACAGTACTTGCAAATGATTTGAAAGGTGGTATGATGAATAAACAACAGGGGCAACGGCCTGAGCCTATGCCTCAACAACAAGCAATGTGAGGTATGTATGGCAATGGGTCAAAAAATTAATGATCATTCATTTTGGGCAGGTGGCTCATCTAAGCAATCAGTGTTAGCACAAGGCGTCAAGCACAAAGCCGAAAGCTCAGCTGAAGGTGCTGGTATGATGAGTGAATATGAGGACACAACAGAGGCGATTAAGAAACAGCAATCAATGACTGTTTCTAACACCAAGTCTCATAAGCAAAAAGATCATTATAGAAACTAAAAAGAGTCGCACACCTGTGCGACTTTTTTAAAGGATATCCTATGAAAAAAGGCTTCAAAGATCCTCTTGCGGTCAAAAACCAGTCCCCTCCAGATACTCGTATTACGGACAAAAATTCAACACTGGGTTTCCGTTGTCCTCAATATGATGAGCGTTCTAGCTGTTTCGTTAATGCTGGTACTCATTATGGCGTTGGTCATACTCAGCCTGTTGGTCATAATGGTAATCCAAAGTATGAGGGAGTTCCAATGGGTGTTAAAATTGAAGAGAGAGAGTCACAATGAAAAATACTAAAAGTATGAAAGGTCTTCCTAAACAGGCCCACGTTTCCGGTTCTAAGAGTGGTGATTACAAGGGTACTGGGATTAAGAATCCAATGGGATTGATTAATGGTGCAAAGCCTAAGAAGATGAACAAGGTACCTAGGGCGCTAGCTTAGAATCATTGTTCTTTTGCATCTGATCTTGAATGGCTTTTTTGTCGTCACGGATTTTTTGTTTGTGTTCTTCAAGAACTTGATTGAATATGGCAACTGCCACTTCTTCTTTCATGTCATCTTCGTGAGGTACTTCAAGTTGTTTTCTATTGTAGCAGTACTGCCATATTGACCACTCAACTATACCGCTTTCTGTAACGTTACCAACTTTATATTGCCTCCATACTTCATGAGGAGGAATCATCCAACACACTTCTATGAGATCTGTTTTTGACTGAGCTCTAAACAAATATGAGTTGGTTTGTGGCTGAGGCTTACTTAATCTGGGCTGCCAAAGCATACGTTTATTAGCTCCATCATCAGCAGTACGAGGGTGAGCAAAAATATAGACATAAGGACTTTTATCCTGAATAGCTATGCTTAAGGGGTTGTTTTTTATGCAATCTTCGGCACCTTGAAAAACATTGATGCTTTGCTCTTTTTTTAACTGAAGAAGCCTGTCGTGAGTCTCTAGCCTATTTAGTTTCATTGCTTGTAAATCCAAATTTTAGTTTAATGCGATTTCATCATGAATCAAAATAAAGGTACAGGATAATCTATGACAGCACCAACAGCTGAAAATCAAGCCCCAGCGCAGGTAACAGAACAAAAACCAAGTGATAAAGAGTTAAATTATCGCAAGCTGGAAGCGAGATATCAGGCTCAGTTAGAACAGGAAAGACAAGGAAGGTTAGACGCTGAGAAAAAGGCTCAAGAATTATCTGAGAGGCAAAAACAGCCTCAACACGAAGAAGAAGAAGAAGACGATAACGACCCTTATGTTGAGAAGAAGAAATTCAAAAAAGAACTGCAAAAGGTAAGTCAAAAAACTAAACAAGAAACTCTTTCAGACGTACAAAAAGCCATTCAAGATGCCAAGTTGGAAGCAAAAAGAGAGGCTTGGTTAGATCTTAACCCAGACTGTGAAGAAGTGCTTGAAAAGTACGTTGATGAGTTTGCTATCAAGGCACCAGCATTAGCAAAATCATTCATGAATATGCCTAAAAGCTTTGAGAGACAGCAGGCCGTCTATCACGCGATTAAAGAACTTGGACTTGACAAGCCTAAAATGAAAGAAAAATCTGTTCAAGACAAGATTGATGAAAATCGTCGTAGTCCATACTACCAGCCATCAAACATTGGCAATGCGCCTTATGCGGGCCCTCAGGGAGACTTTAGTAAGGCGGGTCAAAAAGCGGCTTATGAAAAAATGCAAGAACTTAAGAGAAGGATTCAGGGCTAATGCAAGCGATTGGAAAAAATATCATCATCAAGGCTGTCAAGGAAGAAAAAAAAGGATCTCTTATCCTTACTACCAAAGAGGAGCAGGTTAAATTTTGGAATGTTCTTTCAGTAGGTAAAGAGGTAAAGGAAATTTCAACAGGTGATATCATTTGTACTCATCAATATGGCATGCATTCTGTACCCGATAATGAGGGTTGTTTTGTGATTCAATCTGAAAATGTTTATGCCAAGAAACACAATGAACATGGACATTGTTGTTAAATGAATGAAGAAGAAATATGTTTCTGGAGAAAAGAATTTCAATCCCCTTCCAAGGGTGATCTTACAAAAATCCCTATAGAAGACTTTCATAAATGGGCTCTTCTTCAGAGTAAGATTTTTCCTGATATGTTGAATTTTAACACCGAAGAAGAAATTTTGGATATGTTTTACAAAGTTTATCATCGAAAGCGTGTTGACAAATAAATATTTTTATTGTCATATGAGCCTTCGTTAGTCCACGTCACGGACACTCGTTAATCCACGTCACGGATATCGCGTAGCAGACTCGCACCTGCCCACGATATGAAAGAAAATAGACGTAACAGGCTCGTCTCCCGATCTTCATATCTCATCAACATGTAATCCAAAAGGGTTATCATGGCTATTACGACCACAGGGCAACTTGGGCCGATGATATTGCAATCCCTAGCACCGGGAATGCTCTACGTTCCAACCCCTACAATGAACTACATCACGATTTGTGATAAGTCATCTATGCCGATGCATGGTGGCACCACATATCGTTTTATGAGGCCAAAAGCCTTAACACCGCCCACAGTACAGTTGGGTAATTCGGGTATTGATCCACCCGCACAAGTGCCGCAGAGAGATATCATTGACTGTGAGACAGCTTTTTTTGGTACAGGTTGTATCATCAACGAGCAGGTTGTTTTACAAGATCAGGAAGGTGTTCTCGCGTGGGTATCGGATCGACTTGCTGTCTCTATGAGACAAGCGGAAGATCTCATTTTGCGCGATTTCATCGTCTCCGCCGCAAGTCAGCTAATGGCCTCAGGCGGCAGCAATGGATTCAACCCAACTAATCTTGGTTTAACCGATTTTAGCTTGGTTGCCACGACCTTGGACACAAATAATGCGTTCAAGTTCATGACAGGTATTACAGGTGAGAATCGTTTTGGAACAACGCCAATCCGTCCCTCCTATTTCATGTTGTCTTCAACAGAGTTACAGAGTGACTTTGATGCGATGACAGGATCTGGGGTGATCAACGCTTGGAACTATCCAAATCAAGCATCTGCTGGCCCAACAGAATGGGGTTCGGTTTATAATATCCGAATTCTAACCTCTTCTGAGGCCCCTGTAGCGCGTAACGCTGCTATAAACAGTTCTGGGACGACTAATGACATTTACTACAACACTGTTGTAGGTAAACAAGCCATTACGCACGTCAATCAGGATGGATTTAGCATGAATTTGCTTTATCGTGGCCCTGAGTTTTCAGGCATGTTGATGCAGAACTGCACTTTAGCGGTTAAATTCGCTCAAGCGCAAGCGCTGACTCAAGATACCGGCATCAGAAACGTCTTGAGCACAAGACTAAGCAATCTGGGGGTATAATATGGCTGAATATTCAAGACTCGCAAAAGGTAAATTTACTTCTACTGGAGCTGCCCAGGTTATTAACCTTCCTTTCCAGCCTGATTTCGTTAAGATGTGGAACTACACGACAACTGTAGTCTCACAAAACGTTGTTTCGGCGGTTTGGGATGCTAGTATGGGGCAAGGATTTGCCTTACAAATGGGTTACAATGCAACTCCTGCCCTTATTCAGGACAGGGTCATTGCTAACGGGATTAGCACATTTTCAGCAGGTCAACTGCTGCAATTTGGCTCAACCTTCACTGTAAGTGATGTAAGTAAGGCAGCTGCTGCTCAGGTAACAACCACTGCACCACACGGTTATAAGTCTGGTGATGTGGTTATCCTAGAAGGATTATACCAAACATCTACGACAGGTATGCCGCAGATTGTTGGGATTCCTTTCACTGTGACTGTGAATGGTGCTACTACATTCACTATTCCATGGAACACAAATCAGTCTAACTACACTGTCATTAGCGGTGCAGCGACAGGGACACCAAGAGTTAAAAAACTTTTGTATCCTAATTTGTACTTCCCTGGTCAAACAGTGATTAGTGCTGTAACAACTGGCACTACCACAACGATTGACACAGCAAGCGCACATAATTTGGTTGTCGGCAACCAAGTGGCTTTCCGTGTTCCCTCGATCTGGGGTACAACCCAGTTGAATTCGCTACCTAACTCGACAATTCCAGGATCTCCGATCTATGGCAACGTCATTTCGGTAACGGATTACAACACATTTGTAGTGGATATTGATTCTACTGCTTATACAGCCTTTGCAAGCAATATGACGCCTGCTCAGTCTATTGGACTGACGCCTGCTCAAGTTGTTGCTGTAGGTGATGTAAATACCGGCGGAGTTCAGATCTCTTCAGGATCTGTCTTGTACCCTCCTCCTTATGCGTTACCAATTGGTACAACTCGCGTGAATACGATTAACGGCCCCGCTATCAACGGCGCGTTCGTTAATAATACAGCACAAGGGTTTATCATTGGTATTGGAGCTGGTGATGTTCTCACTAGTTCTGTATTGGTGGGAGCTGCAAGTGATGTCATTTATTGGGAAGCAATTCTTCATGACGTGGCACAACCGTAATGTAAAGCGGCTTTACATCCTGTAAAGCCGCTTCTTTTTGGAGGTATATGGTAGCAGAACGCGGTGTCATATCCTATCCTATTCCACTCTATCAAAATTTACCGATAGATTCTCAGTTCTATAGTCCAAATGGCTTTGTCATTTCAGCAATCTCTACGGGGTTGACAACCACGGTGACGACTACAGAAGATCTTAACTTTTCTATAGGACAGCAAGTTAGATTATTGATTCCTCCTCCCTATGGATCGCGTCAACTCAATCAAAAAACTGGATTTGTCCTATCTATTCCAGCGGTTAATCAAGTTGTTTTGGATATCAATTCTCAGTTCGTTGATGCATTTATTGCGGCAAGTTCAAATGTTCAAGAAGCTCAGATTATGCCCATAGGTGATGTTAATGGAGGACAAAATACCCCCAATATACTAAATTCAAATTTGAATATACCAGGTGCATTCGTTAACATTTCACCCCAATAGGAAACTATGACAAGAGGAAGACCTAAAGCTAAATCCCTTCTAGGAAACACTGAACTTGACAAGGCAGAAGAGCAGTTTGAAAAGTTTGACGAGAATGTAAAATCTCTCACGCTTGACAGGATGAACGAGGCTCCCAAGCCTGATATCGAACCACAAACAAAGATTGCTCAGAAAGATATTGATAAACAGCCAAGGATTTATCTTAAACCCATTAAGCAGGTTGCCGACCCCAAGCCTTTTAATGAAGATTATCGAGGGGAATGGGAGTTTGCAAAAGAAGTTGTTAACTTTATCGCAGAAAACAAAGAGGTGATTGGGGAGACAGTCACATTATGGACAAAGCCATTTGCTGGAGTGCCATGTCAGATGTGGGAAGTTCCAACAAACAAGCCTGTTTGGGGCCCTAGGTATCTTGCTGAGCGCCTTAAAGGGTGTTGTTATCATCGTCTTATCATGGATGAGAGTCAGAAGTCTGCAAATGCTTATGGGCACGATTTTGGCAGTATGGTTGTTGACACTACTATACAGAGGATTGATGCCTATCCTGTTTCTGAAAGAAAATCCATATTTATGGGAGCTGGTTCCTTCTAATGAATCTCCTTTCTGATGTGATTACTTATGTCCGTCGCATTATCAAGAGTCCCAACAATGCTGTTGTAAGCGACAATCTAATCATCGATTACATCAATCGTTTTTGGATAATGGATGTGGATGCTCGCATTCAGCTCTTTGACTTAAAGACAAAGTATCAGTTTCAGACCCAGCCAGGCGTCGACCAGTATAACATGCCTCTCTATAATGTTCAAACAGAACCTGGATCACAACAGATAGGAATGTATCCTGTTTATCAAGGTTTCACAGGAAATCCTATGATCAATGGGGTTCCTGTTTCCTTTGAGACCCAAAGAGAAAATTTCTTTAGGTTTTGGTTCAACCAAGTTCAAAATATGCAAGTGGTTGCAACAGGAGATGGAACGGCAGGCCCTTATACTATAAACTTTCCTGTTTTATCTAATGTTACACCCCCGCCTCAGAACCCTCCTTTTAAC
>Ga0307516_10005843_pt1 | contig 14579 bp, 13 predicted proteins | sample 19_EM_MG_FD_203310 | JGI IMG/M metagenome (GOLD analysis project Ga0307516, IMG submission 203310) | Populus trichocarpa ectomycorrhiza microbial communities from riparian zone in the Pacific Northwest, United States - 19_EM | ecosystem: Host-associated > Plants > Roots > Unclassified | place... | reverse complement strand
CAACGAACTCCTGCGCCGGATCATGCGCCAGGGCCCGGAACGCCGCATCCACGTGATCGGCTGGTGGCGTGGCGCGGCGCTGCTCCGCGACACGCTCGGCGGCCAGGGATCGCGCACGGACACGATCGGCGCCTGGGTGGCGCTGGATGTGCACGGCAGCGAGCTCTCGCCGTACTACCCCGGCCACGGCTCGCCGAACTGGTATCCCCGCCCCTGGCGAGCCCTGCACTTCGACCGCTCGGTGCATCGTGGCGCCGAGGTGATCATCCCGTACGGACCCTCATGACCGCACCCGAGAACGAAGGAACGTTGGAGCGACGCACGCCCGACTACCGCGGAGTCGTGCGGAAGCTGACGAACCTCGACGACGAGGCCGCCACGCACCGCGCCGAGGCCCGCAGTTGGCACGACAGCCGCGCGACCGAGGCCGACAACGCCGTCCGCGCCGCCGACCAGCGCATCCGCGAGGCCCAGGCGGCGGTCGCGACGGCACGCCGCGAGCTGGAGGAGGTGGACGCGCGCGCGGCCGGGCTCTGGGCTGAGTTCGCCCACCAGGTGGGCCGCGCGGCCGACCGCTTCGGCGCGCAGAGCCCGCAGCCCGCCGTGCCGCGCCAGCGCGACCGCCGCGCGGAGGAGTATCTGCAGGAGGCGGCGGCCACGGCGGCGTGGACCCCGGCGCCGCGCCCGCTGACCGGCGCGGCCTCGCTGCTGTACGTCGTGCTGGGCGCGCTCGGCGGCGCGGTCGGGGTGGCGGCGTACCTGCTGCTGCGCTGGGCCGGCCGCGAGGCCGGCGGCGACTGGGCGGCGGGCCTGCCGGTGGTGGCGCTGGTGGTCGCCCTGCTCGGCCCGATCCTGGCGGTGATCACCGCGAAACGGGTGGCCGACCGCCGCGACGTTCCGCTGGACGCTTCCGCGGTCGCCACCGTGCTGATCGCCGCGCTGATCTCGGCCGGCCTGGTCCTGGCGATACTCCGCAACAGCTCGGCCTAGCGCCTCAGCCCAGCAGTTCGATGAGGGTGGCCGCGTTCCTTTGGGCGTAATCCGTGTAGCAGTTGTTGAGGAAGATCTGGGTGGTGTGCGCCTGGTCGGCGAGCGCGCGCAGCTTCGGGGCCCACTCGCGGAGCTCCTCCGGCGCGTACAGATAGCCGAACTTCTCGTGGATGTCCTTGCTGGTCCACTTGTCGCTGTGGCCGTGGAAGCGGACCACCGCCAGATCCGCGGTCGCGACCATGATCGGCGGCACCGACGACTTGTAACCCTGCGGCATGTCCACGCAGACCAGCGGCAACTCGTGCTTGCGCAGGAAGTCCAGGGTCTCCTCGGCGTTGTCGCCGTCGAACCAGGAGGCGTTGCGGAATTCGAAGACCGGGCGCAACGGCCTGCAGCGCGCCGCCACCTCGCGCAGGTAGTCCTTGTGCTCGCGGCGGATGCCCCACCAGGGCGGGAACTGGAACAGCAGGGCGCCCAGCTTGCCCGCCTCGACGAGCGGTTCCAGGGCGCTCAGGAACCTGGCCCAGATCTCCTCGTACGCCTGCGGCGGCAGGTCGCCCTCGTAGACGTTCTTCTTCTCGGTCTCCGGCCGCAGGTCCTGGTAGATCGCCGAGACCTTGGTCGGGTGGCCGGTCAGCATGCTGAAGGCCTTGATGTTGAAGGTGAAGCCGGCCGGGGTGCGCTGCGCCCAGAGCCGCGTCGTCTGCTCGGCCGGCGGCCCGTAGTAGGTCGCGTCGACCTCGACGACCGGGAACTTCTGCGCGTAGTGGGCCAGGCGTTTCTCGGGTGTGTTCGCGGTCTGCGGGTACCAGCCCGAGGCGAGCAGTGTCTTGTCGGTCCACGACGCCGTGCCGACCTGGATCTGGCCCATGACGCCAAGCTAGTACCGATGCGGCCGGTCCGCCGCCCGAGTACGGGCGACGGACCGGTACCGCGCCTCGCTCAGCCCGCCCGCCGTTCGCGGTTCGCCTTGCAGGTCACGCACGTGGTGGCCGAGGGGAACACGGCCAGCCGCTCCACCGGGATCGGCTTCGAGCACCCCTCGCAGTTGCCGTACGTGCCGTCCTCCAGGCGCTGCATGGCGTGTTCCGCCTGCGTCCGCCGGTCGAGCAGAGTGCGGATGAGCGACGACGCCGCGTCGCGTTCCGCGGTTTTGGAACCGCTGTCCGCCTGGTCGTCGCCGGCGGCGTCGCCGATTTCGACGAGCCGCAGCTTGTGGTTCTCGGCCACGGCTTCCTCGTACTCGGCCGTCAGATCGTCGAACCGGGTCCGCAGCAGCCCGCGGATCTGCTCGATCTCGTCGTTCGAGCGTCCCTTGGCGGTGTCGGCACCTTTACCCGTGATGACCGCGCTGTTGACGAGCATGTGCTCCCCCTGCCCTTCCCTCTGCCCCTGCCGGTGGACGTCCCCGCGCCGGCTCCCTACGCCACACCGTGGAGCCCGCACATACCCACCGCCGAAGATCCCAAACGGGATCCCCGCAAAAAAGTAACCGCAGCATAACTGTCAGTGCTCGCTACCGCCACGGACTGCGCAAACAGCCTTTCGCGCCGCAGGTCAGCGGGGGTGCGTCCGGTCGTTCATTCACGATCGAGCACCAGCGCGGGCCGTCGCGGGTCGTCCAGCCGGACAACGACGTCGGCAAATGCGGACGGATCGACCTCGGCGCCGTAGCGGGCGAACGCGGGTAGCGTCCAGTGCTCCGCCGGGCCGGTGCGCCGGGCCAGCGCCGCCGCGGAGAGTGCGAGGTGGACGGTGACGTCGAAGGGCAGCCCGGCGCCGAGCAGCAGCGGCCCGCTGACGATCACCACGGCGTTCGGCGCCAGCTCGGTGTAGGGCTCCCGCGCCGCGCGGTCGATCCGGGCGTCCCAGAGCCGGGTCACGATGCGCCCGCTGCCGCCCGGCCCGGCCGGATCGAGCACCTCGCGGCGCAGCCCGGCCTCGTCGAGCCAGCCCAGGTAGTACGAGTCCGGGTTGGTCCGGCCGAACTCGAGACGCACCGAGGCCGGGCGCAGAAAGTCGTCGGCGGAGATCCGTACGGCCGGGCGGCCCCGGACCCGCAGCGGGCCGACCAGGGCGTCGGCCAGGGCTCCCGGGTCGGCGGCGGCAGCACCGTCGACGGCGACCCGCAGCCGCCCGCCGGCCCCGGTGCCGGCCAGCCGCTCGGCCAGCTCCTCCACCAGGACCTCGGTAGCCACCGGACGCACCCGCACCGGGCCACTCTAGTCGCGCCGCCGCGCGTCACTCCTGCGGCAGCACGATGATCCGGGCCTCGTCCGAGAGGCGGTAGCCGACGCCGTAGACCGTGGTGATCAGCGGCAGCTGGGTGCCCATCTTGACCCGCAGCCGGCGCACGTGCACGTCGACCGTCCGCTCGCCGGTGTGCTCGTAGCCCCAGACCGCGCCGAGCAACTGGGTGCGGCTGAACACCCGGCGCGGGTGGTCGGCGAGGAACTGCAGCAGATCGAACTCCAGCCGGGTCAGCGGCAGCAGATCGCCGTTCAGGATCACCTGGCGCGACGCGGTCAGCAGCCGCACCTCGATGACCCCCTCGGCGGGGCCCGGCGCCTCGGGCACGGCCGGCGCCTCGACGGCGACCGAGCCCTGGCCCGCCTCGACCAGCTCGCGCACGGCCTCGATCAGCCGGTGCGCCTGCGGCGGCAGCTGGTCGCCGGTCAGCGGGATGTTGAGGGTGATGGTCAGCGCGGTGGGAGCAACGGTGGGAGGGGCGGCCGCCGGGGCCGCGACGCGGCGGATCGTGGCCACCCGGCCGGAGCCGGTCCCGTGTCGTCCCGTGCGCGCCGACAAGGCGGTGACCGCCATCAACAAGCCTCCTGCGTCAAAGAATGGAAACGCCGTGCACCGCAACCGTGGTCGAATTAATGCACGCTTAAACCGCGGTCGATGTTTCCGGCCGCATGGTTGCCGGGTCAAGGCGGCAACCACACTGTGGGAAGTTTGTTCCAGAACCGTGCGATGCATCGTGTTTTGGCGCACAGCAGGAATGCGATTACCTGCGCCCCGGTTAACGGCCGGCAACCGTTTGTCGCGGGCCTGAATAAACGACTGTTCCGGTCGCGCGATCAGGACGCCGGCGGCGGCAGCCGCCAGCCCGGCAGCGACGGCCAGCGGACCGTCAGCACCACCGTCCCGGCGGCCCTGGCCTGCCAGGAGTGGTCCTCGCCCGGTCCCCAGACGATGTAGTCGCCGGGCGCGCGCAGCAGCACCGTACGGTCGCGCAACTCGACATCGAACGCGCCGCTGATCAACACCAGCAGCGCCGTGCGCACCTCGTCGGTGGCCCACGCCTCGCGCCGGTCGTCGAGCGGGTGCACGCCCCACTTCACCTCGACGTCGTCGCTGTGCAACAGCTCGCCCTTGGCCATGAAATGGCCAAGCAGCCAGCCCTGGTTGCGGGCACCGTCCTCGCCCGCGCGACCCACGTAGACGGCGTCGGTCACCGCTCACCCCCGGAGAATGTGCGAAGAGACATTAGCACCGTAGGCTGGCCCGCATGGCTGAGGAATGGGATGTCGAAACGATCGCGTGCGCGCCATGACACTGGCGGAGGACATGCGCGAGGCAGCGGCGGCACTGCTGGCCGCCCCGCCCGGCGAGCGGGCCGCGTTCGCCTTCGGTGACGACGCCGCGCGCCGCTGGATCCAGTACAGGCCCCAGCCCAGGCCCGGCCTGAGCCTGGTCGACCTCGGCGTCACCGCCCGCAAGGCCGCCCACCGGCTGCTCGCCACCGCGCTGAGCCCGCCCGCGTACGCGCAGGCCATGGCCGTGCTCGCGCTCGAAGAGGTGCTGGACCGCCGGGAGGGCTGGCAGCGCGGCCGGCACAGCGAGGACTACCGGGTGGCGGTCTTCGGCGCGCCCGGCGACGACGAGTGGGGCTGGCGCTTCGAGGGCCACCACCTGTCCGTGAGCATGACCGTGGCCGGCGACCTGGTCTCCCCCGCGCCGGTGTTCCTCGGCGCCAACCCGGCCCGGGTGGAGAACGCCGGGCGGGTCGTGCTGCGGCCCCTGGCGATCGAGGAGGACCTGGGCAACGAACTCCTGCGGTCGCTGAGCCCGGCGGCCCGGCTCCGGGCCGTGGTCGCCGACGAGGCGCCGCACGACATCCACTCGGGCACGAACGCGGCCAGCGTCCGGCTGGAACCGCTCGGCGTGCCCCGCGCCGACCTGCGGCCCGGCGGGCGGGCCCTGCTCGATCAACTCATCGCGCTGCACCTGGGCCGGCTGCCGGACGAGGTGGCCCAGTCCCTCGACCCGGCCGGCGGCGACATCCACTTCGCGTGGGAGGGCCCGCCCGGCCCGGGCACCCGGCACTACTACCGGATCCAGGCCGACGACCTGCTCATCGAGTTCGACAACACGACCGACGACGGCAACCACGCGCACACCGTGCTGCGCCGCCCGCGCGGCGAATTCGGCGGCGACATCCTCGCCGCCCACCGCGCGGGCTTCACGCACGTCTGAGGGCTCAGCCCGCCGCGGTGAGGCGGCGGCCGACGGCCGCGATGAGCCTGTCCAGCTCCGAGCCGAACGGGTTGTCGTGCACCAGGTACGTCCACGTCGCGCTCGGCCGCACGATCTCCGCGCGGTCCGGCTCCCAGCCGTCCGTGAGGTCGACCTCCTCGAACGTCTCGATCGTGCGCCGCTCGATCTCGGTGAAGACGTTGTTGAACGCGGGCACGGCCGCCCGGTGGAACTCGTCCAGCGGGTCCAGCTTGCCCAGCGCCCGCAGGTGCACGCCCTCGCGCACCTCGGAGAGCTCGGCCAGGTGGTCCACCCAGAGCCGGTCCAGGTGGTACAGGGCGATCGCCCGGGCCGCGTCGGAGAGCACGTCCTCGTCGGTCTCCTTGGCCTTCTCCGGCGATCGTTCGAGCAGCATGATCGCGGCGACCTCGGAGGTGAGCAGCCGCTCCCGGCGCTCGGCCAGGGCCACCCGCTGCTGCTCGATGACGACGCTGTAGCGCCAGGTGTTGCGGTGGATCTCGTGGTTGACGCCCTCGGCCACCCGCTGGGCGTGCTCGACCGCATACTCGACCTGCTCGTCGTGCACGACGCCGTCCATGTCCATCCGCGGCGACGACGGCAGGGTGTCGCCCGCGTGCCGGGTGATCAGGTTGTCCTCCAGGCTGACGAAGAAGACCGAGCCGCCCGGGTCACCCTGCCGGCCGGCACGGCCGCGCAGCTGGTCGTCGACGCGGCGGCTGTCGTGCCGGCCGCTGCCGATGACGAACAGGCCGCCCAGCTCCGCGACCTGCTCCGCGTCCTTGCCGTCGCTGCCGCCGAGGCGGATGTCGACGCCGCGGCCGGCCATCTGGGTGGAGACCGTGACCGCGCCCAGCGCGCCGGCCTCCGCGATGATCGCGGCTTCCTCGTCGTCGTTCTTCGCGTTCAGCACCACGCTCGGCACGCCCGCGGCGGCGAGTTGCTTCGCCAGCAGCTCGGACGCCTTCACGTCGAGGGTGCCGATGAGCACCGGCCGGCCCTTGTCGTGGGCGATCTTGATCTCCTCGACCAGGGCCTCGTCGCGCATGTCGTGCGCCGAGTAGATCCGGTCGGGCTCGTCCTCGCGGATGTTCGGGGTGTTCGACGGGATGACCGCCACCTCGAGCTTGAAGTACTCGCGCAGTTGCTCGCCCACGTGCACGGCGGTGGCGGTCATGCCGCAGACCGTCTTGTACAGCGCGATGTACGCCTGCACCGTGATCGTGTCGAGGACCTCGCCCTCGGCGGTGGCGTGCAGGCCCTCCTTGGCCTCCACCGCCGCCTGCAGGCCGTCCGGCCAGCGCCGGCGCTGGGCCACCCGGCCGCGCATCTCGTCGATCAGCTCGACCGTGCCGTCGCGCACGATGTAGTCGACGTCGCGGCGCAGCAGGGCCCGCGCGTGCAGCGCCACGTTCACCGCGGAGAGCTGCTGGACCTGGTCGTCCGCGTACAGGTCGATGTCCATCTTCGCCTCGAGGGCGGCCAGGCCGGCGTTGGTGAACGCGACGCTGCGGCCGTCGTCGGCGATCTCGAAGTCCTTGCCCGGGCGCAGGTCGCGGACCAGCTCGGCGGCCTCGTGCACCGGGTCGCTCTCGGTGGCGATGCTGCCGGCGAGCACCATCGGCACCCGGGCCTCGTCGATCAGGATCGAGTCGGCCTCGTCGACGATCGCGGTGGCCAGCTCGCGCTGCACCCGCTCCTCGACGTCGGTCACCAGCTGGTCGCGCAGGTAGTCGAAGCCGGCCTCGCTGACCGAGATGTAGGTGACGTCGGCGGCGTACGCCGCGCGGCGCTCCTCGGGGGTGGAGGCCTCGGTGACCCAGCCGACGCTGCAGCCGAGCCGGGCGTAGACCGGCTCCATCCAGGTGGCGTCGCGGCGGGCCAGATAGTCGTTGACGGTGAGCACGTGCACCGGCCCGTGGCCCAGCCGCACGTGCCCGTAGGCGGCGATCGTCGCGGTCAGCGTCTTGCCCTCGCCGGTGGCCATCTCGGCGACCTTGCCGGAGAGCAGCGCCATCGCGCCGACCAGCTGCACGTCGTACGGCCGCTGCTCAAGCGCGCGCCAGGCGGCCTCGCGGCCGACCGCGCAGATCTCGGTGTAGTCGCCGGCCGCGCCCGCGGCCTCGGTCAACGCCTCATCGTCGAGCTCGCGCAGCGCCTCTTCACGGGCTTCGATGGCCGGCAGCCGCTTCTCGAACGGCGCGAGATCGACCGTGGTGCCCGGACGCTGCAGGAACTTACGGAACCGGTTCTTGAACCGCTGAGACACACCCATGGCCGGTTACGGTACTTCACTTACCTTGACGGATGGTGCCGACTCCCGCCCTTCTGACACCGGCAGGGCAAAGTCGGCAGGGGAAGGGTCAGGACACGAGCAACTGGTGCGCGGCCAACTCGCGGTAGAGCGGGCTCGTCTCCAGCAACTCGGCGTGCGGGCCGACCGCCACCACCCGGCCCGCCTCCACCACCACGATCTGGTCGCTGTCGACGACCGTGCTGAGCCGGTGTGCCACCACGATCAGCGTGCGCCGGAACGACGCGGCGGCGATGGCCTGGCGCAGCGCCGCCTCGTTGCGGGCGTCCAGGTTGCTCGTCGGCTCGTCCAGCAACAGGATCGGCGAGTTCGCCAGCAGCGTACGGGCGATCGCGAGGCGCTGGCGCTCGCCGCCGGAGAGCAGCACGCCACCCTCGCCCACCTGCACGTCCAGCCCCTCGGGGGTGCGGGTGGCCAACGCGCCCAGATTCACCTCGGCCAGCGCGGCGAGCAGCCGTTCCTGGTCCGCGTCCGGCGCGGTGAGCAGCAGGTTGTCGCGCAGGGTGCCGGCCAGCACGGGTGCCTCCTGCTCGACGTAGCCGAGCCTGCGGCGCAGCGCGTCCCGCGGCAGCTCCCGCACGTCGATGCCGTCCACCCGGATGGTGCCCGCGGTGGCCTCGTAGAAGCGCTCGATCAGGGCGAGCACCGTGGACTTGCCCGCGCCGGACGGGCCGACCAGCGCGACCCGGCTGCCGGCCGGGACGCTGAACGACACCTCGTGCAGCACCGGCTTGCCGCCCGGGTACGCGAACGTCACGTTCTCGAACACGACCGCCGGGCTGTCCTCGGCGGCGCCCGCCACGGCCCAGTCCGCCACGGCCCAGTCCGCCACGGTCCAGTCCGCCACGGCCCTGCTCGGCCTGTCCGCCGCGGTCTCGGACGGCAGGTCGAGCACCTCCTCGATCCGCTGCAGCGCGCCCAGCCCGGTCTGCAGCTGGGTGTACGCGTTCAGCGCCTGGCCCAGCGGCAGGACCAGGAAGAACAGGAAGAGGATGAACGCCACCAGGGAACCGACGGTGATCGCGCCCGCCGCCACCCGGGCCCCGCCGACGCCGAGCACCAGCAGGAACGCGCCCTGGATCGCGGCCGCCGAGGCGGGGCCGATGAGCGCGCGCAGCCGGGCCACCTTCATGCCCGCGGCGTACGCCTCGTGAGCGCCCCGGCCGACCGTCTCGGCCTCGCGCTCCTCGGCGCCGCTGGCCCGGATGGTCCGGGCCGCCGAGATGGCCCGCTCGACCGCCGAGGTCATCTCGCCGAGCCGGGCCTGGGCCTGCTCGGACAGGCCGCGCACCCGCCGGGAGACGGTGATCGCGACGGCCATCCCGACGCCGAGGCCGCAGAGTGCCACGCCGAGCAGCAGCGGGTCGAGCACGGCCATCGCGATGGTGGCGCCGACCACCATGACGGCGCCGGTCACCACCTCGAACAGGCCGGACGTGACGACGGCGCGCAGCAGCGTGGTGTCGGCGCCGACCCGGGACAGCAGATCGCCGGTGCGGCGGGTGTCGTACTCCGCGATGGGCAGCCGCAGCAGGTGCCGGGCGAGCCGCCGGCGGGTGGTGAGCACCAGCCCCTCGGCCGTGCGCTGCAGCAGGAAGTCGCGCACGCCGTCGAGCACCGCGCCGGTCAGCAGCAGGGCGACGAGCAGGGCGACCGGGCCGCCGATGGGCCGGCTCGCCGAGATGCCGTCGAGGACCGTGCGGACCAGCACCGGTTGCACGAGCGCGGCGACCGCGGTGACCAGGGACAACCCGCCGACGATGGCGAGCGTGCCGCGGTGCTCGCGAAGATAGGGCAGCAGCGCGGGCAGTCCCACCCTCCGCACGGCCATGCGACGAGGGTATCCGCGCGGATCACCCCGGGGCCTGTGTCGCTCAGCACCCTCTCAGCGTTTGTCCGGGCCCGTGCCTGGTCCGGGAATTGACCGACGCCTGGGGCGTTCTGCCGGTGACCGACGGTAAAGTGGTGTGGACCCAGCTCACCGCCGGAGCCGCGGCGTGACGGGCGGACATCCACGACTTGGGACACACCCATGACCGGAGTACACCGTGACGTGATCGCTGTCGGCGCCTCGGCCGGGGGCGTCGAGGCCCTGCGTGCGCTGGTCGGCGGGCTGCCGCCAGATTATCCCGGCGCCGTGCTGGTCGTCCTGCACCTGCCCCGCGACGCGCCGAGCGCGCTGCCGTCGATCCTGGATCGCGGCGGCCCGCTGTCGGCGGCCACCGCCGTCGACGGCGAGCGGCTGCGGCCCGGCCACATCCACGTCGCGGCCAGCGATCATCACCTGCTGGTGCTGGACGGGCACCTGCGGCTGTCGCGCGGCCCGGCGGAGAACGGCCACCGCCCGGCCATCGACCCGCTGTTTCGCTCGGTGGCCCGGGCCTACGGTCCGCGCGGCGTCGGCGTGGTGCTCTCCGGCTCCCGCGACGACGGCGCCGCAGGCCTGTCCAGCATCGTCGGGCGCGGCGGGGCGGCGGTCGTGCAGGACCCCGCCGACGCCCTGTACGCGTCCATGCCGAGGGCCGCGCTCGTCCAGGCGCCGAACGCGCACGTCGCGCCCGCGGCCAAGCTGGGCGGCGTCCTCGCCGGGATCACCGCCGAGCAGTTGAGCGAGGATCTGCCGCTGCCGCACGACAAGTTGCTCGACAGCGAGGTCGCGATGGCCGACCTGTCCGCGACCACCACGGACGAGTTCGCGCCCACGGCCGGCTTCGGCTGCCCGGCCTGCGGCGGCGCGCTCTTCCAGATCGACGATGGTCCGGTGCCTCGTTACCGCTGCCGGGTGGGGCACGCCTGGTCGCTGGAGAGCCTGCTCGACGAGCAGGCGATCGCGCTGGAGGGTGCGCTCTGGATGGCGCTGCGGGCGCTGGAGGAGAAGTCGGCGCTGAGCCGCCGGATGGCCGCGACCGGCACCCACCGGCGGGCCGGCACCGGCGCGCGCTTCCAGCACCTGGCCGCCGACGCGGACGCGGCCGGCGCGACGATCCGGCGGCTGATCGCCCGGCTCGGCTCGATGCCGGAGCGGGACGCCGACCCGGTGCCGCGCGGTGGTCGCCCCCACAATCTGTCCGAGGACGTGCGGTAGCGTCGCCGGGCAGGACCACCCACCGGGAAGGCCAGCATGACCCTCACCGACCCCGCCTTCGAGGCACTGCTGATCCACCTCAAGGAGTCCCGGGGTTTCGACTTCACCGGCTACAAGCGGTCCAGCCTGATGCGCCGGGTGAACCGCCGGATGGCCCAGGTCGACGTCCAGGACTACCCGGAGTACCTGGACTTCCTGCAGGTCCACCCGGACGAGTTCACCGCGCTGTTCAACACCATCCTGATCAACGTCACCGGCTTCTTCCGGGATGTCGACACGTGGGACTACCTGCGCGCCGACATCCTCCAGCAGACGCTTGCCGCGCGCGTCGCGGGCGCGCCCATCCGGGTCTGGTCGGCCGGCTGCGCCTCCGGCGAGGAGGCCTACACCCTCGCGATGGTGCTCGCCGAGGTGATCGGCATCGAGGACTTCCGCGAGCGGGTGAAAATCTACGCCACGGATGTCGACGAGGAACAACTCACCGAGGCCCGGCAGGCCGTCTACACCGAACGGGACGTGCAGGCCGTGCCGCCGGAGTTGCTGGAGAAGTACTTCGAGGGCAGCGGCGACAAGTACACGTTCCGCAAGGATCTGCGCCGCTCGGTCATCTTCGGCCGCAACGACCTCGTGCAGGACGCGCCGATCTCCCGCATCGACCTGCTGGCCTGCCGCAACACGCTGATGTACTTCAACGCGGAGACCCAGTCCAAGATCCTCTCCCGGTTCCACTTCGCCCTGTCCGAGGGCGGCGTCCTGCTGCTCGGCAAGGCCGAGATGCTGCTCAGCCACGGCAGCCTGTTCGCACCGATGGACCTCAAGCGCCGGGTGTTCCGCCGGGTGCCCCGGCACCTGCACCAGCCCGGCGCGGTGTTCGCGGAGCCGCTGCCGATCCCCTCCAGCACGGTCACCGGCCTCGACGGGCTGCGCAACGAGGCGTTCGCGGCCAGCCCGGTGGCCCAGCTGGGGCTCACCTCCGACGGCCTGGTCGCGCTGACCAACCGGCGCCTGGAGAAGCTGTTCGGAGTGTCCTCCCGCGACATCGGCCGGCCGTTCCGCGACCTCGACCTGTCGTTCCGGCCGGTGGAGCTGCGCCGCTCCATCGAGCAGGCCCAGGTCGAGCGGCGCAGCCTGCTGGTGACCGACGTCGAATACGGCCGAGGCGCCGACAAGACCCACCTGGAGGTGCAGGTCAGCCCGCTCACCGGCGGCGACGGCAGCCTCCTCGGCGTCAACCTGATCTTCCACGACGTCACCGCGGCCCGCCGCCTGCAGGACGACCTGGAGGCGGCCAACCAGCAACTGGAGGCCGCGTACGAGGAACTGCAGTCCACGAACGAGGAACTGGAGACCACCAACGAAGAGCTCCAGTCGACGGTCGAAGAGTTGGAGACGACCAACGAGGAGCTGCAGTCCACCAACGAGGAACTGGAGACGATGAACGAGGAGTTGCAGTCCACCAACGACGAACTGCAGAGCATCAACGACCAGCTCCGGATCAGCACGACTCAGCTGGACGAGGCGAACGCGTTCCTGGAGACCGTGCTGACCAGCCTGTACGCCGGCGTCGCCGTGGTCGACCCGGACCTGCGGATCCGGGTCTGGAACCGGCGCGCCGAGGACCTGTGGGGGCTGCGCTCCGCCGAGGTCGTCGGGCAGCACTTCCTCAACCTCGACATCGGGCTGCCGTTCGACAAGATCCGTCCGCTGCTGCGCGGAGTGCTCGGCGACGAGGACACCCCGACCGAGGTGACTGTGGACGCCGTCAACCGGCGCGGCCGTGCGGTCGCCGTACGAGTGGCCTGCACTCCGCTGGGGCGGCAGAACTCCGGCCGGGCGCACGAGGGTGCCATCATCGTGATGGAGGCGGAGCCGGCGGCGCAGGACGGCGTTTGAGGCCCGCGCCCGCGGGGTAAAGCAATAGGTTCCGCGGCACGCCTCGGGACGGAGGGCGGGCTTGATGACAGTCCACTGGACGGTGACCGACGACGACGGCCGGCTCCTGGTCGCGATGTCCGGAGCCCTGCACCTGTCCGACGTCGCGGAGGTGCGCGAACGGCTGCTCAAATGCCTGGCCGAGCAGCCCGAGGCGCTGCTGCTGGACCTCTCCGGGCTGGCCGTGGCCGAGGTGCCGGCCCTCGCCGTCTTCGTCGCGGTCCACCGCCAGGCCGCCCGCTGGCCCGGGATCCCGATGGTGCTCTGCGCGCCGAGACCACAGATCCGGACGGCGCTGCAGGCTGCCACGTACCGCTCGGTGTCGGTCTTTCCCACCGTCGACGCCGCGCGCGCCGACACCGGCGGCGACCGGCGGGTCCTGCCGACCCTGACCGACGAGTTGCTGCCGGTCTCGGGCGCCGCCCGGCAGGCCCGCGACGTCGCCACCGACGCCTGCCTGCGCTGGGACCTGCCCGACCTGATCGGCCCGGCCAGCCTCATCGCCAGCGAGTTCGTCAGCAACGTCATCGACCACGCGCACACCATGATGAACCTGCGCCTCGCGCTGCGCGGCCGCTACCTGCACATCGCGCTCCGCGACGGCTCCACCGCGGAGCCCGTCCGGGTCGAACGGCCGGCGTCGGAGGTCGTCAAGGGCCGGGGGTTGGCCATCGTCAACGCCATCGCGCACAGCTGGGGCTGGCTGCCGACCGACGGCGGCAAGGTCGTCTGGGCCACCCTCGCCGCCACGCCTAACCCGGATCCGCCACCAGGAGCGCATGCAGCCCGGTGACCCCCAGCGCCCGCGCGACCAACGGCTGCGGGCGGCTCAGCGACAGACCGACGCCGGCCACGGCCGCCGCCGACGCGGCATCCACCAGCACCGCGATCCCGGCGGCATCCACCAGCGGCACGGCGGCCAGATCGACCACGAGCCGATCCGCACGCGCGATGGACACCGCATGCCGCAGGCCCGTCCGCAGCCGCTCGGCGGTGTCCCGGTCAAGCTCGCCCCGGACCCGAACGGTCAGCACCCCACCGCGGCGCTCCGCCGAAAACCACAGGTCGTGCGGGTCGACCCCCGCCCAGCGCGGCAGGGTGTCGCTGAGCATTGCCTCCCGCAGCCAGGCCAGCGCCCGGCTGAGCAGCCGCGACACGTGCATCTGCGAGACGCCCAACTCGGCGGCGATCTCGGCCTGGGTGCCATTGCCGTAGAACCGCAGGGCCAGAATCCGCCGCTCCCGGGCCGGCAACCGCAGCAGCAGGCCGGCGACGGTCACCCTGTCATCGACGGACTCCAACTCGGCGTCGACCTCGCCCAGCAGATCACCCACCTCGGCGACGCCGTCCCCGCGCCCGACCGGCGCGTTGAGCGACGCGGGCGAGTAGCCGGCGGCCGACCGGAACGCTTCGAGCACGGCGGACTCCGGCACCCGCAATCGCTCGGCCACCTCGGCCGGGGTGGGCGTGCGAGCAAGCTCGGCGATCAGCCCGACCGACGCGTGCCCGGCCTCCAGACTCAGATCCTGGACCCGGCGCGGGACGTGCACCCCCCAGGTCCGGTCCCGGAAGTGCCGCTTGATCTCACCGGAGATCGTGACGACCGCGTACGCCGTGAAGGAACCGCGCTCAGGGTCGTACCGGTCGACGGCCTTGACCAGGCCGAGCCGGGCCACCTGCTCAAGATCCTCCAACGCCTCGCCGCGGCCGCGATAGCGCCGGGCCATCCGGCCCGCGAAGGGCAGGCAACGCGTGGTG
>Ga0307516_10005842_pt1 | contig 14580 bp, 18 predicted proteins | sample 19_EM_MG_FD_203310 | JGI IMG/M metagenome (GOLD analysis project Ga0307516, IMG submission 203310) | Populus trichocarpa ectomycorrhiza microbial communities from riparian zone in the Pacific Northwest, United States - 19_EM | ecosystem: Host-associated > Plants > Roots > Unclassified | place... | reverse complement strand
CCGAGGGTCCTAAGCAAACTGGGAAGCTCACACGATCTCGGTGGAAATGGCAGAGATGAAGACGCCCAGTGTGTGGGAGATGCTCAGAACGGTACGAACTAGAGGCCCGTCCAAGGGAGTGGAAACACGAGAAGTTATGATCGTTGTCTGGCGGAGGCGGCGGGTGGGAGCCTCGTGATCGACACCGCTTGAGGCCGCCGCTTCGCTGACGCTTCGTTACCCGCTCGCTGTCGATGGGCAGAGTGGCAGCGGTTGGGTTGAGTGCAGCGCAGCACCGCTGCTCCCGGTATGGCTTTGGTGACACTTGCACATCTTCCCCGGCATGATCTTCGTTTCTATGACGGGCCACAACGGACAAAACCGATGGCTAGTCCTACGCCCTGGCCCAGTGCCCAGCCAAAGCGCTCAAGGGACGTCTGTTTGTTTTCTTTCTTCCGGTTTCCTTGTCTGTTATTCAACGTTGACCCCCACCATTGATTCTCGAAGATTGTCTGCAATTGCCGGTGACCCCAGACGAGTGTCCTACATTTGAGACGACGTGTGGCGAAAGTTTTGGCAATTGACTGTTCTTGTAACGGAACAGTAAACGACGACTCCCCGCAGAGTGTTAGGAGGCTAATATATAATGATTGCACAGGGGCCGCAGGAGCGGCCGATCACTGTTGCAGCACAACCACGATGTTGGTGAAGACACCTACGTCCTCCTTGACAGGTCGTTTCCCATTCTATCCAACAGTTGCGCCGCGTTAACACTGTGATAGCGAACGAGCTCCTCGTTAACCGACTTTGGTACCGGACCAAAGCCAAAATCAAGTGGTTTTTCTCTTTTCCTGACGTGGAGCCATCCATCGCACGTCCGTCCCCAATCACCAAACTCCCGCGAGAACTTGTGGAAATCATCATCTCCTACTTCGTTTATGACAAATACAGTCTCATCGCCTGTTCCATGACCTGTTACTCGTGGTACATGGTCGCCGTCTCCTATCTCCACCACTCCCTCACCACTGACGAACAACGCTCGAGAGAGGGTACCACGAGGTACCTGTGGCCTGGGCCACTCAAAGAATCTTACAAACTCGGTCTACTTCCACTTGTCAAACAATTCCAGGTCCGCATGTCTGGGCTTTCCTGGTTCTCTTCCGACCGGCTCAGCAGACGAACGCTGCGTTACTTTTCCGCGCTCACGAACGTCCAAGAACTTGAAATAGAACGCCTCCAACTACCCGACTTTATGCCAAGGCTCCAACTGTGCTTTGGGCACTTCTCACCAACGCTTCGATTCCTCGACCTCAAAGAGCCACGCGGCTCTCACCGGCAGATCTTGTATTTCGTCGGCCTCTTCCCGAACCTTCAGGACCTCAGGCTTAGCCACCACTACGATTGGGATGAAGTGGAGAATGCAGATGATGCGACACTCGTGCCCCTCTCTGTACCCCCACTGCGAGGGTGGTTAACACTCAGGTTTTTTACGTGGGAGGACCTTGTGAAGGACATGATTTTTCTTTTTGGGGGACTCCGTTTCCGTCGTATGGATCTCCAAGGGGAGGAGGGCCTACAGTACCTTTTGGACGCATGCACTGGGACCCTGGAGACGTTGAGGCTGTACCCCCCTTATACGCGTAGTGAGGAATTTCTCGAAACTTCTCGAGAGAAGAAAGTGAACGTTGAACTCAAGACGATCTTCCGCGTCAAACCATCAATCTGTCACGGAACAAACGCCTCCGGACACTCGAGACCACGGCACAATCGATTGATCTGGCTCAAACCGCGGCCGCATCCAATTTCTTCAAAACCGTACTCTCCTCTATCACGTCCCCTGCACCCCTCGATGTCGTTATAATCTACTGGGACGCGGACCTCGGCGGTTTGTCATGGTGTGTGGTGTGCAACCCGAAAACCGTTTGTCTCCTTCACCGCTCGTGGATTGAGGAGGAGAACGCAAAAAATCACAAAGCGCAACTCGGGCTCTTTCGTGAGGTGCACGACGTACGGGACCTTCGTTTGGTACTCTGTGCGGACGTTTCCGATTGCATGGTGGAGATCGGCATGGGAACGCTGAAGCGCGTTGTGAAGGACGGTCAGCTCCCCTACGAACCCCTGATAATTTGCGAGAGACGTGCGCTTCGCGTTCCGTTACACCGTCCCCCGTCGTAATGCGGGTTGGACACCACATCGGTGGTTCGTTTTCATTTTCACCAGTGCGCTGTGGTGTACGGTCCGAGATATACTTACTATTATGCAGACGAGAGGACTCTTTGAAAGGAAAGGTCAAGGACTCGTGGTCGATTACCTGCACTTCGCCCCTTTCGCGTTTGTTTTCTAATAGCCAATCGGTACCTCATCCTGTCGCAGGCCTTGGTCCTAATCACCAATTTCCAGAATCCCAAACAAATGCGCCGAAGGATCCCGACGCGACCGACCCGCTCAGGTTCGGGCGAGGCCATTAGCCTGGTTGGCTACTTTCGAGTTTTCTGTACTCCGCAGGGTGGCTGCTTCCCCTAATCCCCAAACCCGTCAATGGCATACGCGATGGCCTGATCAAGAGCGATCACGACGACGGTTGACGGTCCCTCGCCACCGAAACCAACAAAATCACACTTTGCGAACGCGGAATCAAGGATTCCAGGGAACGGTGGGGTATTTAAGGGTGGACAGTTTGTGATGCTGGGTATCTCACGCCGATTGTCTCGTGCAATCTAATTCTATAATCCTGCGACCGACGTACATACAAGTTGACCCTTTGAACTAAACTGGCAGCAGTGGACTGTTGCTGGGGGCCGGATGTTAAACGGTCAGGTCAACGAATACGGGGCGGTGATCGCTGTGCATCATTCCGTCATCGCTCATCCCTGCACCGACCTTGAATGCAGTGGATGTCCTATACGGTTATCGCCATTGTCAGCAAGGGTAAAGCCAAACGCACCCCCCTTCCCAGAGGAAAATACACGCACCATCTACGACAGCTTCCTGCAAGCACGAAGTCAATCCTCGCCCACTCTTCCGTCACGTTCGGAGACCACCCAGTGAAAGTGGCAAAGTTTTCCGAAACGCCAAATCTGGGAGTCTCCGCTCGAGTGTCCAAGAACCTGAAATCAGGAAGCTGGTCCTTTCCAGTATCGTATTTCTCCCTGAACCTCTTATCCACCCGCACCGGAGGTACCTTCCCTATCACGACTCGGTAAGCCCCCGAGTCCTCCCCGGTTGGAGGGCTGTTGAAGTCTCCCGTCAGGAAAACGGGACCTTCGGTCGTGACGGCTTCGTATCTACCCCGGATTAGGAGTAGGGATGCGCCATATCTGCGTTGCTCGTCTAAGAGGTGGTCCAGGTGGGTGTTGATGAGGGTAAGGGGTTTTGAGGAAGCTCGGGAGAGGAAGCGGGCGGTGGTGCAAATTCGGGTGCACCCTGCGCCTGGGTAGACCGAGACTTGGAAGGGAGTCGGCCTGTGTGGTTTTGTGTGTACCCCCATGACGGTGTATGTGCGAGGGAGAACTCACGAAAGCCAGAATGTGTCATGGGTGACCAGCTTGAAAACGGATCTACGCAAGGAGAAACTGGAGTAAGGTTTTTTATCATAGGTGTAGAATCGCGGCGGCGGACTTTTTGTAGAAGATGGGATTGAATTCTCCCGCCGAAGCGCCGTCGTCTCGACTCACCCCGACCTGCTGCGTTCTCAGTCTCGAGGACCTGCCGTCAATGGGTATCGTACCCAAGCCCAGTCATCTCCAAGGAGCTCCGCTAGATCCTTTACCTGTCGAAGAAGAGCCTCTTGGAAACCTAAGACGATATAGCGCGAAAGGGTTGAAGGTTGTCTGATCTTGAGATACGTGAAAGAGTTGAAAGTGGTAAGCACCTGCCAGGGCGATGCCTTCGTTGAGGAGATCCTGAGCGATCCTTATCCTTCGAGAACTCCAAGGTTGCTCTTGCCCGGCTAAACTGAGGTAGGAAGGCTCTCGGTTCTGGTCTCGTAGTGCCGCGAGAGATTCTTTGACGGTGATTTCGTCTGGTTTGACATCGTAGCGGAGGTTGTACGATAGTAACCGAAAAGAGAGAGTTCTGGGGTTTGGGAGTGCGTGGGTGGTTGAGGAAGGGTGAGTAGACATCGGTGATGCAGAGGGCGGCCGTACGTATCTGAAACCATCGCCGTGGTACTTCAAGAGACTTCGAGTTACTTCAGTGGCGGCCACAGCTCAGACTTCTGATCGCCCACGTGCGAGTGACCCACATCCCTTCCCGGAACAACGCAAACATGGTGATCATCGCTTTTCAACGGAACCGGTCACCAGCCTGGAAGATGACACTCGTTCATTTCACCCCAGAGTGACCCCCGTGGTTGGCGGCAAGAATGATCCACGAAAGCCGTACGTGTCCCTCGGATGCCAGGGTCAGAGCCGAAGAGGGCGGAGGCATGCGGTGGCACGCGGAGCGATCGCCCTCGTGAAGGAGGAATATCCACCACTTTTCTGGATCTGGCCGACTGTGCTAGAACTTCTCCACCCGGCCTGACTAATTCTCGTAACCAGCTTCTGTACCACCTTCTACTGCCCCGGATCGACGTCCCCCAGGGCGCGTGACAATCTCCAGGCCGTGGCTCGCGACCAAGAACGACTCGTTTCCACGTTTCTTTCTCTCACGCGGCCGTTCGGATCCTTCCGCAAAAGTTGTTTTTTGCTTCGCGGCCCAAGCCGCAGCACCTCAGCGGTGCCCACACCCATGTCCGACGGAGCGGCGCACCATCAACGAGCTCACCATTGGCCCCCGAGCTTTAGGACCCATCAGCTCACCGCCCTGGACCCGCAACAGCCGCCCGATTTTCCTATGACATCCTAATACACACAATCGCGTCGCATCGGCAGACTTGAGTGCCGAAAGCATGCAGGGTCACCAGGTCCTCCAGTAGCGCCCATTTGGCAGGGAATGTCCTTTTCCGGTTCACGGAATGCCGTCGATATTCCTCGCCACCTACTAGCGGTCGGTTTCCGGTGAAGACTTTCATTGGAAAATGGGTTTGGCTGTCGTCCGATTTAATCGGATTGGACCGCTGGATGGTCAGTGGAGGCTCTCCGTGAGAGTCCCCGCTTCTGCATTCCTGTAATTTCTCGGTTTTTCGAGGGGGAATCTGCAAACGCACAGGCCTCTGGTCACTCATCGGTGGAATACAGGAACCTGATATCGGAGCCGTTAACCAGTACGGATGTCCTGTACTTAAATCCTGCAATCAAATTATTGCCCCTCCCTCTTCTTGCCCCTCCTTCTGGCCAGCTACTATCGCTTCTCGCTCTGGCAATGCCCGTCATCACACACCCTTCCACCGACAGCAACCGTACTCTTATACCCCGCGCCGGTCACTATTCAGATAACCCAAGCTACCCGCCCAACCATGGCCCGCGGCGTGTCTGGATCAGCAACCTCCCCTTCGGACTGGAATACGCCTCCTCCGATACCCATGAAGTCCGAGGCTCGGCCATAATCCAGTCGGATGATCCCAACGCGGGAACGTTTGCCGGAAGGTGCGCTGGAGGGGGTAGGAGAGATGAAATATATGGGAATAGGTGAGTGTTTGCAGCGTAGGTTCGTGAATGAGTCCTACATATCACTTCCCTTCAGCCATTACGGCAGTGGTTATCCAAACGCCACCACGGATGGTGTCAATGGCCGCGACCTTCTTTACTTCTTCCACCCCCTCAGTTACGGGCAGTACCCGGGCTATGGCTCGCTCGACATCTACAACCAAGAGTACGGCCCCCCAGACAACAAGCGTCGTCCAGGTGGCCCATTGTACTATGTCACCATTCGGCCTCCAGCGTCACTCATGACGGGTCCATTTCCGGAGATCCCTCCGATGACTCTGTTTGTGATCGCGGACAAGCCCACGCTCAATTACATCAAAGCGTCAATACAACAGTCGTACTCAACGTCCGACGATAATTGGTGGTTCAGTGTCGAGAGAGTGAAGATTTCGAAGCAGAAGAAATTCAAGGGGCCCGCTGAGGACCCCAACGGCCCAGCCCCAGAGCAGGCGGTAGTCTATTATCGCGGAAATAGCGTCGTTTTGTCCCTGCTTGGGTACAACAACACGGCCCAATTCAGCGACTGCACCCTCCAGAATTCCACCAACCTAATAAACTCCCCCCTTCCTTCAGTCACCAGCACGCCTTTCTTCCAGTGCATCAACGAAACGCTAGGCGAACACATCCCCCTGGTCGTGCCCACGGGTGCCGTTCCGTACCAGCCCAACGCGGCTCCGCTGACGGCCACCCCTCAACCGATGCTGTTGGTGTTGGTTTTCGTCATCTGGCGCGTGCTTTTCCGGTGAAGAGTAACGAGCGTGATCGTTATCGTTATCGGTTTTGTTTGTTGGACTCTCAGTGGTTTATGTATGACACGTGGACATTTCTGGAGCCTTCCATATTTTTACGCGATTTTTTTTGGGTGTTAGTTTATTGTGCTGACTATGTTACGCATTACATAATGCGAGGATTGGGGTGGAGGGGTGGGTGAGGAAGTTTTAATCGTTGCCGTTGCTGGGGTCCATTTCTGACTCGGCAATTCCCTACTTCTCGCCCCTCCTCTTTCCATTCCTTTTCCTTCCTTCTTGTTCATGTGTTTTCCCATTCGCGATGCTGTATTAATCCACATCGCGAATTATACCCGTGGTACCATTTCAACAATCCTTTCGGTGCGGTAAACGTGGGTGGCGTACGCCAAGGAGGAATCCAATTTCGATCACGGAATCCATCGCTGTACGTTACTGCCACACGGCCAAAACGGGTATAGTATAGACATGGAATGGGTGGGGGCTAACAGCCCGATTCCTCTGGGGGGGTATGTGAATAGGTTGCGGAGATAGTTTAGTCTTAGCCCACAAGCCAGGCAGCGAACATGGAAAGAGCCGCCAAGAAGACGGTACCAGCCACAACCTCGGCACTTCCGTTGTTGTCCTTGGGCCCGCTGCTGTTGGTTCCGTTTCCACTGTTACCGTTCGCGATGTTGCCATTGGATGAGCCTGTTGTTCTACCGTAGTTGGGGTTACGAGAGACCCAGCCGCTATCGCTCAAGGGCTGGTTCCACAGGAAGTAGGGCTCGGCCGGGTAGTCCTCCTCAGCTTTGGCGAGGAATTTGGCGTACTTCCCGTTGGGGTCTCCGTAGATGGCGCCGACAGCCGCAACGTTGGGGTAGAGCTCGGCGGCGGCCTCTTTACCAGGGTCCGTGTTGATCGCAAAGTCGAGGGCCTTCTGGATCGTCCCTCCGGAGCTGGAGGTATGTTGGAAGACGTCCAGACCGGCGTATTTAGCAAGACGAGCGTTTGTCTATTTGGAAGAATGAGATCTCTTGCGACCGCTTAGGTATTTGACAAAGTTGTTGAGTGGGACTTACGAGCATGGCAGCCAGATTGTATGCACGGTAGTGGTATGGCCTTGTCCGCGCGGCTTCGAGGGGTTGCTCACCATCAGCATCGATCTGGTTCTTGTAAATGCCGTCGAAGTATTCGCCAAGAACTTCCGCAGCCCCAGTGTTGTTGCCCACCAAGATCTTAAGAGCCGCAATTTGGTTGAAGTAGAAGGAACCATGGTTGCTGACGAAAAAAATGGGTCAATGAAAGTCAGAGGTACGATCGGTGGGGGGTGCGAACTTTTCAGAGGCCTTCTCATCGAGGGCGAGCGAGTTTTGTTCGAGCCATCCGGTGTATTTGAACAGCCACTGGTTCATCTTGTCGTCCAGGTCCTTGGTCCAAGCTTTGGCTACGGCCTTGCGTAAAATCATGATGGAAGAGGAGATCTTGGTCATTCCCTTCAAATCACTTCAGGTACTGGTCAGCCTACCCCGCAGGATATCGCATCATCTTGGGACTCACAGGACGCCAGTGTGCGACCCGTTATTGCCGCCAGGTCCGCGTACGCCCTGAGCGAAGTCGAGGTTAGGATACATAAAGGTATCGGGATCGATGAACCAAGTGTCGATGTAGTTGACCGCGTTGTTCATGTAGACATCGGAGCCGTTGATAACCCAGGCAAGAGTGTTGTATAGTATGGCATCGGACATAGTCTGGAAATCTCCAGTATCGTTCACCAACCTGACGTCCGGGTTGAATTGGCCATCACGCGATACGTATTCACATTGGACGTAGACTGCGTGCGGCATCAGAAGGCATGAACGTGGGTCGAGTTGGCATCGCATGCAAACCTTGTGCCTCGGGGAGCACGGTAGTGTTTCCCACTTTTGAACAGTCTGGCCACCAGTACGGCGCCCAACTCATGTATGTGTGCTTGTCTCCTGTAGGTGGAACGACGCTCTTGTTCATGACACCTGAATGGTTCAAATGTCAGGATCGAACGAGAGCCCTGGGAGGGCTAAACGCGTACTCCAAGGTCCCAAGGTCGCATATTGGTTGGCCCACTGAACAATAGTCTTCTGAGCGATCACAGTGTTCGCAGGGAACTGCTTTCCAACGATGTAATCCGGATCGACGAAATCGTTTGCGTAGCTTGTCAAAGAGTGGACGACCGTGGGGAATGGTCCTAGAACGAGCAACAGAGCACCACGAGCCAGGTTTGATTTAGAGAGCGTCGGCATTGACATGCTGACCGAGGAGGAAAAGCTGGTCTGTACGCCCAAAGAAGGGCGAGCGGGGAGTGCGTGTGGGAGGGTCGTCGAAGTTTGGAGTTGAAAGGTGGGAGAGGCAAAGGTTCGCGACGTCGTTCAGGATTCAGCAGGCGTCTCTTGCGGCGACCCCCGCGAGAACACAACTTGAACATGCGGCACCCAGAGCACTTGGCTCCGGCTTGGCGGCAAGAGGGGGGTTGCCGCAAAGTCGCCCCCTGCGATTTCTCTGACGACCGCGTCTCGATATCGGCGAGTGGGCGTGTGATGGTCAGGCACCAACGAGGGGTTCTGATCTGCGAATGGAAAGTTTAACGGGCTGACATATTTGATGGCAGAAAGGAATGCATACGTCGGTTCCAAGCATCGAAACACATTCCAGGATTACAAACTTCCAGACCTATGAATACATTCGACCAAGCAAAGTACGGTACCAATGCGACTCTGAATAAAGTCCATTATTGTGTAGGCGCGGATGCATCGCGTCGGGTAAGAGCATGTAAAGCAAAAAAACATACAAAAACATGACAATCAAATACCTCTTTTGTCCTGGACCAAACATTAAAAGTCGCCGAGGTCTATCTCTACGTCGGCGATAGATGCTTCGAAACTGTCGATAGTGTCGGAAACAAACGAAGAGGCCACCGTGGTGTTCTCTTGCTTTGTACCGTTGGGGTTTGGTGTAACGGGTCTAGGTAAGAATGTGGTGAGCGTGCAGTCTCAGGGGAGGGCTGGAACCGTTACATACCTCGAGACACCAATTTTCAAATTGGCAAGAGCCGACGGTGCCGGTGAGTTGCTCGCTCTCATCGCGGCAGCCAATTTCCTCTCCCTCTTCCTCCTCTCCGCTTCCATTTGCTCTGCTTTCCGCGTCGCCTCTAGGTTTGCCCTCCGGTTCCGTTCGTTTACTTTGGCCATGATGTCCGTGGCCGTATCTTCGCGTTCCACCTCCGGGTTGGCCGCGTTGAGCTCTGCAAGTTGAGAGTCTATTGACTGAACCTCCGCAAAGTCTTTTCGACGGAGTGCCAAGGTCCTGGCTTGCGTGAGGCGTGACTTCTCCATGCGCACAGTAACGGCAGATTGCTTGCTGGACATCATTTGCTTGCGGGCAAGCATCGCACTAACGTCGCTCTGGAATTTGTATAAGCCTGTAGATCTCGAGACCAGAACTTGTGGGTGTTGTACCTCAGTGATAATCGCTGTGCTCAGCCTCGTCATCTCCTCCATTTTCTTATTCAGCTCCTTCTTTGTTGGTAGTTTCACCTTGTCGCGGTCTGCTGACTTGGTTAACCACTCGAATTCGCTCTGAACCCACAAGTGAGCAACGTTCCAGAGGGCAGGGAGCTTGGAGCGTACCGCTTCAAATGGGCTATTGGATGCCCGATCCATGGGCCACTCCTTCGAGGAGTTCCCGTGTTTCAAAACGAAATTCTGGTTAAAGCCCTGCTCGTCCACCTTGTAGACCTTGGTAGTGTCCACGAGGTTGACGATCTCGCAGATACGGTAGACCGATTGATTGTTGTAGATTCCTATACAGTATCTCACCCAAGCCCCTGTTCACGCTCGCGCCTTAGGAGACTAGAAGAGTGGGAGGTCCAGAGTACGCACCTTTGCAGAAATCGGCGAACCAAGGCGCAGCGTAGTGTTTGACCAGGGTTGTGCGGGTGATTTGGCACTTGGAAAGATCCTCGCAAGTAACAGTCTCGTCTGCCTGTACAGACAGGCCGTAGAGCTGCCTCTCGCGTTCTTCCCGCTCTTCAAACTTGCTAATCTGACCATCTTCCTCCTCTTCGGACTCTGTTTCCATCTCCATCGGGGACGACGACCTTTCGCGTTTCGGGGAGTTGGTTTTACTCTGGGGCAGGTTTCAGTGAAGTAGAATTCGCAAACAACCGGAACACCCACCTTCTTCTTGTCACCCTTCGCCAAACGTTTTGCTTTGTACTCGTCAAGCTTCTGAGACTTCTCCTTGTTCCAACCACGGGCAGCCTGGGATCCTGTGTTACTCACTGGTAAGTCACGAAGTTACGGTGTCTTTGGGTGGTGGGCACGTTTTGGAATCTTGGAGGCTTCCGCCTCGCCGCCTTTTTGGGCCTTGACCATTTGATCCAGGTTCCGTGCGTCTTGGAACCGTTGCATCTCCTCCAGCCGCTGCTCGAGGATCCCCTCGCGTTCAGTCTCAGGCATCGTGAGCAACCTTGAGGTGGTTTAATCGTTGGTCATGGTGGCGTGTATGTGAAGGGAGGAATACCCACTTCTGTCTGTCGGCTTCGTCGACGTATTTGCCCTCTAGCGGGTACGGATTTGAATCCTGACCATCCTCGCTCTCTGGTCCTTCCCCACCCGTGTCCGCGCTGCCATGTGTCCAACAAAGGGTGCCAAATGGAGTGTTGGAGCGAGAGGAGATTGAAGGTGGGGTGAAGACGGATTACGGAAACTCTGTCACCGTTCCACGCGTTGTGGCACAGAACATACTCACTCTGGCTTTCTTCGTTTCGACGATTTGCCCGAGGAGCCTTGACGCTTTTTGCGTTTCTTCTCGGGGGCATCACCGGCACCGGCGAGCTCGAGAAGTTCGTCGGAGAAGTCGCCATCGGAGTCGGGCATGGTGGCGGATGCGGGGGAAGAGGAGAATGAAGGAAACACGGTCTTGGAGTCGGGATGGTTGTGACCGTGGGAACGTACTGGTGGGGGACTACAAAAGTTTTGTTGACGTTTCTAGTGAACATACAAAAGACTACACATCGCTCCTTTCGCCCGGTCGCCGGGTACCTCCCCGCTGCTGTGTCCGAGACATATGAAATTCACTCCGCTTCCCTCCCATCCCTGAGCCCTGCGTTTTTTTGTCTGGGGCTGTGTTTGGGTTCGTCGTTGCGTTCGGTCGTTGAGTTCTGGGCTTCAGGCGTGGATCTGCCACCAAACCATGTCCGCACCGCGCGCACGCCTTCAGAAGTTGCTCTCCGAGCTCTCCCCTTCCACCTCCGGATCCCCACGGACCATTGGCACTCTAGAGCTCGGAGGCATATCGTATGATGTTCCGGCTTCCCTCGACCCCACGCGTCTCCCACATTGCAACACCTCGACTTATTTGGACGTGAGGAGCGGGTTCAACTACGATGGGTTGCACTTCATGCTACAGAAGTTCCTCCTCGGGCAAGACGTCTTCTTGTTGTCCCAGCCAGGACCGTACGCAAGGCGGCTTGCCATGACGTTTTGTCGGTGTGTAGAAATTCCAGCGTGACTCTTTTCTGTGGGCTGAACCGGTTCAGCATAATCAACTCCGAGTACGAGTATATTGCGCTGCATCGGGACGTTGGTGAAACGGAACTCAAGCAGGGTAGGGAGATCAAGAGGGGCGGCACGCTCGGATACGTCGATAGTGCCGCCGTTCGTGCGGTCAAGCATGGTAGAATCCTGATTCTTGAGGGAATCGAGAAGGCGGAGCGAGGGATTATGCCCGTGGGTGCCCGAACTCCCTATCGTAAACCGGGGCCTAGTACTAACAGCGTTGGTCTAGGTACTGAACAACTTATTAGAGAACCGGGAAATGTAAGCATCGAGTTGCTGTCCGTCACGGCTCGCTCACTCTGACCGGTTACAGGAACCTCGATGATGGAACACACATAATTCATCCTCACCGCTACGAATTATTAGACAAAAGTGCAGACAAGGACAAGCTGTTTATTCCCGCTCACAAGAACTTCCGGGTCGTGGCTATCGCAGCTCCGGTCCCCCCATTCCCCGGTTACCCTCTAGATCCTCCATTCCGAAGCAGATTCCAGGCTCGATTCATAGACCCAGTTGGTTCCTTAACCGCTTTGGAAGCTCCAGATACCCCGGGACGAGAGTGGCCACTACTCTACACCAAGCTCAGGGAGGTCGTGCTCTCGACTCAGTTCGCTAGCGAAACTGCTGCACCTCTCGAAGCGATCTCAAAGTCCACGTTACCACAATTCCCACAAACCACGTTGTCCAAACTCTCGGCATTGTGTACCATGTTCCCTCCACCGACGACTATCTCCCCACATCAGTTGGCACTTTTGGTGTTGAGCATACATCCGGCATTGGTGTACGCCCCATTCGTGGCCTGGGCGCTACTTTCGCGACAGACTGAAGAGGCTGATATCGGCACCCTTGGAAGCCCACATCTAGATACCCCAGAAGACGCGACAGGGTTATTGGGGTATTCAGTGATTGCCGTTGAACGGGTCGATATGAAGACTGCTAAGATTACCTTTGTTGGCCCCCATGACACCCAAGTCGTAGTCCAAGCACCCGCTGGACCGAGGCCACTTCAACCTTCCAGCTTGGATTCAAAATTCGCCTCTCCCCGATTCAAGGGGCTCTTGTCTTTGTTTTTACAAGCTCACGCTTTGGGGTGGGACATATCCTATATTCCTCCAGCCCTCCCGTCCACCGCCTCGTGCTCCTCATCTACGCTTATCGCAGTATTCGCCTCGTTGCTTGGGTACGAAGTGGAGACCATTCACATGTACAAGGAACTCGGAGGGCGCGAGATAGTGATGCGGCGGAAAATCGAAAACGACGGTTCCACGACTTGGGAACCAAGGTGAACCACCTTATTTAGTCTACACAAGTTCATCAGTACTGACGCGGAGTGAAATAGCCCTCTGATAGAAGGTGCTTGGGATGGCAGACTGGTCCATCTAAGTGGATTTGACGTTGTGGGACCCACCGCGGGTTCCCTTGCGAGGCTGGTTCAGGATAGAGAGACTGAACTATGGGAGTCGAATAGGGTCGTTTCAGAGATTGATTCCGGAGAGGTATTCCAAAGGAGTGGGTGTCTTTGCGCCGGCTGACAGTAGTATCTAGGGATTGTCCGGAGACCTCACCGTCTGTCACCCTTCTTTCCGCATCATCGCTACCGCTTCGAAGGCTATCCCACTCAAAGACTGGCTCACGCACGAACATGCGAACATGTTCTTCACTCTCCCTTCTCAGCCGATGGGTCAAGAGGAAGAACGGAAGACGGTACTTTCCACTGGGTGCCCTGTGGAGATCGTTGAAAAACTATTGGCGTTCGCGGGGAGGTATAGGGATACCCTCGCCTCGGATTCGGTTCAGAAGAGCAGGAAGTTCGGAACACGAGCGATCCTGCGGATCGCTAAGAGGATGGCGATGGCCCCGCAGAATGGTAATGTGGGCGACGATGAGTTGTATATGCTCATTAGCAGGTCGATCTTGGCGGAGTTCCTGCCCACCACTGAGAGAGCCGTTTTGGAGACCCTGCTGAAGGAGTCCAACATCAGCCCGGGACGCCCTACGGTACAGTACAAGCCCCAAGATCCCTGTGTATCGATTACTGACCTGTCTTATAGTTAAATCCCTCCCCCATTGTCTCAAACAATGGCGTGGCGTTCCTCGATGGTCGCAACCGCCAATCCACGTTCATTCCTAGGTTCGACCCTGAAGGGGATAAAGAGGGAGTAGCGATGCACATTCCACACATGGACCACTTTTACGAGAACAGCTTGCAAACTGGATTGATGAGGGACCTCGCGGTGGATTTGGAGCTCTTGGGTGAACACCTGGTGTTGCTCGGAAACCAGGTAGCTTACCACCCAGCTCAACCCGCGTGCCTTAGTGCCTTACTCAGACGTCACGAACCGTTCATAGGGCGTTGGGAAGAACAAGTTGATTGATAGGTTGTGTCAGGTTATAGCATTCCATCCCCTCGTGATTTTTCGCGTGCTGAACATCACCAGATTCTCGGCCGACCGCGGGAGTATATCCAACTCCACAGGGATTCAACCGTAAACCAACTTATGTTCCAAACTTCGCTCCAGAACGGGGTGATCAAATACGAGGATTCGCCCCTTCTCCGTGCAGTCTCATTGGGGCGGGTAATGGTCATAGATGAGGCAGATAAAGCTCCGGAACATGTCGTTGCCGTGTTCAGGAGTCTCGCCGGACACGGTGAGATGAGCCTTGCCGATGGACGTAGAATCAGGTTCAACAGGG
>Ga0307516_10005841_pt1 | contig 14581 bp, 12 predicted proteins | sample 19_EM_MG_FD_203310 | JGI IMG/M metagenome (GOLD analysis project Ga0307516, IMG submission 203310) | Populus trichocarpa ectomycorrhiza microbial communities from riparian zone in the Pacific Northwest, United States - 19_EM | ecosystem: Host-associated > Plants > Roots > Unclassified | place... | reverse complement strand
GGGATATCATGTTTCCCAAGAGCGCCCAGGTAAGCGCGGCGGATAATAAGGGGCGCTTGAAAGAGATGTATGAAAAATCGGTGGGGGGCGTATTATGCCTCGTCATTCCGGCCAGTATCGTGATCTTCATTTTCCCCAAATTGATCCTGACGGTCCTGGCAGGAAAGAAATTCCTGGAGGCTGCGTTCATCGTGCGGCTCATGTTGATCAACGGGATCTTCTCCGCTTTTATCAAACAGTTTGCGACGATCATGGATTCGAGCGGAAAAGCGACGCTCAACCTGTCCGTCATCACGGGTATGGCCCTGTTCAGCGTGGGCGCCTGTTATTTCTTTATCGGATGGCTGGGCCTTCCCGGCGCCGTGGTAGCGATCATCACCACGCATGTCGTTGGGTTTTGTTTTAGTCAATATTATCTTTACAAGCATTATAATATAAAATTCTGGAACGCATTCGTCTATGCTGTAAAGTTTTACCCGGAGTTGTTTAAAATCGTAAAAGACAGAATCAATTTGAAATGGCAAACCAATTTCTGACAGGAAAGGACATTATTCTTTTCTCGCTTAAATCCTGGGATACCGAAATAGGTACTTCCAGCAAACAATATGCGCGGGTATTTGCAAAAAACAACAACCGGGTCCTTTTTGTCAACCGGGCTTTGGACAGGATCTCCACGATAAGGTCCAGGAAAGACCCCAAGATAAAGGAACGTCTTGAAAGCTTTCGCCACAAGGAGCGGTCGCTCCGCGAGGCGGAAAAGAACATATGGGTATTAAATCCTCCCACTATCCTGGAATCCATCAACTGGATCTCCATGCCGGCCGTGTTCGATCTGTTCAACAAATTGAACAACCGGAGGCTGGCCCGCCAGATCGATAAGGCCGCCGCGACGCTGGGTTTTAAGGATAGCATTCTTTATATAGAGAACGATTTCCTCCGGAGCTTCTATTTACCGGAGATGATCGGATCTGTTGCGAAAACCATCTACTATATCCGGGATTATCTGCCCTCTCAGGATTATTTCAAAACGCATGGAGAGCGTTTGGAACCCAAAATGATCAAAAAGGCGGATGTCGTCACCACCAACTCGGTCCACCTGATGAAGTATGCGAAGAAATACAATCCCTCCAGCTATTTTGTCGGACAGGGCTGCGATCTGCGCCTTTTTTCAGAAGCGGCTTTTCCATTGCCGGAGGATATGAAGGGCATCGGTTATCCCATCATCGGGTACACCGGGGCGATCTTTAATACGAGGCTGGATATTGAATTATTGGTAAAGATAGCACAGCAGAGAAAAGACTGGAATATCGTGATGGTCGGCCCCGAGGATGAACATTTTCGCAGGAGCGAGCTGCACAGGCTGCCCAATGTCTTTTTTTTGGGGAAGAAAAAATTAGAGGAATTACCGGCTTATATTCATTATTTTGATGTTTGTATCAACCCCCAGGCTGTCAATGAAATGACGATCGGGAACTACCCGCTCAAGGCAGATGAGTACCTGGCGATGGGTAAGCCGATGGTGGCTACCCGGACGGACGCTATGGAAATGTTCGAAGATCATGTCAGGCTTTGCGATACGCCAGAAGAATACCTGTCGGGCATCGATGGGTATTTAGCGGCAGGGCAGGACGAGCCGGCAAGAGAGAAGAGAAAGGCTTTTGCCAGGGGACATACCTGGGAAAATTGTTTCGGCCTCCTGGATAGCGCATTGCAAACCCAATCGACAAATGGTTCTCATCATGAAAAATAATAATATCAATTCGGAAAAATTAATTGAATTGACCGCACATGTGATCGTCGTGGTCATGTTGGCGGCCTTTTATATAAAAGTACTTTTTTATTAAGCCTTGGGTCTTATGTTGAAGAATGCCTATAAGAATGTCAGTTATCAGTTGTTCGGCCGGAAAATGAATTCTCCGGCCGGGGCGGTGGCATTTGGCATTTTCTCGCTTATTTTCTCTTTCCTGATCCTGAAACTGGGCTATATCGCGGGTCCGCTCCTCATCGGTGTAATAGCCGGCATGATCCTGTTCATCATCTGTCTGACCACGCCGCTGACCGCTTTTTATATCACTATCTTTTTTTCAAGCTTTGCTTTTTTCCCCCAGCGCGTATTGGGAATAGCGTCCCTGCCCATCAGTACCTGCATGGAATTGCTGATCTATGGCATTTATATCGGCTGGCTGTTGAACCGCAAACACGTACGTCCCGACGATTCTCTTTTTTACAGGAGCCCGTCGACGATCGGGTTGTTTATTTTCGTATTGCTGATCATCGTCGAACTCTTCAATCCGAACATGGGTTCCTTTGCCGGGTGGTTTTTATACCTTCGAAAATACGTGCTGTTCATCGTTATTTATTATACCTCTTATAAATTGCTGGACAGCCTTGAAAAGATCCGGTTCTTTATAAAATTCTGGATCTTTATCGCATTGATCGCCGCTCTTTATACCTGTAAGCAGCAATGGCTGGGATTTTTCGGTTTTGAAGAGCGCTGGGTGAAGAGCGATCCCGTGACAGCCATCCTTTATTTTCAGGGGGGTACCTGGAGAAAGTTCTCTTTTCTCGCGGGGGCTGCCGAGGCGGGCATCCTGATGGCCGTAATGGCTGTTTTTACGATCGTCATCGGCATCGGCACGGCGGATAGGAAGAAAAGACGGTGGCTCTACTTCTGCAGCATCTGCATGATCCTGGCCATGAGCTTTACGGGAACCAGGACCGCTAATATTATCCTGATCGGCGGAATGGTGTTCTACATATTAATGACGATCAATCATAAAAGCACTTTTTACTTTGTCCTGACAGGTCTTACCCTGATAGGCTTCCTGCTTTTTTCTCCGATCGATAATCCCACTTTACATCGTTTTCGCACGACCTTTTATGGATCGAAGGACGAATCCCTGGCCATACGTGACATTAACAGGAGATCTATTCAGCCTTATATACATGCCCACCCGATGGGTGGGGGATTGGCCACCAGCGCCGAAGAGGGGCGTTATTATAATCCCACGCATCCATTGGCAGGGTTTCCGCCCGACAGCGGCTTTTTAAAGACGGCCCTGGAGGTCGGCTGGGTGGGGTATGCCATTGCGATGCTCTACTACCTGTCCCTGCTTTCCCAGGGGATCCATTATTATTTTAAGGTGAGGAATAAGGAAATAAGGCTATACATCCTGGCTTTTACCTGTTCGCTGATCGTAGTGATCCTGGGCCTGTATACGCAGTCGGCCATCGGGCAGCTACCCGACATACTTTTCTTTTTCCCGGCAGGAGCGGTGATCATACGCCTGCTTCAAATAGATCGATCAATCGTACAAGAGGATACTATTAAAACTACCTGATAATATGAAAAAACATCTTTTAGTTGTTATGGCCATGATTTGTTGTTGTTTTACTGCCTTTTCACAAGGAGCGCCGGCAAAGAACGGGACTTACCAGCCCCGGTTCAGGACCGATAGCATGGCTCCGGATATCAGGGAAAGGCTCGTTCAATTGGCCATGCAGAACCCTTCTGTGGAGATCGATGACAGGAATGTGACGATCGCAAGATATGGAGTGAAGAAGGCTAAGTCAAATATCCTCAACCAGGTAGCCATCCAGGGTAACCTGAATGAATTTTCAATAGAAGGCAGTTCTACCAACGCCAGCCTTTATCCCCGGTATAACATAGGCTTCATTTTACCCCTGGGAGCCTTTGCCACCAGATCGCAGGATATTCATATCGCAAAGGAAAACCTGAACATTTCCGTTGCCCTCCGGGGTGAGCACTACCGGATCCTGCGCGAAGCCGTCCTCTCCAAATATGAGGATTACTTAATGGCCGTCGATCTCCTGGGCCTTCAACGGCAGTTGGTGGAAGACGTGTACACTCACTTTCAGAAAATGGAAAAGAGCTTTGCCGAAGCAAAAATATCGGACGAAGAATACACGAATTCCTATAAGAATTATAATACCGAATTATCCAAGCAACGAACCCTGGAAAGGAATCTGAAGGTAGCGATCGTGGAAGTGGAACGATATATCGGGGTGGAGCTTTCAGAGGTGCTGAAGAACTATAAATAAAAGTAAATAAAGGGAAACATGAGCCAAAACGCTGCAATTACCAAGGAAAAGGTTTTTTTCCCTAATTTGGATGGATTAAGGTTCTTCAGCTTTTTCAGTGTTTATCTTTTTCACGTTTATCTATTGCTGTTTGATAAATACCGCCCATCGGGGGCAGGATATGGGATCACTAAATTCCTCTTTCAGAACGGGGAGGTCGGCGTTAATTTTTTCTTTGTGCTGAGCGGCTTCCTGATCACCTACCTGCTGATAGAAGAAAAAAAATTCACGGGGCAGATCCATGTCGGTAAGTTTTACATCCGCAGGGTCCTTCGCATCTGGCCGTTATTTTACCTATGCCTGGCATTTGGATTATTGATCTACCCGGTGATTAAAAAGATGACAGGAGGGGAGTTATTCCATGTGGCTAATCCCTGGACCTATTTTTTTTTCCTGAACAATTTTGATTTCATGGTGCATGGCGCGCCTGCCATTATTTCGGTGCTTTGGTCGGTAGCGATCGAAGAGCAATTCTACCTGGTCTGGCCGGTGATCCTTTTCCTGACCCCTTTCAAAAAGTATAAGTATGTATTTTTCATTATTATCCTGGCCTCTTTGGTGTTCAGGATGATCCATCATGATAATGAGCGGGTACTGCAATTTCACACGCTGGCCGTAGTAGGGGATATGGCCCTGGGAGGCCTGCTGGCCTATTACAGTATTTTTAATGCGGGCTTCAGGCGGCGGATAGTGGAGATGCCCCGGGCCGGGATCTTTGTTATTTACGGCCTGGCCATAGTGATCCTGTTATTTCGTAAAGCGATCTTCCCCGGCTATTTAATGGTGTTTGAACGCCTTTTTATCGGGATCATATTTGGCCTGATCATCCTGGAGCAGAATTTCAGCGATCGCTCCTTATTCAAAATGAAGAATTACCGGAGGATCAGTAAAATGGGTACCTATACCTATGGCTTGTATTGTCTGCATGTGATCGCGATGACTTTTACCGAACAGGGCCTGGTGAAGATAGGTTGGGACGTTAAAAAGACGACTACCTGCGTGCTGATCGGCTGTGCCGGGTTCGTCCTGTCTGTCCTCATTGCCCTGGCCTCCTATTATTTTTTCGAGCGAAAGTTCCTGAAATTAAAAGATAAATTCGCCTTTATTACCCGCTAAAGACCTGTTATGAGAAAAATATTGGAGAGACTTCCCGACACCTTCTTTGTATTCCTTGTCTTTTTTCTTTTTTTCCTGTTCAACCTGACTGCTAATTTTTCAGGCCCCCATGATTCCATGGGCTATCTGAACGATTTTGAAAGAAGCAGGGACCTTTTGCCTGCCCCCCATCTTCTTTATCATATCACTACCTACCAGTTATTCCATTTCCTGCGCTTTCTGCTGCCTCATGTGCATAGCTACTACCTGGTGGAAACCATAGATGCCGCCTGGGGCTGCCTGGCTCTCACCGTTGCGTACAGGATCTTTGTCCGCAGGATGCAAATGACCCGTCCCGAATCTTTTCTGGCCACCTGCGTCATAGCTTTCTCATTTGGCATGTGGGCCTATTGCAGCAATATCGAAGTGTACATGCCTTCGACCTTTTTCCTGCTGCTGGGATTATACCTCTGTACCAAGGAAAAATGGACCGCAAAAGATGTCCTGCTGATAACGATCGTACATTGTATGGCCGTATTATTTCATCAGGCCAATGTCCTTTTCACGCCGGTGGTGCTATGGAAATTATGGTACTCCCGCAAGGACCTTCCTTTTTTTCGATCCTTTTTACGCTATGCCATTGGATCGGTGATCGTAGTGGGGGGGATCTATTTTGTCATCGGCTGGCTCGTAGACGGCAATAACAACCCTAAGGACTTTTATACCTGGATCAGAGGATATACCCTTCAATCGGGCTATTGGTTCCCGCTCGCATTCGGTACTTTTTTCCATGTGCTGGTAGGACTGGGGCATGCATTCTTCGGGGCGCATTATATTTTTAGGGTGAAGTTCCTTGAAGCGGCCATGAACCGTATCTTTTATTATCATTCACTGGATGATGAGGCCTTCCTGGTGAGGAATCTTTCGCATACGATGGCCCTTGTATTATTGGTCCTTACGATCCTCGTCTGCCTTTGTATGCTTGGATTACTGATCCGTATCATCGTGAACAGGAAAATATTATTTGCCCGATACAAACATATCATGTGGCCGCTGATCTTATTCCTGATCAGTTATTCCTGCTTCTTTTATTTCTGGATGCCGGAAAATCTTGAATTCTGGATACCTCAGAGCGTGGTCATCTGGATCTTCCTCCTGGGCATGAACAGGCAATTGCCCCCCTTGCGTTTTTTCAGGACGAACAGCTATATCTATGGAGGCTTTGCGGCGTTGATGTTCCTTATCAATTATATGGGGAGTATCCACTGGATGAAGGATATCCATAATGATATCGTATACCTGAAGACCGAAAAGCTCAAACAAAATGCTACGGAAAAGGATGTCATCATCCTGCAGGACCCCTGGTTGCTTTCTTATTTCCTGGAACAATTCACGAAGTCGACGATCGTGGAAGTGCCGGTAAAGACGGAGGATATTCGCGCGTTGAACGGGAAAGTGGATTCCGCCTTATCTTCCGGGGGTAAGATCTATTTATATACGGAAGGATCTTCTGTTCACACCAGCGCCAACCATTCCTTTATGGATTCGCTACTGAATGCGAACAAGGGTAAAGTAAGCGATCTGAATAATCCTGTCACTCCGGTGAAGGTGATTTCCAATCAGTAAACAATGAATTTAATAAAGTTATGCAGTGGTTGTTCTGGGGATCTCTTTTTATAGTGTTCTATAGTTATGTCGGGTACGGCATCCTTCTTTACCTGATCATTCGTGTCAAGCGATGGTGGAAGCCCGTGAAGGAACAGGGCGCGCAGGACCTTTATGAGCCGGAAGTGACCCTGGTCGTGGCCGCTTATAACGAAGAAGCTTTTATACGCGAAAAAATTGCCAATACGCTGGAACTGGATTATCCGCCTGGTAAACTGACCCATATTTTCGTGACCGATGGATCGGATGATGCGACCCCCGCGATCGTGGGCGCCTGTGAACGGATCCGCCATTTGCATGAGCCGGTCCGCAATGGTAAAGCCGCTGCCATCAATAGGGCCATGAAATTCGTGGACACCCCGATCGTCATATTTTGCGATGCGAACACCCTGTTGAATAAAGAATGTATCCGGGAGATCGTCAAATACTACCGCGACCCGGCCGTAGGTGGTGTGGCGGGGGAAAAGAAGATAGGGGCGGGCGAGGTGTCAAAGGCGGCAGGAGCGGGCGAGGGTTTGTATTGGAAGTACGAATCTGCTTTAAAAAAGATGGATGCGCAGCTTTATACCGTAGTCGGTGCAGCCGGGGAGTTGTTTTCCCTCCGTACCAGTCTGTTCGAAGATATGGCCCCGGATATTCTCCTCGACGATTTTGTCCTGTCCATGAAGGTTTGCCTGAAAGGTTACCGGGTGCAATATGAGCCCAGGGCCTTTGCGCTGGAAGGTCCTTCAGCCAGTATGCGGGATGAACGCAAAAGGAAGATCAGGATCAGCGCCGGGGCTTTTCAATCCATTCTCTTATTGCGGGAATTGCTTAACCCCTTCAAACATCCGGTACTCTCTTTTCAATTCATCTCGCATCGGGTGCTTCGCTGGACGATCTGCCCCGTATGCCTGATCACCCTGTTGCTGGCCAATAGTTGGATCGTGGGTACGATAGGATGGTGGAATTTTTACGGACTGTTCCTGCTGGGACAGGCCTTGTTCTATATGCTGGCGGCGGGCGGTTGGATCCTGGCCAACCGGGGTTCGAAATGGAAATTCCTGTTCGTCCCTTATTACCTGCTTTTTATGAATGTCTCTGTCTTCCAGGGTTTTTACAGATGGATCAAGGGAAGACAGACGGTATTATGGGAAAGGGCGGCCAGGGCGGGCAACGAGGTCAAGCCGGGGTAACGCGGCAATTAAATCAATACTATTTCGTTAAAATCACTATGACAGCACAGAAGGGATCTCCATTTATTTCTATCATCACGCTTAACTACAATTCAACGGATGTTACCTGCGAATTCCTGGAATCTGCACGCTGTCTCACCTACCCGAATTATGAGATCCTTGTTTGCGATATGGCATCGGCGGTCGACCCTACTTCCCAGATACTGAAGGGTAACTATTTGAATACAACAGTTTTAAAGAGCGATAAGAACCTGGGTTTCGCGGGAGGCAACAACTGGGGCATCCGGCAATGTAAGGGGGATTATGTCTTTATCGTGAATAATGATACGGAAATGCCCCCCGATCTCCTGGACATCCTGATCGCCCCTTTTTCCGAAGACCCTGCCATCGGGGTCACCTGTCCAAAGATCCGGTACTACTATAACAAAAATATCATCCAGTACGCCGGATTCAATGCCATGAACCTCTTTACAGGGAGAACGACAGCCGTAGGCAACAAGGAAGTCGACAACGGACAGTATGACTATTCAGGTCCGACCCACGGAGCACACGGATGTGCTATGCTGGTAAGCAGGGAAGTGATCAATAAGACCGGCATGTTCCCGGAAAGTTTTTTCTTATATTATGAGGAATGGGATTGGTCGGCCCGGATCTTAAAGGCCGGCTACAAAATATGGTACACCGGTAAAGGATTGATCTATCATAAGGAGTCTATCAGCGTAGGGAAAAAGAACCCCCTTAAAGTATATTACCATACCCGGAATAGGATCTTATACATGCGGAGGAACACCAATTTTTTTCAATTCCTCGTATTTATGTTCTTTTTTCTTTTTTTTACGGCTCCCAAATCGATCTTGCGGTTCGCTTTTAAGCGGGAGTTTACTTTTTTAAAGGCATTTTTAAAAGGGGTGTTATCGAATTTGAGAACGCCCCGTTATTCACCGGTGTAAAGCCATTGGAATTATATGAAAATTTTATACTATATATTTTTAGCCGTAGAAATTCTCTTCGTGTTATTTCTACTGTTGCCGGCCATCCTTTTCCTGCTGCACTACCTGGTGAAATGGTTTTCGGGCAATCGCTCGCCTATTGTAAAGGAAGCTTTGATAAAGAAAGACTTTCACTTCGCGGCGATCGTCACGGCGCACCAGGAGACAAGGTTCATCGCCCCCATGGTGGATTCTTTCCTGAAGCAGACTTACGGCCAGGCGACCTTGTATGTGGTCCTCGATGACTGCGGCCAGGATGGTCTTCATTTCGATGACGAGCGGGTGGTCCTTTTGCGTCCGGATCCGGCCTTGCATGCCAAGATCAAATCCATTACGCATGCGATCGATCATTTCAAAAGAGAGCACGATGTACTTGTTATTTTCGATTCCGATAACCTGGTGCATCCAAGATATTTCGAGTACCTCAATAAATATTTTCAACAGGGCTACCGGGCAGTTCAGACGCATATGCTCAGTAAGAACACCGATACGATCTATGCCAAACTGGATTCGATCGGGCATATTTATTATACCTTCCTCGACAGGCAGGTGAGGATGGAACTGGGATTATCATCCTGTACCTTAGGGCTGGGAATTGCCATCGACCTGGCCTTGTACAAGGAGATCATGTACAGGGATACGCTGGGAGGCTTTGATAAGAAGATGCAGGCGGATATTGTAAAGGCCATCCCGCAACTGGCTTTTGCGAAAGAAGCGATCGTGTATGATGAAAAGGTAGACGACGGGCAAACCCTGGAAAAGCAGCGCACCCGCTGGCTATTCACCTATTTCCATTATTTCGGGATCAACTGGGATGTTTTCAAGGCAGGCGTTACGAGATTCAACGGCAACCTTCTTTATTTCGGGTTTGTCCTTTTACGCCCTCCCTTGTTCATCCTGATGGGCATCTCACTGGTCTTCGCGATCGCGGATTATTTTATCGACCCTGTTTTTATGTTTGTCTGGATCGGCTCCTTCTTCTTGTTTGCGTTAAGTTTTGTGCTGATCGTTTTGACGCAGAGCCGGCAGAAGGGGATGGGCGTCGCCCTGTTATATGTCCCCCTTGTGGTCATACGCCAGATCCGGGCTATTTTAAAAATGAAAAAGGCGACTAAGTCCTTTATGAAGACGGAACATACCAAGATTATTTACATTCAAGATATTCTGAGAGATGAGTCTTTTTAAAAGAACTTATTACCGGGCTGCTTCCCTTGTTCCCATCAAACTTCTTACGGGCTTCACACAGGGAGATCTCTTGTTGCCGTATCATCATCTCGTATCGGATGAGCATGCCAGGCATATCGAGCAGATCTTTCCCTATAAGAACAGGCGTCAGTTTATAAAGGACCTGGATTATTTACTCACTCATTTCCACCCCATAGATCCGATGGAGCTCCTGCAGGTGGCGGCCGGGGGTACAACGCGGAAGCCCCGTAATTTCCTGCTCACCTTCGACGATGGTTTGCGGGAAGTATACGATGTGGTAGCTCCGATCCTGGAGGAAAAGGGTGTGCCGGCGATCTTCTTCTTAAACCCGGCCTTCCTGGATAACAGGGAATTATTTTACAGGAACAAGATAAGCCTGATCCTCGATAAACTCTTGTCGCATCCCCCCGGGCAGGCGGTCGCAGGCAGGATAAAGGAAATATTGAAGCTGGAAGCTGCAGATGCGGCCGCGATCCCTTCTGCGATCCGGGCGATCCATTACAGGAATAAGGAGCTGGCCGATCGGCTGGGAGATTGCCTGGAGCTTTCCTTTGACGATTTTCTGACGAAGGAAAGGCCCTACCTTTCAAGCGACCAGGTAAAAGAAATGATAGGAAAGGGGTTTCGTTTCGGCGCCCACAGCATGGACCACCCGAATTATAAACTGCTTTCGCCGGAGGAACAATTAAGCCAGACCCGGCAGTCCTGTACCTTTGTAAAAGAACGTTTTGACCTCCATTATTCCTTTTTCTCCTTTCCTCATGAAGATGCCCCGGTGCGACAGGAATTCTTCGATCGGTTGCAGGAAGACAGCAGCTCCGCGCCCGAACTTCTTTTCGGCACCCAGAATCAAAGAAAAGAACCAAAGAACAGGGTCTTTCATCGCTTCAACGCAGAAAGGCCTGAATATCCCATAGAAGGGCTTATAAAGGGGATCTTGTTGTACAATCAGCAAAAGAGGCTGATGGGCGGCCAGGACGTCCCAAGGTGATCACGGGAGCTTATAGTGAGCCTTTCTTTTCAGCCCCATAATAGGGTTTATACCAGTCGATAAAGCGGCTTAGGCCCGTTCTTATATCCGTGGAGGGCTGGTAGCCGAAATCCCGCTGCGAAGAACTGATATCCGCATAGGTCACCGTTACATCGCCCGGTTGCCCCGGCAAATACTTCCGGATGGCTTTTGAGCCGAGTAAAGATTCCAGGGTATCTATAAAATCGATCAGTTTTACCGGTTGATTATTCCCCAGGTTGTAAATATGCCAGGCGAACTTTTCCGGCGTATCCAGTACATGGCTTATAAGCTGGGTGATGCCGTTGACGATATCGTCGATAAAGGTGAAATCCCTTAGCTGATCCCCATGATTGAAGATCTGGATCTCTTTTTTCTCCAGGATGCGGGAGGAAAAGCTGAAGTAGGCCATATCGGGTCTTCCCCAGGGGCCATATACGGTAAAGAAGCGAAGCCCCGTCATCGGGATCTTAAAGAGATGGTGATAGGTATAGGCCATCAGCTCGTTGCTCTTTTTAGTCGCGGCATAAAGGGAAATGGGGTGATCGGTGTTATCGTCCGTCGAAAAAGGTATTTTCTCGTTCAACCCGTAAACGCTCGAGCTGCTGGCATAGATCAGGTGTTTCACCGGGTAGGCCCTGCATGCTTCCAAAATATTAAAAAAACCCTGTATGTTGCTGGCGATATAGGCATCGGGATTTTCCAGGCTATAGCGGACGCCGGCCTGGGCCGCGAGGTTGATCACAAGATCGAATCGTACTTGATGAAAGAGTTCGGTGAGCGCCGCTTTATCCTCGATAGACATCCGGACGAACTGCAGGTTGGCAAAGCGGGTGGAGCGCACCCGTTGGTTGTCACCGATCGTCGCTGCTTCAAACCCTAATAAAGCCAGTCTGCCAAATTTTAGCCGGGGGTCGTAATAGTCATTTATATTATCGAGCGCCACTATTTCATGCTTGCTGTCAATAAGTTTCATGACAGTATGAAATCCGATGAATCCTGCGGCACCGGTAACTAATAATTTCATGAGTCGAATTTAGCGTTATTTTATTCAATCAATCGTTCATCCATCTTTTCCACCACATCTGGAACATCAGGGGCAGCCACATTTTATTGGCTTCTTCTTCGTTGGGGTTTTTCAGGAACCTGTCTTTGAGCCCCAGGATATACGGAGTGTTTAAAAACTCATTTTTTTTGAGGGCCTCTTCACTGAGGTATTCATTGATCAGTTCTTTCAGCTCATCTTTAAACCAGATCATCATGGGAATGCCAAAACCCATCTTGGGCTTTTGTAGCATTTCTTCGGGTATATAACGGTGAGCTATTTTTTTCAGCAGGTATTTTTTCTCCTTTCCCCTAATCTTCATTTCAATGGGAAGCTGGGCCGCCCACTCGATGATCCGATGGTCCAGGAAAGGTTCGCGGCCTTCCAAAGCCACGCTCATGGTGGCCCTGTCCACTTTTACCATGATGTCATCCGCCAGGTAGGTCTTATAATCGACGGCCAGGATCTTGGAGTAATCGTCATTGTGATCGCTAAGCTCCGACCGGCTATCGAAATAAGTAGGAGTAGCCGAAGCCCCTGTGCCCGTGAGCATACGCGACAACTGGTGCTTTTTATATCTTGATAACAGGATGTCGTTCTGGGCGAAAATGTCCTTTGTATGGATCACCTGGGACATCATCTTGTACCGGTTGACGATACCTGGTCTGTCCTTGATATAAGGCAGCGCAGATATATTCACCGCGTTCATGGCGCCGGAGGCGATGCCGGATAAGGCCGAGGGGAAATGCCTGAACGACTCCTGTATTTTACGCAGGTATCCATACCTGTTATATCCTCCGAAGATCTCATCGCCCGCGTCGGCCGATAGGGCCACCGTCACCTGCTTCCTTGCCATCTGGCTTACGAGGATGGTTGGAATGGCCGAAGCGTCCCCGAAGGGTTCGTCGTACCAATAGGGCAGCTTGGGTATGATGGCGGCGGCTTCTTTCTGGGTACAATAGTATTCGTGATGGTCGGTGCCCAGGAAGGCTGCGATCTTCTTAGCATGCGGCGCTTCATTGAAATCCTTTTCGTGGAAGCCGATGGTGAAGGTCTTTATCTTTTCCTTTGCATCGGACTGAAGGATCGCTGCGAGTACGGAACTGTCATAACCGCCGCTGAAAAAAAGCCCCACCGGTACATCGGCTACCATCCTGTAATTGAAGGCGGAATGGAATAACTTATCGGTTGCCGTGATCGCTTCTTCTTCGGAAATATCCAGTTTCGGCTTATTATAGGCGTCATAGACATCCCAGTATTTATGGACGGTCGTTTGCCGGGTCCTGCAATCGATCTCCAGGTAATGGCCGGGAAGGAGTTTAAAGGAGTTCTCAAAGATCGTATGGGGTGCAGGGATATAACCGTATTGAAAAAAGAGCTTTACGGCGGCGCCGTTGACTTCTTTCTTAAAGGAAGAGTACTCGTGGAAGGATTTCAACTCCGAGGAGAATAAGAGCCGGTCCCCCGACTGGGTATAATACAGGGGCTTTACGCCTGCCCGGTCCCTGATAAGATAGACCTTCTCATTGACCTTGTCGAGATAGGCGATGGCGAACATCCCGATCCATCCTTCGATAGACTGAAGGCCCATTGTTTTCAGTGAATACAAAAGGACTTCCGTATCCGAATTCGATTTGAACCGGATCCCCGACTCCTCCAACGGCTTGCGCAGCTCCATGAAATTATAGACTTCCCCGTTGAGCACCAGGGCATGCTGGTCGCTCGTATCGAACATGGGTTGATGCCCAAGGGGGGAAAGGTCGAGGATGGAAAGCCTTCTGTGGCCAAAGCCTACGTTCGCCTTCGAAAGCCCGAATAACTGGTAGCCGCTGTCGTCCGGCCCGCGGTGGCCGATGATATCAGTGGATCTTTTGAGATCCTCTTCCTTCAATTGCTTTCCCCAATCAATAAAACCGTTTATTCCACACATAACAAAGAATTCAGTGAACGCCCCCGGAACTGATTATTTTTTCAACACTTTGCTTTTCCAAACGGATTTCATGATATCCGCCAGGGCGGATACGGTGGCTTTCGCCTCGCTTCCAAGAGATCGGTTGGTAATGAATTTATCACAAAAATCTTTTTGCCAGGGCTCTTTAAAGAACTTTAAATAATAATCGTCTTTTGGATTTACCAGCAATTCGATATTGTCCTTCCATTCATAATTCATCGTCATGATCTCGGGATGGGTCCTTTGAAGTATTTTAAACCCCATAGCATGAGAGGGCAGGTAGCGGAGAAAGAGGAAGCTGAGATCCAGCGGGGGATCAAAACCTATTAATGCTTTGTCATACAT
>Ga0307516_10005840_pt1 | contig 14581 bp, 8 predicted proteins | sample 19_EM_MG_FD_203310 | JGI IMG/M metagenome (GOLD analysis project Ga0307516, IMG submission 203310) | Populus trichocarpa ectomycorrhiza microbial communities from riparian zone in the Pacific Northwest, United States - 19_EM | ecosystem: Host-associated > Plants > Roots > Unclassified | place... | reverse complement strand
TCAGTCTATGTAGGGGCTGAAAAACAAAGGTTTGCAGTCAAGGCAGAGTTTGCTAACCATCAACTGTTCAAAATGTTGCTAGAAGATGCTGAACTGGAATATGGACACAATAGTGAAGGTCCAATATTGCTTCCCTGTGATGTTGATTTTTTCTACAAAGTCTTGGCGGAGATGGAGAGCGACGAAGTTGATGATATTATGATTAATCCTCCAAGTTGCAGCTCATTAGCCCTTTGCAGTCCTGCTCGTCGCTTCAATTCTAGAAAGGATTGTCATGGTGCATATAGGATTCTCAGTCCATCAAGGATACTGAAGATGATTTAGTTATATATATATAGCCATCTACATGATCAAATAGTCCGTCCTTAATCTCTGGTTTTGAGCACATATAGCTGGTTCTATTGACCTAGGAAGCTTGTTTATTTGTACTTGTGTTTATGATCAATATATATAGCAAAACTATTACTGTACAGTCTCCTCAGGATTCTGTACTGTTATTTACATAATAGAAAAACAACTCTATGGTTCTATAATTAATAGCCATGGCGAATCTGGAATTAGTCCGATCACCTTTCATCTATTCAAGGTATGGAAAATGTGTCGTCGCCTTTTGGTGGATAAGCTAGGCTAACTTCCGGTCATTCTGCAAAAACTGATCGATGATTGTAATCCCCTACTGTGTTATATCATTGTTTGGGGATGGTAGCTGACTAGATACTTCCCTCCAGTTTCCTTGCAGGTTTTTTTTGACATGTTTTTATAATTAAAAAAAATTTAACTAAAAATTAAAAAATTTATGAATATATGTAATAAAATAAATTAAAAATTAAGTGCATGTGTTAATAAATAAAAAAATTTTAAAATGATAACTAAAAATAAAACTGGAAAAATCGAGAAAACATGAGTAGATCAAGATATTTAATCTCGAAATAAAAGACATTTACCCAGTTGTGTTTGCTAAATTTATTTATCAATTTTTTTTAATTCAATCAAACAATAATAGAAAATAGACACGTGCATTAAAATGATTGAATAAAAAAAATATTATGCAAGGCTGCACAAATTAGAAATATCATCTGAAAATAAATATTTTTTTATTTTTAAAATAAAGTTCATTTATATAAAAGATAAAAAAAAATTATAGATAAATCAGAAAAACCTCTTCAAAAATTAAATGCATACAACATAACAAAAAAATAATTTTTATTTAAAAGAGACTTTCTAAACAAAATAAAATATAAAATGAGTATTAATCTAAATATAAATAACAAAATAATGTGAAAAAAACATATAAAAAAACATTAATTTTTTTTTAAATGAAATGATCAGACGTTGCTGGGCCTGTGCCATTTCGTTAGGGTTATGTGACTGAGCTTTTTTTTTTGTTTTCACATTTGGTTTTTTTTTTTATTTTAAAAAAAGTCAGATGACATGTCATTTGTATTGCCAATTTCCAGCCACTGTGGTGACCGAAAAAAATAGGGCTAATGGTTTTTTCGACCCAAAAACTGCATTTTCAACCCAATTTGTTTACCAAAAACACCTATAAAACATCATAAAAAATTTGATAAACCAATTCATGGCTTTAAAAAACCCAAAGAACTGTCCTAAAACCCAAAATCAACCCGAAATAAAAAATCTTACCAAGATGATATGTGTTTTTCTTGACAATTTCAAGGTAAAAAAAAAAACCCTAATGAGAGCTCTCTTCATCAAAAGAAATAATTTGACACCAATCTCAATAATTTTCGTGGTTGAAATCGATTCCAATAGAAATTCTTTCTTAATTGTTGGATTTCGGCGCCTTTCTCTCACACCAAGGGGTAAAAAAACAAGGAAAATAAAGTTTGGGATTAAAATTGATTTTCTTTTAATTTTGAAAACTGAAGGGACCCAATATCTATAATTTATAAAATATAGGGACTACAATAAATATTTTACCCCAACTTCTTTAAGCCACCCATTCGCTACTTGTTCTTTTTTCTACTTTGGTTTCCATATTTTAATCTCACAATTCCCCAACAAATTGGCTTATAATTTGGTCCAATAAGGGCCAAATAAAAAAAAAAGATGGAAAATAAATGGCATTGTGAACAATCTATCCACAGTGCCATGTGAGGGGATCTACAATGCATTTTACACAATAAATCCCCCATGCATTTTAGTTTTTTAGTTAATATTATCCTCATGGTATGGAATATAAATGTTTAGGATTTAGAAATCAATTAGGCATGTGCTCGCGCTACGTTGCAGGTCTGTATTTTTTCTGAAAAAACAATATTAAGTGATGCAAATGGTTTGTATTTTATTTGTGAAAAATTGGACTTGGTGAACAAACACAGAAGAACATAATGTGGGGGGGGGGGGACTAACTACACAGAAATATCTAAAATAAAAACTAGTAATTAAAAAAATGAGGGTGAAAATCAAAATAAAAAATAAATTAGAGGACAACTAATTTTTTTGATTGAAGGGTTTAATTAAAAAAAGAAATAACTCAAGCAAAAAGAAAAAAAATAAAAGAAGGAGGAAAAATTGAAAGAAATAGCATACCATAAACCTGGATTGAAAGGTGAGAACATAAACAAATAAAACTTTTATAAAATATTTAAGGAAAAAAATACATGAAAAATTAAAATTGAAGAACTAAATCGAAAAAGAATAACACTTATTCAAAAGGACAATGGACAAAAAAAATTATAATAAAAAAGGAAAAAAACTTTTTGTTGAGAAAGTTAAATTGAAGAGAAAAATAACTAATTTACTAAAACACATTATTCCAAGGTCATTTTGATTATTATCACTATCGTTATCACAATTATTATTATTATTATTATTATTATTATCACCATAATTATTGTTATGACTACCATTATTATTCTTGTTGTTGTTGTTTGTTGCTACTGCAATTATTATTGTTGTTGTTATTTTTGAAAAAAACAAAAGCTATAAATTTGATTTAAAGGATAAAATTATAAATTATAAAATTTTCAACAAAAGAGCCAAGAAAAAAAAAACCAAGAAATCAAAAGAAGAATGATTAGATTAAAATTTTTATTATTATTGAAAAAAACTCATAAAATTGACTTAAATAATAAAATTGAAAGCATAAAAACTTTGACAAAAGATAAAATGAACAAAATAAGAAATCAAAAATAGAATGACCGAACCAAAAAATATTATATATGAAAATTAGAATTGAATGATTAAATCAAAACTAAAAGGACTGAACTTGAAAAAGGTAATAAAAATAGGGGCTAAAATGCATATCTTCATGTAGGAGAGAGAAATGAAGGAAAAGAAGAAAAAAAGGGATACCGACGATTAAATAGCCACCTTTAAATGACACGCACCGGTCATAAAGGAAGAAAACATGACATAGCACAAAATGAGACGGGAGAAGATAATTTTACACCACTATGAGACGTCGCATGCGTCATCCAAAATGTGTTGCGCCTCCAACATGCTGATACCTTTTTAAATAAAAAAATATTAATTAAATGTTATAACACTTCATCACCCTTGACCAACCTCCGAAAATTACAACTAAAAAAAAACCTCCAGGAAAACACATCAACACCCCTATTTATATGGTATATATTTTTTTATCCCAATGGCAATTGTATAATTATACTGTAAAATTAAAAAGTAAAAATATCAAAACAATCTTGTTCAACAATGTTAGTTTTTTTATTCTAAGGTTATTTTATTTTTTATTAAAAGTTAAATCGACAAAATAACCCAAACAAATTAGTAATGATAAATAACTTAGGTAAGAAAATCAAAATACCCCTGAATGAAAAACAATTATCTTTTCTTGCCGAGATCATAAACATCACATCACTTTTATAATAAATAGTAAAGTATATCTATTACTCCAACAAAATCTTCCATGCCTTTTATAATCAAAATACCTGCAGTGTAGAGTGACTTATAGTTGAGACTTTCATTTTTTTTTTTGTTTTAAAAATATTTTAAAACAAAATTATTATTTTTTTATTTTAAATTAATATTTTTTTTATATTTCTAAATCATTTTAATATATTAATATCAAAAATAATTTTTAAAAAATAAAAAAATATTATTTTAATATATTTTCAAATAAAAAAATATTTTAAAAGATAATTCTCACTAAACTCTCATTCAAACGCTAATGTGATAGAACAATTCGCTGAAAAGAAAAAAGGTAAAGCAATCTTCATCGCTAGGACCCCCCAATCTTCTGACAAAATTGTCAAGCTTCAATTATGTGGAGCTTCTCCTGGAGAAGAGCCATGCATCGAACAAGATGGGACATCCATGGAAACTCTCATAGTCACCATGAATGATAAAAATTGAAGAACACCTATCAAAACAATACTCGCAAACAGGGGACCTTCTTCTCCATTGCTCCCGGTGGGAGACCCAACTCCTCTGATCCAATGCTCCCGACCGAACCAGTCCCTACTTCTCCATTGCTCCCGATGGGAGACCGAACTCCTCTGATCCATTGCTCCCGACCGAACCAGTCCCTACTTCTCCATTGCTCCCGACCGAACGAGTCCCCACTTCTCCCTATCCCATGGTCTCTCTTAACCACGAAGCACCAAGATCAAACACTCATTATCCATCATTTTTAATCTGCCCAAAACCGACAATTGAGATGCTATTTACAAGAACAAAATTAATAATATGGTTTTTTTTTAAGCGTAAATATAGTTTTCTTATGAGAATATTTTTAATGGTAAACTATTTTAAAAAAATAATTGCATTTTAATACATTTAATAAACAATTATTTTAATAATCTTATTTGATCTAGTTAGATTGGTGAGTGTACAAACCATTCGAATGATTTTCATTCAATTTAATATTAAAAACTGAAGAGCTAAAAATAATATATATTTTTTACCTCTCCAACACCTAGTGTAATTCGTCCGTTTGTCTCTTTTGATTTATATAAAGCGAGTGAAAAGCACGCTCCTTCCAAGTCAGGATTTCCAAGTGCTGCCAGCTGGTACCGCGAGTGTTCCATGCTCCAACAGTGTTTCCAGCCCCTATTTCAATTCTGGTCCTCGTTGTTTAGTTTTCTTTCATTTGCCTCACTATTTCAGTGTAATCTTTGTAATAGAGGACAATAATGAAAACAATATATGAATAGGCATGTGGGGATTGATAATTGCGGAGGAATTTTATGCACCTGGAGTAATAAGGAAAATTCAATCCCTCTTCCTGAGATTGAAAACTAAAGGATTTCAATGTCCTTTAATTTTCTTAGATTTTTCTATGCATTCTGACTTGATTCTATGTGTCTTGTTTTTATTTTTCCTGATATTTTCCTTTTTTTTAAAATGATTTTTGGCTTTCTTTTTAAAATAAATTACAGCAGGAATTTTTTTTGTTTTTTTAAGATGCTTTTAAGAAAAATAAAAATAAAAAATAAACATAAAATAAAAAAATTGCTTATTTGTGATGACTATATATATATATATATATATATATAAATTATTTTTCTTGTTTATCCTTTATTATATGACTTTAGGAATATATTTTTTTTATGTAATGTTAAAATTGCTTATTTGTGATTTTTATCGGAAAATTTTTTCTTGTTTTGCATTGTGAGTTAATTTAAGTTAGGTCAACATGACATCAAAAGTTTCATTAAATGTGAGCGATGGGCCACGAGCCTAATTTGAAACAAACTGAGAATAAATTTAAAAGCCTAGTTCAACATTTATTATCCTCTTAGGTCCAACGTTCATGTTTTAAAAATGAGGATTATAATTTAAGACGAGATCTCGATCCCAAATCATATTTTAAACCCGTGATGAGTTTAGACAAATAATTAGAAATGTCCATTAGGTACATCATCATAAGTTAAGAACATAGAAGCAATTTATTTTAGATAAGATACTCTAGGGTAATGTGTTTTCCCTTTAGTATAATCAACTCCTTATCTAAGAATTTTTTAAGATTACTTAGGATTTCTAATTATCATAAACTATATGGAAACTTTTTATCTATTTTTTTTAATTTTATTATGATATCGGGTGCAGAATATATATTTATCAAAGTCAAAAAGAAATTGGACCATGAAAAAGGTACATATAATACATTCCATTAATAGATAAACAACTTGTAAAGTAAAACTACATAATGGAGGTAAAGACAACGCTATATTATCTAAAGACAATGATAAAATGTGTTTATTTATTTAAAAATATGATATAGGTGGTTGTTATTATTTTGCTTAGAAATATATTAAAATAATATTTATTTTTTATTTTTTAAAATTAATTGATGATTTCATCTATCAAAACAATTTGAAAACAAAAAAAATATATTAAAAATATGGTTTTATGACAAACAACAAGAATACAGAATAGGCTTACTTTTTTATTTGTTTCATTTACAAGTCTACAAGTGGTAGAGAAGAGAGGTATCCCTGGTTTTGTAGATTAGCGGCTTCAATAATTAGGCCACGTTTTCCAACTCCTTATGTCAACTCCCCTCTTTAATTAATGAGAGGTGAAAAGAAAGAAAGTTTGGAAATTACACTAATCATTGGATTATAGTCTTAACTAATCCAATAATTAACTCATAACTCATATGTATTCTTATTTATTTTTTTTAGTATTACTCTTTTTTTTTTAATTAGAAGTCTTGCAATGGCTCACAATCTTTTTTTAAAAAAAATTTTCTCTCTCTATATTTATCATTTCTTGCCAAAGAAAAAATACATTTAACATATCTATACATCTATATCTATCTATATAGTAGTAAAACATATGTAAGTTTTGAGTGAGTTTTATGATCATGATAGATAAAAAAAAAAAATTACGTGTCAATATATTTAATTTTCACCAATAATACCTTTTCATTTAATAAAAGATTAAAACATAAATTGAGTCCCTCCTACCATATTTGCAAATAAAAAATTAAAAACTAGATACCAAGTTAGACAAAAAAAAAATATAAGAAATTTTTTTATATCACAACTTCTTACAGTTTATTTAAATTATTTTTACTTGAACCAATTAAAGATTCTTCTTCTTTTTGTCTCCTTTTCTATTTATATCTATCAACTTTATGCAATTACCAAAGTGTCCCTAACTTATTTATACATAATGCTTACTCCTCCAAGGACATTGTTGTCATTTCCTATTAATTTTTTCTTTCTCTTTCAAAATATTACAGCTGGCTTGCCGAGAAGCACATTGATGTTTTTCCTCTCTTTCAAAATATCTTAGGTGGAATAACATAAACAAAGAAAGATGATTCAACAAACCAAACAACGGAAAAGATCTAGAATCTTTTCAGCAAATGCACATATGCTCCTTGAACACCAAAGATTACAGACCATAAAATCCCTTGTATGTCTGATGAAGTTGCATAGCTGCAATACTAGAGTATGAAATTAGAAACAGGGTAGCTATGTGTATAACGATGTTGGAGATATATATAGGATGGAATGTACCTGATGAACATTGAATATTGTTAACAAAACACTACAACATGACAAGGAAAGGCGATGTCGATCCTTAGTTTCGTAAAAATTCCTCGTGCAGCTGTATTAATGGAGGAACCGTACCAAAAGCCATTGAAAACAGCACCTTTTTTAGTCTTCTTTTGGTCATGGTGACATTGTCCTTGTTGCAGATCATGGAGAGGTCATCTATGGGTTGTGGTAGCCTACTGACCGAAGAACCAAAACATCACCAGCTAGCAAAATTGGGGTGAGAGAGGAGTTATTCTGGGGTTGGGCGTCCAAAATTTGCTAACTTCCATTTACTTTATTAGATTTCTGGTAAACAAAAATGTTCCCTGGTCTATAGCCTTTACAGATAAAATTATGTGCCGAATACCTGCAGCCCACTTTAATTTGATTTTTTATGTTATGGAGATACAAGTCATGGACCCATGAGCTGGGTGACTATTCAATAGACACCCTTTATATAATGTAAGATGGTTAACAATGCAAATCAATGATTTGTGTTACCGACTGTATACATTTCCACATGAAAATTCATCAGGCTATGGTGTCCGTGTGCAACTGCAGATAATAAATGCATGGCTGAAGCAGAGAAAAAGGTGCCCTCCTGATCTTCAACGTCACAAGAAATTTTGCATTTGCTAGCCTGATATCAGCCCAAGAAAGAAAAAATGAAAAAACACTGATTGGTAGCTTGTTGGTTGAAACATTTCGATCCAACTTTTTTTGGCTGAGGGGCCAAATCCATAGGAAATCTTGCCTCATGTGAAACCTAGATCCCAAAGGACAAAAGCTTTTCCATACAACTGACGAAGCTAGCGCTGTTTGAAACGATCACCACTTTCATGGGTTTGAACACCCCCATCATGCAAGTTCAGGCAACGAAGAAGACGGGCTCCGATGATGAACGTAAACTCCATTGATGCTACTTCAAGTAACGAAAAGACTGGGATCCAAAGATGAAGATGGAAACCAATTCAGAGAGTGGCAGCATTTAACCACATGAATAACTCCACTGATAATGATAATGACCTTAGATCATTTGGTTTTTGAGCATCAAACTTAAGAGTTCCTCCCAAAGTAACAACTCTAAAAACTCTAATAAAATTAATTGCTGGTAAGCTAAGCAACAATTGGTGGGACTTAATTCTCAAAGTGACAATTCCTTCATGTAAACATCTCTCTGTTTCAAATCATAAAGGCTATTAAATTGCATAACAAAACAAAGAGAAATAACATTTAAGTAAAGAGAATTTTCAACTGTTAGAATAAATTTGCAAAACATTCAACCTACAAGGTTCATGGTTATAACCACCTTTAAGGACCACATGAGAGTTGCAGTTCAAACCTCTACTCAGTTGTAGGAAAGAGTACACCTAAAAACCAAATCTAAACGAAAAGGGATTAAGTTGGGGGTGGGGGTGGGGAAATAAAACTACCAATCATTTAGGTCAGCTCAGTACTACTTGTAAGAGCAAAAGGTACTAAAGCATATGATACAAAACAAACCCAGTTGGGTATTTTCATCTGGAAACGATAACAAGATCCAGAATGCAACAGTAGTGCACCATCAATATCTGCAGTTGAAACCCTCTAGTGGAGGATCATGTCTGGAGAATACACCACATACCTCATGTTCCACAAGAGTCAAATAAGCATCTGTATTAAAATGAACTAGTCATCTTCCTCGTCTCCATCTTTATCTGCATCATCACCAGCTTCAGCATCATCCTCAGCTTCCTCCCCTTCACCTTCCTCTTCATCATCAGACATGCTATTTATCACATCTGTAATGATATCCTTCACTTCCGCTTTTCTATGCATTAGATCTATGCCGAAGTGGGCACCTAATATGACCAAATTTATACACGTGATTAGCAAAGTTGGAATGGAAATGTGCCAACATCCAACTAATAAATGAAATATGAGCCATTCATACCAAGTTGTCTGAGAATATCAGATAGAGTTGCCTGCACATCACCAAAAACAGATTTTTGAGGATGGTGTAACAAGCAAGATAAACTGTCATAACTGTGCAAATTGCAAAGCTAAATCACAGGCAAGACTTACAGTATTGAAATCAACTTCCTTCAGAATATTTACTACAACTGCATGCATCTCTTGTCTGGTGGGTTCTGCCTTGGCCTTTTTGTTAGACTTGGCTTTACCTAATTTTCCAACATAAAATCATTTGGCAAGGGAACAAACTCTGAAATAACTTTAAAACAAATGGAGATCATGTAAGTACAAAATCAATTTGACAAGTAAATTAAAAGCAAAACATGATATTTACGAAACCATTTGGTATTGTGATAGCTTCTGCTTTTTGTCCAATCACGGATATAAAACCATTTCATTAGCCAGATAGCTTTTGCTTTTTGCATTGTGCCCTGCACATAATTGTGTTCCAAACCTTGGATTTGTAAAAGTTAAAATAGCTTGATTTTCATTTATTTTACATGTAAAAATCCATCTTAAAACAGTTTTAACCGAACACATTTTTTAAACTGCAACTAAAAGTGTTTTTTTTTAAACCTACCTTTTTTAACCGCAAAAGCTACCACAATGCCAAACACACACAATCAGCAAATTGCCAATGGACCATTATCCATTGTAGCCTTGTTTCTGGCTTAACAAAAACCCCTACCAAGCACAACAAAAATTAAATCCAAGGAAGATGTTATAGATAACTATTATACAGACAATCTTTCTCCATTCCAAAGAAACAAGCACTCCATGAATGTCAATTTAGTCGCTTTCTCTCCCCACATCTTGCTACCTCCCACAATGACATCATTTCACTCTTCGTATTATTTCTCCGAATAACATCTGTTACTCCATCCTATTTTCTCTACAATTGAAAGAGTAGACATGCATCATTTCTCAGTAAAAATTGCTGCTGTATAGTTTTGTCCTTTCTCTAAACTCTGCAACATAAGATGTCCTTTATGCTTAACCACTAAGTTTGCCCACTCAATTCTTTTAAGAAAGACAAAGTTGGGCCTGGTTTTTTCCTTGGCTTTTTTATTATATGTATAATCTTCAAAAAGCATATTGATATAGATACATTTAAGGTGTTATGAAGGAGGTGAAAGGGGAGAAAAATTACCCATGTAAACTACCTCTAATTATGTTTGGTAGGACAAACCATTTAACAAATCAGATGGGTAACATTTCACTCCAAGCATGGGAGGAAACATTAATCCCCATCCACCAGAGGTAGCAAATAACCTAAGGTAATATTTTTTCTCTCAAAATTAACACTCCCTGCCCAGCCATGTTATCTATGGATCTCAAATACAATCCCACCACATATTTCTTGGATATTCATTTAAAACACAACCTCTATTGTCACTTGATAATTATTGCTCTATCCTAGCCTAATCTCCTATAAAAAATCATTGTTGTCTTCAATTAGCATGTTTCAATGCCCTCCAACAGTGATAAACTTCCACTGATCTCAAACTTCCTATTTGACAAATTTCTGATCACCAAAAAAAAGTGCACAAAAAAATGAGATGAATCCAATAAAGTTCTGTCTGTTATGAAGAGTGCAAAAGCAACTAGAAGAAAGAAAGTTGATGTTTAGAGAACAATGATAACTATAAAATCAATAAAAAATTGATAGATGTAAAGTAATCTGTATTTTATTGACAATGATAACTGCAAAATTAATAAATAGCATAAGAGAGGGTTAAGGAGCCACAATGCAAAAGAGTAAATCACTTGCTCAAAAGCTCCAGACAATCACAAATTAAAACCAAAAACTTTAAACATCAAGAATAGAATGAAAATACTGCACCTTGATCTTTTGCAGAAGCCTTTGATGGGGACTTGGTTGACTGTTTCTTGGCATTGACCTTGTCTTTAGAGGAAGCACTTCGGTCCTTCGGGCTTTCCTTTTCAACTTTTTGTTTCTTAGATGCAGATCCCTTTGATTTAGAAATTGAACCAGAAGTTCCATCAGTATCTTTAGCACCTTTTTTTGATGACGAGTCAGAAGATTTTTTGGTTGATTTTTCTAGACCTTTAACAGGTTTTGCAGGGGTTCTTTTCTTGCCAAGGGTAGCTTTTTCTGCACTTTTAGCCACCGAACTCTGCTTTGAAGATTTTTTTGATTTCTTAGATGGTGTCTGCTCCTTTGGCTCATCCTCCTCTTCTTCTGATTTAGTCTCCTCGTGATCACTCATGTCTTTCGTTCCTGCCTCATTTTCACCATCATCTTCCGAATCATCTTTAGCATCTAGTGATTCAACGTTATCTTCATCGTCGTCGTCCTCATCTTTGAACGAATGCTTTCGTTTCTGTCCACTTTGAGGTGTTTGTTTTCGTTTCTGTGGAACAATGAAGTAAAGAATTCATAACCAGCTCACATAAAAACCAGAACATGCATCAGCAAAGTACGAGTGTCATATTATCTTGAAGATAAAAAATTAAAAACAAGAGATGGGTAAAAGCACTATCTTTCATTATTTACACCACCTGCAAAGAACTATGTCATAAAGCACCCTTCAGCAGAACACTTATGTTCTAGAAAATTGGTCTTGAAGGCTTAGGAAAGTTCCAATTTGCTGATTAAAATAGTTGAGAAATAGCAAACATATATGGAAGATGAAGTCAAGAAAATACATCATGTATCCAATATAGTTCACGGTTGTCAATTAAAAGGACATCCTGGGCATGTCAGTTTGGAATTCAAGGATGATGAAACTCAAGACGGCAATAAATTGGATGGAAAACAAATTACATGTCATGTGGCTCACTTGCCTTTTTTTATTTCTTTTTCTCTCTCTCCTCTCTCCTATCTCCTCGTGTGCAGCCTATTTCACAATTTTTTTAAATGTTGCAATTCTGAATTGCGACAAGTTTGAATGTCAAGACATGTACAACTATGCAATTTTGCCAATTCTTTTCAAACTGTTATTTCGCCAATATTAAAAAAAAGGTGCTAATAACCAAAAATAGCCCACAGCCAATATGATAATTAAAGGTCACCAAAAGCAACATCAAAGAGAACAATGCACTTCTATTGGAGTGCATCAAGAAAACACATCCATCCAAGATCTTATTAAAGAAAAGCTCCATGTAATGTTTTATACAGAAAAAATACCACAAACCTTTGCTGGTGTCGTTGATGCTTCACCAGGACTCACATTTTTGCTAGTTGAGACCTTACGCTTCTTACCTTTCTGAAACAAAAATAAGCACCAAATATCAGCTTTCACATTAACAGTAAATGGCTACCTAATGCTGCAATATGTAAATATTTAGAGAATGGAGAACCTGTTCCTTGTCAGCAAGCAGAACATCAGTGGTGGAATGTGGGGATTCCAAGAATTCCAATATTTTTACAGTGAGTTCCTCCTGAAAACAAGGCCCAAGCAAGTGACTATTCTAGGTGAATTTAAATCACATGAAGACATAACTTCTAAAATAGGTGATACCAACCTTTTTCACAACAGACCTATTTATGGGGATATTGAGCACATCACAAAAATCCATCAACTTCTCTTTGACGCACTTGTCAAGCTTTTCCCTTACTTTTGCTTTCTGTTTTTCCTGATACGATGTGACAAAACCAATCAAAACAGTTTCAAGGCACATACAATTGTTAAACACTAGAGATGCTGCCATGAATAAATTAGGTATAGAATCTTGTTTTCACCAGAGTGCATGCTTGTGCAACAAGAAATGCATAAATACGTGTGCATAAACATGTAAAGAAAATAAAAGGCAAGAATGCCGGTACCTCATTCCCGACCCACACATAGCCTGAAAACTGGCTTATGTTCTTCTTTAAATTGTGTGCCTAAGAATCACATTAACATAGTTTAGAATGGTCATAAATATAAAAGAATTAATCAATGATGATTAAAAAAAAAATCAACCAAGACAGCAATAACAAAGGAAGATGAATTAAAACAAACATTTCAAAAGACCATCAGGCAGGCACCTTTCCTTTCTTTCCAAACAGAATCAAGTGAAGCATCTGCAGATTGTCATCAGCTTTTCTCTTGGACAACTTGAAAGCCACTGAAAAGTTCAGAATATCAGACAAAAAACAGGCCAGTCTGCTGTAACAAAAAAGATGGATAAAGGTAAGACAAACCATGTGCAAGTCAACAAGATAAGAAAATCTGTTCCTTCTTGATGTCCAGGAAAATCTCTTTCATTTGCAATATTTTATGGAAATTTAGTATTCCTGCATTCTAAATCCAGAACCTGAGAATCTATCTCCTTTCCTATAAAATACTTGTGCATCCTTTGACACTAATGACAAAAATGATAGTACATAAAAATGCCCAAAACCCTATCAAGAGAAAGCCAAGATACAATAAAGGATGTCGATCAAAATATTAGCTCACATCTCAAATGTGTGAAAAATCTTGGAAGAGTTCATACATGCCATCAAGCTTGTCCTGTTTGAGGAATCATTAAAATTTCATGCACACGCATCCCTACCGGACTTCTAACACCAATTAAAATGGATGGCATCCTCTATTTTCAGGACAATTTTTCCAGAACAATTAGAACCCAGCACAACATGCAAGTACCCTGAACAGTAAAACCCATTGAGAGTAAACCCACCTGTGTTTATGAAAGTTCATGCCACCAAAATTTACAATTTTGAATTCTGAATCACCAAGACCAAAGCTTTTGTTTGTTGTTTATAGTTTTATCCAGAGAATATTCTCATGTTATTGATAACCTATGCCACAATTTTGTTCATCCATAAATTTAGTGGAACAGAAAAGACAGAGAGATCCACGAAGACAGTGACAATTAGCTCAGAAGTAAGACTTAATTGGGATGAGTTTTCCTCCAAGTTAGACAAGCACGGAGGAAACAATGGAACAATTGTTATTTTCTCCTTTCATGAATGGATTTACATTCATTTAAAACAATGGCATGCGTGCCTTCATATGCAATGCAACAACTTTTAAAACTAATTGTTAAGATAGAACCCAATTCCTACTACACAATCAAACCTTCCCCTATACTACATATCTACCAAAACTTTTGTTTGCAGAAGTGACTACACACTGTACAATGGACTCCATTGTTAGCACTTGAGAAACATGTCACCTGGAATACTAACACCTTTCCCTCCT
>Ga0307516_10005839_pt1 | contig 14584 bp, 12 predicted proteins | sample 19_EM_MG_FD_203310 | JGI IMG/M metagenome (GOLD analysis project Ga0307516, IMG submission 203310) | Populus trichocarpa ectomycorrhiza microbial communities from riparian zone in the Pacific Northwest, United States - 19_EM | ecosystem: Host-associated > Plants > Roots > Unclassified | place... | reverse complement strand
CGTACGCTCTGGCGCGGCTTTGGCTTTGGCAACCGCGCAGCGCGACCCCCTTCCCGCGCCGCCCCATGACTTTGTATGCAAAGTCATTCGCACTTCAGCATGGTTGCACACAAAAATCACAATGATCACGAGCACCTGGAAACGCGCCATTGGTGGCTCGAAGAATGACTTTGTATACAAACTCATTCTTGGAGCACGGGAGGCGGGCTGCGGAGGGCGGCGGTGGGAGCCGCCCTCCGAGCCACGGCGCGATTGCCGCCCGCATCGTTTGCCGCCCGCATGGCGCCCGCGCGATTGCTGCCCGCGTGGCGCGGGTGGAAAGGCCGGGGTCGGTGGGTGCGGCGCGGCCCAGAGCGCGAGCCCGGAGGGGCCGGGCGGCGAGACAGGCCTACTCCGCTCGATCAGCGGCGCTTGGCGAGTTTGGAGACGGGGGTTTGGCGGAAGCAGGCGTCGATGTGATCGTTGACCATGCCGACGGCTTGCATGTGCGCGTACATGATGGTGGAGCCGACGAAGTTGAAGCCGCGCTTTTTGAGGTCTTTGCTGAGCGCGTCGGAGATGAGCGTGCGCGCGGGGATTTGTTTCATCGAGCCGTACCGGTTTTGGAGGGGTTTGCCGTCGACGAAGGCCCACTGGTAATCGCTGAAGCTGCCGAGCTCGTCTTGCAGTTTCAAGAAGGCGCGCGCGTTCTTGACGGCGGACTCGATTTTGAGGCGGTTGCGCACGATGCCGGCGTCTTGCATCAGGGACTCGATTTTTTTGGCGTTGAAGCGCGCGACCTTTTCGGGGTCGAACGCCGCAAAGGCTTTGCGGTAGGCGTCGCGCTTTCGCAAAATGGTGATCCACGACAGGCCGGCTTGCGCGCCTTCGAGCACCAAGAACTCGAACAAGCGCTGGTCGTCGTAGACCGGCACCCCCCACTCGGTGTCGTGATACGCGACGTAGGTGCCGTCGTCACCCGCCCAGCTGCAGCGCACTTTGTTCGAAGCCTTCGTGAGGGAAGTCGCCATGGATACGCCGCAAAACTTAACCCGCGCCGGCCACGGCAACAATTCGCTTTTCTTGCGGCTAAGCTCTAGGCGTGTCGTCGCGAGGTTGGTTCTTCAGGATCAGGGTCAGCCTGCTGCTGATGGTGCTCGTTACCGTGCTGCTGTGGGCGGGCAACGACTGGTGGCGGCGGCGCACGCGCAAAGATTGGGCGCGGCCGCTGCGGGTGGCGCTGGTGCTGGTGGAGCGAGAGCCGGTGCCGGCGGAGACGCTGGCTCTGCTGACGAGCCGCGCATTCGATCTCGAACAGCGCTTGAGCCACGAGTATGCGCGGCGCGGCGGGAGCATCGCGCCGTTTTCGATCGTGGTGAAGGGGCCAGTGTCGGCCAGCGTGGATCCGCCGCGCGTGGCTGAGCAAGATTTTTCGGGGCTTTTGCGTCACAGCTACGCGCTGTGGCGCTGGACGCGCGACTTGGATGCGCGCGGCAGCGTCGAATGGCAAGGCTACGATGCGCGCATCTATTTGGTGCTGAAGCCGGCGCAGCGCGAGGCCCCGGCGTTCGTCGAAGGCGAGAGCGAAGACGGCGGGCGCGTCGGCGTGGCGCGCGCCGACATCGATCCGAGCATGATCGACTTTGCGCTGTTCGTGTCCGCGCACGAGCTCTTCCACACGCTCGGCGCCTCCGACAAATACGACGCAGCCGGACACGCCAGCTTTCCGGGCGGCTTCGCAGAGCCACGGAAAATCCCGCTCTATCCGCAGCGCGGCGCGGAGCTGATGGCGAGAAATCTCCCACTTTCACCGACCTCGGAACGGCCGCCGGAAACGCTCGAAGAGCTGTGGGTGGGCGACGCCACTGCCAGCGAGATCGGTTGGCAACCTTGAGTCGGCAACCTGCCGGCAGCACGGCTGTTACCAAGTGTTAAGCTAAACGCATGAGGGCTTACTCTTGGATTTTGGCCAGCGGCTTCGTCGTCGCGTGCGGCGGCAGCGCATTCACGTCGTCGTCCGACGGCTCGAGCGGCGGCGGCGGTAGCAACGCGAGCGGAGACACCAGCGGCGACGGCGCGACGTCGGGCGTGCTCGGGCGCGCTGGACGCGGCGTCGGCGGCAGCGTGATCGGCAGCGGCGGCAAAATCTCCGTCGGCGGCAGCGCGACCGGCGGCAGCGCGACGGCCGGTACGGCAAGCAACGGTGGCGCGGTCGGCGTCGGCGGCCTGATCGGCGTCGGTGGCGACTTGATCGGCGTCGCGGGTGATCTGGTGGCAGGCGGCTCGGTGTCGATGGCCGGCGTAGCTGGTGTAGCGGGCGCCGGCGGGACGGCGGGCGCCGGCGGCAGCGGCAACCCCGACCAAAGCTGCCCCGTGCTCACGCCGACTTCCGGCGCCCCGTGCGCCAACGGGCTGTCCTGCAGCTTCGGCAAAGACATTCGCCCGAATTGCCGGCCGCAAGCGAGCTGCGTTCAGGGCGGCTGGGCCCTGAAAGACGCGGGCTGCAAGCAGATCCACGCTTGCTCCGGCGACGTCGCGGCGGGCGGCCTCTGCGATGCGACGACCGCGGGCTCTTGCGTCTTCGGTGGCACGCAATTCTGCATCTGCTCGCAGTGCGTGGGCAATCTCTGTGGCACCAACGCTACCTGGCACTGCGCGAGTAGCTCCGGCGACGCCGGCTGTCCGAAGATCGCTCCCAACCTCGGTGAAGCCTGCGCCACCCAAATGAAGTGCCAGTACGGCGGCTGTGGCCTGCCGCAATCAGGACCCATCAGCGCCACCTGCGACGGCAAGACCTGGTCGTGGGAAGGCGTGGTCTGTCCGCTTTAGCCGTGCTTTGACGAGCGCAGACAGCGGTTGAGCGGATCGCCGTCGTCGACGCACACCGGCTGCGGCGTTGGCAGCGTTGGCGGGTGCGCAAAGCTGCCGCGAGTCGAGCCGTGCAGCGGCGGAGGCGGGTCGGAGCGCAGCGTTGGCCCGGCGGCGGCGGCGGCGGCTTCGAGCTGTTTCACGCGCAAGCCGAGCGCTGCGGTCGTGCGCTGTTCGGCAGCGAGCGCAACCTCGGCACACTTGGCCCGTTCGGCGCTCACGCCGATCAGGCTCTCCCAGTGCTGCCGCTCGCGCGCGTGCGCCGGCTCGATCAGACAGAAATAGGCTGACAACGCGGCCGTGACCGCGACCGCAAACGCGCCCATGCCAAGCCAGGTCAAGCCTTGGTAGTGCGCGGTGCGTTGCGCTTCGCGGATCTGCGACAGCGAAAGCTCGTGTTTGCGAGCCTGCTCGACTTCGATCAACCGCACGCGAGCTTCGGCTTCGATGCGCGCGCGCTCGACCGTGCCATGCTTGATGGCGTCGATGTGCTGCTGTTCGAGCCGCTCGCGCTGCTGCGCCAGCGCCTGGCGTCGCTGCTCAGCCTCGCGCTCTTGCTGAGCCGCCTGGCGTCGCCGCTCGGCCATTTCGGCGACGCGCCCTAGCTCCTCTTCGCGTCGCCTTTGCGCTTCGCGCGCCTCGCGCTGTACGCGCTCGCGCTCGGTCTCCAGCAAACCTTCGAGGGAAAAGAGCAGTGAGCTCTCACGCAGCTCGTCCATGCCCGTTCTACCCGGACACTCCCCCGCCCCTTGGGTCCGTCTAAAAGCCGCCTTCTAGTGAGAGAAAGCCGGCTCCCCGCGCCAAGCGGAGCTCGGGGCGCAGCGGGATGGAAGCGTAGACAGGCAGCTCGCTTCTGGGCTGCCGCGCGCTCGCTGGGTGCCCGTTCGGGCCCGCGTCTTTCGGCGCCGTGAACCACAGGTACGCGCCCGCCGCCAGACCGACGACGCCCACGCCGAAGCCCACGGCGCTGAGCGTGCCGAAGCCGTTGTCGTCGGAGTCGCTGCTCTTGCTGAGCGCGACGATGCCGGTGACCGTGCCGAACGCCACGCCGAACGCGCCGACGCCGCCGGAAATGTACGCCCACTTGCGCCGCGTTTGGCCCGAAAGCGCGACGCCTGCCCCATTCGCCGTGGCGCCGTCGGCCGCCGGCAGCGCCGTGCCGATGCTGCCGTCGACCGGCAAGTCCTTGTGCTCGCCCTCGCGCAGACTGAACGTGGCTCCCTGCTCTGGGCCATCTTCCACGAGCAGCAGCCTCAAATCGTGAGCCCCCGGATCCATCGGCAGCGGCACATCTAGGCTGCCTTCGCCGAGCTCCGCGCCGTCGATGCGTACGCGCGCGCCCGGCGGCGTTTCTGGCGTGCGCTTCAGCGTCAAGTACGGCATGCGCGGCTCGAGCGCCTTGACACGCCGCTCTGCGATCGGGCGGCGATCGTCGTCTTCTGCCAGCTCCGCCAGCACGCGGCGAAACAGACTCCACGCCGTCGCGACCTTGCCGCGCTTCTCTTCGCAATCGGCCAAGTTGAAGCGCGTGCCGATAGCGGGATCGAGCTTGTCGCTGTCGCGGAATCTGGCGCAGGCGATGTCGTAGCTACCGGCGGCCATGGCCGCGCGCGCCTGGTCGAACAGCGCCTCGGCCGCCGCCGGATTTTGCGCCCGCGCCACGCGCGGCGTCGCCCATTGTAGCCCGCAAGTGGCGAGCAGCAGCAGCTGAACCGTGCGGCGCCGTGTCAAACGACCGCGGAGCCTATCAAAAGCCGAGCCCGAGCACGATCAGGTGCTCGATCGGCCGATACAGGTAGGGGAACAGCTGAGAAGCCGCGATCCAGCCGATGAATTGGCTGGCCGGAATCTCGCGCAGCCGCGCGTAGAGCGAGCCGATGCCGCGCGGCGACAGGCCTTCGAGCACGCCGGCGCCATCGAGCGGCGGAAACGGGATTAAGTTGAACGCGCCCAGCAGCAGATTCAAATACACGAGCCGCGACAGCAAGAACGCCAGCGCGGCCAGCGGCGAATTGGACGGCACGCCTTCGCTCAAAAAAACGAAACCGGAGCGCACGCCGGTGCCGAGCAGGTGGTAAACGCCGGTCTCGATCAACACGCGCAAAATCGCGAGCGAGCCGAAGGCGAGACTGAAGTTGGCGAACGGCCCCGCCAGCGACATCAGCGAGCTGCGCAGCGGATAACGCTGCGCCCAGCGCGGATCGTACGGTACCGAAGCCCAGCCGAGCGGCCAGCCCATCGTGTACAGGCCGATCAGCGGTACGATGACCATGCCCCAGGGCGAACGCATGATGTGCGGTATCGGGTCGAGCGTGACGTGACCGTGCGCAGAAGCCGTATCGTCCCCACCGCGTTGCGCCACGAACGCGTGCGCGGCCTCGTGACAGGTCGTGCTGAACACGAACAAGAAGTACATCGCGATAAGCGAGGGGATTCCATCCATTGCGAGAACCATAGCGTGTTAATGTGGGTGGCCATGTATCCCCGCCGCGGTTGGTTAGGCTTGGCTGCGCTGTCGCCGCTCGTCGTCGCCATCTCGCTCGCCGGCAGCGCGGGCTGCGGCGGGGCGCCCACGCGCCTGGTCACCGTCAAGAGCGGGACGGGCGACGGGCCCATCTTGCTCGAGGTAAAAAACCTCACCGACGCGCCGATCAATAACCTGTACTTGGCCAAGAGCAGCTCCGTCTCCCCACAGCTCGATGACGACTCGCCCGAGGGGCAGAACGTCTGGGGCGCCGACCTGCTGACCGGAGCGATCAGCAAGGGCACACGGGTACCGGTGCCTGTGCCTGGTCCCGGCCGGTGGGACGCGCGAGTGCTCGATCACGACGGGCGCTACCAACACGTCGCGGGGCTCAAGCTCGAGGGTGGCGGACGCTACATTCTGGAGCTAAACGAAGGCGGCTGGCGGGTTCGCTAGCGCTCGGCGCGCGTCGGTCGCCAGCAAAACTGCGGGGTGGAGCCCACGATCGGGGCTTCAGAATCCAGGTGTATTCGCGTGGGTGTAGTGCATCTTTTTGCATTATGCGTGCATTATGCGAATGATGTGCAGCCGAAAGGCGCTCCTCCTATGGGCTGGCTCCGCGATCTGATGCAGCAAGCCCCAACTCCGATGCGGAGCTTGGGTGATCTGTCGCGTTCGGCGCTGCGTTCGGGAGACTGGCCGGGCGACACGAAGATGCAGCCGCGCTCGCTGGCCGCGCTCTTCAGCAAGCTCGACCGCGATCAGGAGCTCGACTGGCTCGGCGACCGGCCCGGCGCCCAGCTGGCTTTGGCCAAGGCGCTCGGCGCCTCGCTCGACGACATCCGGGCGCGAGTTCGTAGGCGCCAAGAAGGAGCGCCCGGCCAGGTGCTGCGCCTCCGTGCCCTGCCCGCAGCTCGGGCCCTAGCGTTGCCCGAAGAGCCGCTGTTCCCGGGCATTCCGAGCGAGGTGCTGGAGCCTGCCAGCTTTTCTGGCGTGTATTGGCTGGCTGCCAGCGGGGCTGGCCGCACGCTCGTGGGGCGCTGGCTGGAAGCGCGCGGCCTCGCTCGCTTCGTGCGCGCCCAGAGCTGGCGCGACGCCGCAAGTCAGCTGCCCGCGCACGGCGCGGTGTTCGTCGAGCTCGAAGCGCCCGACGACGCGCCCCCGCCCGAGCTGCCCGCTGGCGTTCGCCTGTGCGTGGCGGCGCCCAGCGCACCGCGCGAGCCGCACGACTTTCGCATCGTGCGCACGCCCGAGCCGCAACTGTACTTGCGCGCGCTGGTCGATTGGGTGGCAGAGCGATTGCCGCAAGACGGCCGCTTCGAGCAGGCTTCAGTGCTGGCGTGGCTTTCGGGCGAGCCGCTCGAGCGCGGCATCATCGACGGCCCCGGCGCGGTGCTCGGTTTGTGCGGTCTGGCCGACGAAGTGGGCGCGCGCGCGCTGAGCGAAGACCTCGACAAGCTCGTCAGACGCTTTGCCCAGGCGCGCTTCACGGCTTCACTCGATCCCGAAGCCTCTCACGCGGCGTTCTTTCGCAAGAACGGCTACGGCGCGCTGGTCGCGCTGGTGCGACGCTTGCTCGTCGAAGACGCGCTGGCCTGGGACGCGCCGCGGCCGCGTGAACGCTGGCTCGCGCTCGTTCCCGAAGAGCTGCAGCGCGAAGCCGACTTGGATTGGCTGAAAATGACGCTTGGGACCGGTGCGGGCGCGCTGCGCAGCGCCGATCTCGAACGCGCGGCGCGCAAGCTGCCGCCGGGCGCGTTTCGAGTGATTCGCTCGTTCGAGCAGGCGGGGCTACTCGAGGCGACGAGCGGCGACGGACTAAAGCTCGGCCCGCGCTTCGTAGCGCGCACGCTGCTAAGCGAAGCCGTGGCGGCGCTCGGCGCCGCGTCACCCATCGAGTGGGGCACGGCGCTACTCGAGGGCGCCGCGCGAAGCGAAGTGGAAGCGCACATCATGGAGCGCGCGCGCGCGACCAACGGCGCGAGCCTCGAGCCATTGCTCGAAGCTGCGGATCCAGACAGCCTATTTTACGTCGGCGCGCTCGAGCTCGGCTTCGTCGCCGCAGGTGTGGCCTTGCTCGAAGGCGCCGAGCCGGTGCGCGAGCTGCGCGAAGGCTTGTTCGAAGACCAGCTAGAGCTGATGCTGGAGCTGCCGGGCGAGCTGCCGCTGCCGCGGATCTTGCGCGGCAGCGAGCCGGAACGCGACGAGCGGCATGGGCTTTGGCTGCTCGCTGCGCTGAGCTTGTCGGAAGACTTGCCGACTCACGCGCGCAAGCACGCGCTGCTCCGGCCTTGGCGTCGGCCGCAGATCGACCCGCGCTTCGGGCAGCTGCTCGACCGCGTGGCGGCGGCATTGGCGTCGCCGAAGCTCAGCCAGGCGGCGGCGCTCGGCGTATTCGCGCTGATCGGGCGGCTACGCACGAGCGTGGGCGCGCTGGTCGGCATCGACACGCCGCACGCGCTCGAGCAGCCGACCGTGATCGTCGAAGAGGTGCTGCACGGCGTGCTCACCTGGCCGACGCTGGCCGAGCTGGGCCGGTTCCGTGCGGGGCTACTGATCGCGGCGACGCGCGCTGCCGCCATCACGCTCGACGTGCCGTGGCCCGAGGTGGCGCGCGCGGTGTGGCTGGCCTGGGACGCCGCCGAGCGACCCGCAGAAGGCGCCGACTTTCTGTTGCCCGACAATGATACCGAAGGTCTGTTTTGGGCGCACATTCCGCGCGAGCTGCTGCGGCCGCTGCTGGCCGACGCGCGCGACAAACCGATGCCGTTCGAACGCTTGCGCGAAGAGCCTTGGGCGGCCATCGAAGAGGCGGTGCTCGCCGGGTCGCTCGCAGTGACGGCCGAGATCGTCAAGCACGCCCCCGAGAGCGTGCTCGACAATTGGCTCGCGCGGCGCGGCCTCGAGCTGTTCAACGGTGAGGCGCTCGGCATGTTGTGGCAGCGCCTGCCCGAGCGGCTCTTGCGTGTGCTGTCGCTCCATTTCGAAAAGCCGAATCCGGCAGAAACAGCACAGGTTGTCGCGTTGCTCACCGAGCTACCAGCCTCGCTGTTGAACGAGGCGCTCAGCACCACGGCAGACAAGCAGCTCGTCCGTTTACCAGGCGCAGCGCTCGGCGCCGTACGCCGGCTGCTACATCGCGCTGTCAGCGAAGGCGGAGCTTTGGGGCGGCGCGCTTACCCTGCGCTCGCCGGCCTCGAAGAGAAGCTCTCCGCCTCTCGCCGCGCATGACGACGCGGCCATCCCTCACGCCCAGCGCTCGCTGCGGCCACGAGGAGGTGCTTCGTTCGGATATTGGCCACTATTGGCCACTATCTTGGAGCTTGGTCTCTCGAGGCGCGACATCCTCTAGAGATTTTCGGAAGCAATTTCTTGCCTGCCCAGGAGGTCGAGCCGCGCCGTTTAGTGGCCAATAATGGCCACTAAACCGACAAGATGACCCGAGACGAGACGAGACGAGAACGAGACGAGACGAGACGAGACGAGCGCGAGACGAGACGAGACGAGACGAGACGAGACGAGCGCGAGAGGAGAACGGTGCTGATGCTGGGGGCGGCGGGCGCAGAGGCGATGAATCGTCGGCCCGCGGCTCGCGCTATTTGCAGGTTTTGGCGTCGAAGGCGGGAGCCACGCAAAGGCAGCAGCCGACCGACACGGGGGTGCCGCCGCACTTCGTCACGCACGTGACGGCTACCAAGCACTCGGGGGGACACGACATCGAGCTTTTGCCGCCCGCGCCTGCGCTGCCGCCCGCGGTCGCGCCAGCGCTACTGGTGCCGCCGGTCGCGCCTCCGCTGCTTGTGCCGCCCATCGTCGCGCCTCCGCTGCTTGCGCCGCCCATCGCCGCGCCTCCGCTATTCGCGCCCGAGCTACTGGCGCTGCCGCCGGTCGCGCTACCGCCGGTCGCGCTACCGCCGGTCGCGCTGCCGCCGGTCGCGCTGCCGCCAGTCGCGCTGCCGCCGGTCGCGCTGCCGCCAGTCGCGCTGCCGCCGCTAGCGCTGCCACTGGCGCCGCCGTTGCCGCCACAGCTCGCGCCGTCCGCACACTTGGTGCTGCCACCGCTGGTGCTGCTACCGCAGCCGAAGCAAAGCGGCAGCAGCGCTGCGACGACGGCGAAGCGGCTTACCAACCGCCCTTGGCCTTCTCGTCGTCTTTCTCTTTCTTGTCGGCGGCCGGTGCGGCCGGAGCAGGCGCGGGAGCAGGCGGCTTCTTCGTGTCAGTCGCAGCCTTGCCCTCGTCATCCGGCTCGGCGCGCTCGGGCTCGACCGAGGTCTTGTCCGGGCGCGAGCCTTTTTCTGGGCAGCCGGTGAGGACCGAGCAGAGCGCAAAAAATCCAAAAACGGGCAGCACGTTGCGGTACGAGGCGAGGCGCATGAACGCTACTTTGCCGAGCTTTCGGGGCTCCCGCAATGGTGTACTATCGCGCCCCACGCAAGGCGCGGTGCGTGGGCAACTCGCTGGGCCGCAAGCCTTGCATTTCTGAGCAGCAATGGCCCGTAAGCGGTACTTGATCGTTGGAGACGGGGCTGCAGGCCTCACGGCAGCCGAAGAGATTCGCCGGCGTGACGCAGACGCGGCGATTGGGGTCTTTTGTGACGATCCGAATCCTGGCTACTTCCGCGCGGCGCTGACCAATTTTCTTCTCGGAGAGCTGCGCGAAGATCAGCTGTGGGCAGTCGCGCCGGATTTTTATGCTTCCCGTCACATCGAGCGAGTTTTCACGCGGGTACTGCGCGTCGACCCCGCCAAGCGTGAAGTCTGGTGCAGCGGAAACCCGGCGCCGCTCGGGTTCGACGCGCTGCTGGTGGCGACCGGCGCGCGCGCGCGGCCGCCCAGCTTTCCGGGCAGCCACCTGCCCGGCGTGCTCACGCTGCGCACCATTCAAGACGCGCGACGCGTCGTCGACACGCTGCGCGGCAACGTGCGCCGTGCGGTGGTGCTGGGCGGCGGCGCGCTCGGGCTCGAATGGACGCACGCCCTGCTCGAGCGCGGCGTTCACGTCACGCTCCTCGAACGCGCTCCCCGCTTCATGCCACGCGCCCTCGACGCCGTCGCTTCGGACTTGCTGGCGGCGCGCCTGCGCAAAGCCGGCGTCGACGTCGTGCTAGGCGAAGAAGTAGCGGCGGCCGAGCACGCACCGAGCGGCGCCGTCGGCGCGATCGTCACCAGCAGCGGCCGACGCATTCCGTGCGACCTCGTCGCCAGCGCGCTCGGCATCGTACCGAACAGCGAGCTGCTGGAGCAAAGCGGCGTGGAGCGCGTCGGCAACGGCGCCGTCAAGGTGAGCAATACGCTTGCCACGTCGGCGCCCGGCGTGTGGGCGGCCGGCGACGTCGCCAGCGTCGAAGGCGAGCAGCTGGGCTTGTGGGAGCCAGCGCGCCATCAAGGTCGCGTGGCCGCCGTCAACATGTGCGGGGGCAACGAACAATATTTGCCCGGCGTGCACTACTTCGCCACGCGCCTGTTCGACCTCGACTTCGCGCGCGTCGGCGAGATTGAAGAGGCGCCGGCGCGCTCCGCCCAAGTCGATTTTCCGCGCGGCACCGGCCACATCGCGTACCGAAAATTGGTGCTCGAAGCGGGTCGCGTGCGCGGGGCGCTGCTGATCGGCGAAAAATCAGCCAAGGTGCGCGCCGTCGGTCGCGGGCTCAAGCGCTTGATCGACGCTGGCGCCGACATCACCAGCGTGGCGACGCGCCTGCTCGAGCCGGGCTTCGACGTGTCCGGATTTTTGGAGACGCGCAAGCTGTTGGCCAAACCGGAAATGAAGCGGGCGGCCACCGCAGTGGCGCCGGCAGCCTCGGCCGCCAAGCTGCGCGGCACGCAGATGGTCAGCATGAGCGTGGCGCTGGCTGGCCTCAAAGAGCGCGCCGGTACCATGCTGCTCGACACCGGCGCCCTGCAAGCCCTCGCGGCCGGCGGCACCAGTGCCATGCCGCTATCGAGCCAAGCGCCGCACAGCCAAACCGCCACCGCGGCGCTGCCGAGCCGCACCTCGCTGATCCCGAGCCGCACGTCACTCATTCCGAGTCGCACCTCGCTCTTGCCGGCGTCCGAGCCGCGCCGCACCAAAATGCTCTCGATCGGTCTGCACGCCGAAGCGCCCCCCGCGGCGCTGGTGAGCGACGCGCCGATCGAAGCGCGCTTCGAGATCGCAGGTCACGTCGTGCCGATCACCGGCAAGCTGTGCAGCATCGGTAGCGCGCCCGAGTCGGCCGTGCGCCTGAACGATGCGGCCGTCGCGTTTCTGCACGCGCAGGTCAGCCAGCAAGGCAATGCGCTGTATTTGCGCGACGCCGGCACGCAAACCGGCACTTGGGTCAACGGCGTACCGCTGGCGGGCGCGCACGCGCTGCACGACGGCGACCGCGTGCTGGTCGGGCGCACGGAGCTGGTCTTCCGCTCCAGCGTGCTGGGCAAAGCCACGGGTCCGGCCGACGCCGTGATCGCTTTGCCGCGGCTCGAGCTGCGCTCGGGACCCGGCATGGGGCTTTCTTTCGTGCTCTCGGGCGACAGCTGCGCCATCGGCAGCGGCCCGAGCGTGGACCTGCAGATCTTCGAGCCGAGCGTGGCGCCGCTTCACGCGCGCGTGCAGAGCGCGCACGGCGCTCACTATTTGTCGGACGCCGGTAGCGCGAGCGGCACCTACCTGCGCGGCGCACGCCTCGCCCCTGGCCAGCAAGTCCCACTCACCGACGCTGAGCTGTTCCAGGTCGGCGCCGTCGGCATCGCCTACACCCGGGCGCCCACGACTGATCGCCTGGCCGCGTTTCGTCCGATGGCCACGCTCAGCGTGACGTCTGGCGCCGGCGCCGGTCACAGCGCGTCGTTTGCCGAGCGCGCGCTGGTCGGCAGCGCGGAGGGCGCGCAGCTGCGCCTGGCGGGCGCGAGCAACTACGAGCTCGAGGTCGTCTGCCACCAGGGCGCGTTCTTCGCGCGCGATTTGTCGGGCGGGCGCACCTTCAAGAGCGGCGCTCCGCTCGGCGCCGATTGGGCAACACTCAAGGGTGGCGAGCTGCTGCTGATTTCGACCGGCGCGCTCGTGCGTTTCGAGGAACCATGACCCTAGCCGATCAGCAGCTGAAAGAAAGCGTCGAGCGCGAGGTACTGGCTTGCATCGGTTGTAACGATTGCCTGCTGGCCTGCCCGATTGTCGAGTCGCGTCACGTTACCATCGCCGAGCTGAACAGCTCGGTGCATTTGCCGACCATCACCGACGCCAACATCGCCCGCTTCGTGACGGCTTGCACTCAATGCCGGCAGTGCGTGCCGGCGTGCCCAGCAGACTTGAACCGCGCCGACATGGTGCTGCTGAACAAGCTCAAGGTCGAAGACAGCGTGCCCGATCACGAGCTGACCCTGCAGGCGCGCACGGTAGCGTTCGCCTCGGGCATGACGCTCGACAGCTTGTCGCAGAAGCTCACCGAGCTGCAGCTGTTCCGCGGCGCCAGCCCCGTGGCGCTGCGGCGGCTGGTGCTCAAATCGACGCTGCGCATGCTCGTGCCCGGCGAAGAGCTGTGCAAAGAAGGCGAGTTTCACGAGCGGCTGAGCGTCGTGCTTTCGGGCATGCTCGAGCAACAAAGCGCAGGGCCGAACGGCGTCGCCATTCACGTCTTGAAGCTCGCCCAAGGCAGCTTCTTCGGCGAGATGGGGGTGCTGAGCGATTCGGCCGAGCCGTTCACGGTCGTTGCCGAAGAACTGTCAATCGTGCTCGAAGCGCCAAAAATTGCCGTATTGCGCCTGATGGAGCAAGCGCCGGAAGTGCGCGCCTCGCTCGACGCATTGTACGAAAAGCGCGCGCTGTGGAGCTACTCGCGTAACCCCGGCGGCCTCGGCGCGCTGCCGGAACCGGCCGTCGCCGAGCTACTCTGGGCCGCGCGGCTCGAGCTCTTGCCGACCGGCGCGACGCTGTTCAACGAGCACGACGCGCCGCGCGATCTGTTCCTGGTGCGCAGCGGCTTCTTGCGCGCCAGTCAGCAAGAACAGGCGACGTTCGGCCTGCCGGCTCGCGAACGCGTGCTCACCTATTTTCGCGAAGGCACCGTGTTCGGTATCTTGCCGCTGCTCGCGCGCGAGCCTCGCATCGGCTACTCGGTGAAAGCCGCCAGCCGCTCGGAGGTGATTCGCGTGCCCGGCGCCGCGCTCTGGGCCGTGCTCGGGCGCTACCCGCAAGCAGAAGCCGCGCTGCGCAAAGCCGGCTTCCAGGCGGAGGCGCTGGCACGCGCCGACAACGTCGGTATTCGCCCCGAGCAAGGCAGCTGGGGGCCAGCAGGTCCGCCGCCTGCAACCGGGCAGCGCCCGCGCGTGCCCGCTGATCTCGCCGGCACGCACCGCGCGCTCGAGGCCGAGGTGCTGGTCGAAGAAGGCCTGGCCATCGGCCGCGAAGTCTTGGTCATCGATCAAGAGCGCTGCACCGCCTGCAGCAACTGCATCGACGCCTGCGAGCGCCGCCACGGCAACAGCCGCTTGCAGCTGCGCGGCATTCAGGTCGAAACCTTCATGTTTCCGACGGCCTGCCGGCATTGCGACGACCCCACCTGCCTTCTGTGCAGCGTCGACGGCATCGTGCGTTTGCCGAGCGGCGAAATCAAAATCGTGCCCGAAAACTGCATCGGCTGCGGCTCGTGCGCCTCGCGCTGCCCGTACGGCAACATCAGCATGCATCCGGTCGAGAAACCGAGCAAAGGACTGCTCGTCAACTTGCTCGACTTTTTGGCGACCGGCGGTTTGCGCGAGCGCGCGCTCGAAGCCGTCGATCCCAAGGCGGCGCGCGTCGCGGTCAAGTGCGACCTGTGCGCCGAATACTCCGACTACGCCTGCGTCACCGCCTGCCCGGTGGGCGCCGCGTTCCGCATCGATCCGGGTGAGGCCTTGGCGCGCGTCGAACCGCGCAATTCGGTGAGGCCTCCCGCGTGAGCCGTCCGCTTTCGAAGCGTCGCAGCCTGCTCGAGCATCAGTGGTTGTGGCTCGCTTCGTCGCTGGTCATGGCGCTCTTCACGGCCGCGCTCGTGCTGTTGATCGACGGCGGCTGGCTGACCGATTACGCGTATTTTCCGGCCATTTTGCGCGGCTACACGTTGTCCGGCGTGTTCTTCGGCGTAAGCTCGGTCGGGCTCGGCCTGCTCGCCTTTCTGTACAGCCTGCGCAAGCGTAGCCTGCAAGAAAAGATGCCCGTCGGGACCATGGCCGGTTGGCTGTGGGGCCACGTGTACTTGGGTTTGCTGTGCGTCGTGCTGGCGCTGGCGCACGCCGGCTATGGCAGCGTGGGGCTCG